>Ga0081534_100542_pt1 | contig 11880 bp, 11 predicted proteins | sample MonGeyMetagenome_FD_71019 | JGI IMG/M metagenome (GOLD analysis project Ga0081534, IMG submission 71019) | Hypoxic/sulfidic aquatic microbial communities from Monarch Geyser, Yellowstone National Park, USA - MG (SPAdes) v1 (version 2) | ecosystem: Environmental > Aquatic > Thermal springs > Hot...
TATTTATATTTAAACCAACTGGGTTCTATTTGGGTGAATTCACGATAGCTGGTCCCCTCTTTCTATTATCAGCCGTCACCATGATTAAAAAAGGTTTAAACAAAAGTAATGTTCTTTCACATACGGATGGAATTATTTTACTATTGGTTGCGCTAGGGATATTAATCAACTCAATGAGAGACACAATAGCATTGCTTATGGTTTCCATGTTTTTAGTCTCGTATATATTGATTACTAGTAATGATTTAGGGCTTGTAAGGTATGTTTTCTACCTGGTGATAATTCTCTCCGTGGCTAAGCTTATATACTTTGGGGCACAGTATCTGACTGGCTACGTGGGATATATTAATTACTTGTACCATGCATTGCTCACTGCTCTAACTATTGGCTTCAGTGTAAAGAGACCACCGCTTCATACAATAATTCTAGCACCGTCAAATATTGTCGATAAAGTTCTCAACTTTGTGGGATCATTAGATTTATTTATATTATTAATAATACTTGGATTATTATCCCTAATAGGAACCTACAGATCATTAAAGGAGAAAAATAATAGACTACTAGTAGGATTCGCCTTAAGCATATTTCTATCGTTCATGGTGGTAAGTGGCATTGCGGCATCAGCATACATAACTAATATATCAGGCTATTTCAATCTTGACTTTGAAACGTTTTTCTCACTTATGCCCTACATGTATGTAATCCCATTACTATATGCATTAATAATGAATATGAGCAATAAATATGAACCTAAGTACAGTAATTCATTTACATACAAATTTATTGTAAGCATTTTAATATTAATCATAGTCTTTAGTTCTTTATTTTCTATCTTTGGATTAGTTAATAGAACAGTTATTAGATCACAAACAGACCTAAGTATGATTCATAATAACCCAGATGCCGCAACGCTTCAGGTTAATCAATTATACATGTTTATTACTGAGTATTACAGTAAGAATAATATATACATTGGCAATTCAGGGTTTTTACAACTTTACTTAACATTGCCATTAACATACAGAGAAATAATACCTATCAATTATGCTTATTCATGTAACTTAAGTATGGATAATAATTTAATTTATTATGATCAGATATTTTATATATTTTTAATAAATAATAATTATATTCTTTGCAGTTTAAATGTTACATTACCTTACTAATAAAGTTTAAAATATAGTAAGATACAGGCATTAAAATGCGTATTGCATTAATCCATGACAGTTTAAATGCTTGCGGCGGCGCGGAAAGACTTTCACTTGCCTTTGCTAAGGCATTGAAGGAGGATGGGCATTCAGTGGATCTGTATGTGATGGAGAAGACTATGTGGGATAGAGTTGAAAAGTTAACATCGTACAACCGTAATGTAATCGATAATGAATATGTGCTGTATCCCTATGGAATAGTACCCTCTATATATAGTAGATTTCTGAGCTGGCTTTTGAGGGATGTTGCAGAAATTCATGATGTTAGGAGACGTAGGTATGATGTTATTGTTGCAACTAAGCAGATTCTTGTACCTACATTTGTTGATGTTCTTTATATGCATTTTCCTGATTTTGTACCTGGGTTCGAGTACTTGTACTACCCAGATAGGTACATGTACAATACAGCATTAAGGATATATTCAAGGCCTGCGGAACTATTGAGTAGACTGCTAATATCGTTGTTTAAAAACATGGAGTATAAACCAATGATTCTCACTAACTCCAGGTTTAGTGCATCGATGGTGAGTAGGTTCCTAGGGGTTAATGGATTAGTTGTTTATCCACCTGTTAATGCGGAGGAGTATTTACCATTATCGCGAAATAGGGATAGGGATAATATTATCTTGGTGATAGGTAGGATAGAGCCAGCTAAGAACATCGCCTTAGTGCCGTTTATCGCGGAGAAGGTTAAGAATGGTAGATTCGTGATAATAGGTTCAATTGGGTCATACAGTTACTATAGGCACCTTGTTAGGCTAGTTAAGTCCCTCAGGGTTGAGGATAGGGTTAGGATTTTACCTAATGCCAGCGAGTGGCAGAAAATTGAACTCTTAAGAAGAGCGAAAGTGTACCTGCATCCAATGAAATACGAGCACTTCGGCATATCTGTAGTTGAGGCAATGGCAGCAGGGCTAATCCCAGTAGTCCATAGAAGCGGAGGACCATGGACAGATATTGTGGAATTCGGTAAATACGGATTTGGCTTTAGAACTGAGGAGGAGGCAGTTAGTCATGTAGAAAACCTTCTTGAACTCAAGGAGATAGAGCTTGAAAATTTACGAAGTATAGTTATCGCTAGGTCGCAATATTTTAACTATGAAAAATTTAGAAATGCTATTGATAAATTATTTGATAAATTGAAAGCAACTAGGATAGATACTTCGTAAGGATTCTAATCTCTATCTATATCTTCTAATAGGTCTTGGGCTAAATATCTTAAACTTAAAAGATATTAAATACTACAAAGTTGGTCTGTAGATGAGGGTTTTGGTTGGTTTGCCTTCTTTTAATAATGGAGCCCTTGGCTATACTATTCGGCAAACACTTGATGCTCTCTCAGTACAGTCTTTCAATGACTTCAAGCTTCTTATTGTATATAAGCCTAGTTCAGGGGATAGGACTCTCGATATTGTTAACGAATTTACGGACAGATTAGATATTGAGATTAAGATACAGAATGATGGATTCTTCGAAGAAGCTGTTAATGAGATACTCAAGGCATCAATTGATTATGACATAACACTTACAACAGATGATGATGCAATACCGACAAGAACATGGATTGAGGAACATGTAAAATTCCACAAAAATCATGAAAAAGTGGGAGTATTATCAGGTATGGTCATTCTACGGTCGCAAAATAATGGGTGCTATGAGCACTTAAGGTTCATTAAACATTTAATTGGTTATTATAAACCGTTAATTAAGGAGTTACATAATTATGCAGAGATTATTAATAATATGGGACTTTTGGTATGCGTAGACCCTAAATCGATAGGTGCAATTAGAAGATATAACTATGTATATACAGTGGGTGTTAATATCAGTGGTGTTAATATGAGCTTTAAGTCTGGACGATTTATTGATGGTTTCAGACTCCCAGGATACACGAAGAGAGGGATACATAATGAGAAATTTTTAGCTCTTAATTACTTGAAGCAAGGTTTTCATTCCGCAATATTTAATGGTGGTTTTGTTGAACATTTAGAGAGAGATTCACTATCAAGACCTAAGAATGAAATATCAACATTTATGACAGGTGTTGAATGGTATCTAATGCCATATGGAGTATACTACTATGGATTTAGAATTAACATAAATAAGTTAAGATTTTATGAGCATTTAATTAAGCTTTATAGTGTACTCAGAAGAACAATCTTATCACAAGCCTATACAGTAGGCTTAAAGTTGGCAATAGAAGCTATTAAGAATAGTTACCAACCGAAAGATGTAAGACAAAGGTTACTTAAGATAGAGGATATTGAAGCTAGTAAAAAGATTATCAATATTACTACTTCAGTTTAAATTATATAATTCATTATTAATAATAGAGTTAAGCTTAACCATTAATAGTGAAATACTTAAATACCATTAATATCCTTGCCTACTTGATGCGCACATTTCGTAGACTTAAGGTATTACTTGCAAGCAGAGCTTTGTTCAACAATTGGTTATCTGTAGGTATTAAATATTACCTTAAGTCACATAACCTTATTCATGGGAATTATGTTTATGTTATCTGCAAAGATGGCTCTAAGAATGTAATTCCCTTAAAGGCCTACAGTATTTTAGTTAGTGACTATTATGATGGCTATCTTACAAGCTACAATTGCAAAAATAATGTCGTAACATATATAGGTAATGTAAATATTCCAATTTACATCATTGAAGTAAGTAATATTGATGTAAAGACCCTAATTCAGAATGGTTGGGTTTATGATTTTGTTGGTGGTTTTTGGTTTAGGGGTGGTGTGAGGTTTAGGCGTCTGCGTGGTACTGTTCTTGAGGTTTTTGATTATGGTGAGTATGAGTCGTTGGATGTTGTTGGTAGGGTTGTTGTTGATGTTGGGGCCTACATAGGGGACTCGGCCATTTACTTCGCCTTGAGGGGTGCGAAAAGGGTTATTGCCGTTGAGCCTCACCCCAACGCCTACGCCGAGATGCTTGAAAACATTAGGCTAAACAACCTAGAGGACATAATTACACCAATCAATGCAGGCCTAGCAAGCAAACCAGGAAAAATATGCATTGAGAATGTTGACTTAGATGCCACAGTAGTTACATACCACAGGCCAGGTAATTGTAACAGTGGTATCCCAGCCGTAACGCTAGGCGAATTAATGAGCAGATTCAGCATCAATGGCGGTGAGGCTGTCCTCAAGATGGATTGCCAAGGCTGCGAATTCGACGTGATACTAAACGACTACGAACATGTTAGGCTATTCAAGGAGTTAATCTTCGAATACCACCCATACGCCGTCAACAAACCTGTGAATGCACTACTAAGAACGTTGCAAAGGGACTACCAGTGTGAGGCAAAGGGTAGCAGGAACCGTGGGGTTGCTCATTGCATTAAGAAGCAGGCACAATAGTGGTGGCGATAATTGGCTACTCATCTCTCTTGCGTCTTAAAGACAGGCTTAGCACGAGCTGTATGCTTAAGCCAAGGTTGAACGCATCCCACCACGTCAACCCATTGTGAGCTATCTGGGTGATTGACGTAACGAGCAGTACTATGCCAATACCAGCGAGTATTATAGACAAGGCTGGGATTACGACGCTTAACGCAGTTTCCACATCATCATACCTACCAAGCTTATTTAAGATAAGCGCCACCACGGATACTACCCCAACAACAACGGCTACTATTACCGCTATACCAGCCAGCAGTCCAAGTATTACAGCCAATACGTTAAGCCAGAAGTTCATTGATTAATATTTACTTAAGGGTTAATAAACTTGGAGATAAATCATTATTACTTCTTTTAGAGTTTTAGTTTTCCAACTGCCTTTACCCTTACCTTCACCGCATTACCTGGTAGGTATGGCATTGCTATTTCTTCAACCTCAGCCACCTCCACCGTTGATGGATCAGCACCGGCTTCAACAGCCCTCTTCTTAGCCTCCTCGGATGCATCCTGGATAGCCCTCTCCCTGGTTATCTGCTCGTACGAGTATGCCTTCTCTACGACGGCGCCAACCAGCGCCGTGGCTGCACCTATTGCATTTGCATATTGGGCATGCTCAGGTCTAATAACCTCCCTGGCTCCCCTAAGCGTCTTGGGCCACATTGCGGATCCACCGCCAACCAGTATTACTGTTTCCGGTTCTGGCTTTAGCTTTATCCTGTCAATGGAATCCTCAAGTATCTCAATCATTTTGGCGTATGCCCTTTCAACAAGCCAGCTCGGTATCTTGGATCTGGCCAGCTCAGGGTTGCACATTGGGTCATCAATACTCATGATACCCTTTGCTAACGCTATGTCGGTTGCGGTGACCGTACCACCACCCCACGATATTCCCTCGTAAATTAACCTGTAACCGACGCTCACGGGGCCAACCTTAACGTCACCATCCTTAACCTCGACAATACTACCCCCAGCGAGACCTATAGCTATTACGTCAGGTGCCCTGATGTTTGTTCTAACACCCCCAATCTCAATCTCAAGTGCCTCCCTTGGGTAGCCATTGATTAACGCCCCTATGTTGGTTGTTGCTCCACCAGTGTCTGCGACTATGGCGTTAGGTATCTTGGTTAGGACATATGCACCCCTGATGCTGTTGGATATCGGCGCTATTACAGTGAATATGGGGAACCTAACTATGTAGTCAGCTGATGCCGTTGTGCCATCGTTTTGGGCGAAGAACATCTTGGCATGCTCAAGGCCCATATCTCTTAAAGCCTCCCTAAGCGCATTTATTGCGTTAACCATGACCTTTATCGAGGCTGCATTTAGTATAGTCGCATTTTCCCTCTCAAGGAGCCCTATTGAGCTGATTTCATGAGATAAAACTATAGGTACGCCTGGCAGTAGCTCACTGGCCAATTCCCTGACCTTAACCTCATGTTCAGGGTTAACAACTGACCAAACCGACGTTACAGCTACTGCGTCAACACCCCTATTACGGAACGCCTCAAGTGCCTTTCTAAGGGAGTCTTCGTCGAATTGCGTTATTGGTTCGCCTGTGTAGTCGTGCCCACCCCTAATCATCGTAATGCCAGCGTTAACAGAATCCCTGAGGTCAATTGGCCAGTCAAGCATTGGTTCAATGGCCTCGGTTGCCGGTAGCCCAATCCTAACGACGCCAACCTTACCTAGGTTCCTGCGTTGAACTATTGCATTTATTATGTGGGTTGTGCCGAACATGACTGCTGCAATATCATCCCTACTCACCCCTGACCCCTCCAGGACAAGTCTTAGTGCGTTGATTATGCCGCTGGTTACGTCAGGCGTGGTCATGGTCTTCTCGGCGTGTATTAGGTTATTGCCCTCGTCTAGTATTACTGCGTCCGTATGTGTGCTGCCAACGTCAATGCCAACCTTGTACTTAGTCATGGCTTAACCACCCTCTTCACCCTTACCTCTATTGGCACGTAGTCAATGTCGTATCCGAAGTACCTTGGGCCAACGGTTTCAAGGCCCTTGGAGGTCCTCCACTTCTCATTACATGGCATGCTGATTACGAGGACCCTGAGTCCGTATCTAAGCCTCTCCGTGGTTATTGGCTTACCGGATTCACTATCCAGCACTGTTATTAAGTCTGGTACTGAGGCCACCACCTCGTTATCCTTAATTGCAACTAGGTTCTCATTCTGAAACCTGATCATTAACCTTGAACCCTTGTACTCATCGAGCCCTTCGATAACAGCCTCACCACGTGCAAATCCGCCAATATTGAACCTCTGCACATCAATTATCTTACCCTTAAACAACTCAAAGCCGTGGGTAACATCAAGCAATGCATCTACTGGGTTTCTACCGGCTAGTTTAGCCTCCCGTAATGCCTTACCTACCTCAATGGCCAGGGAGATGCTGCCTTTAATGGCTGCATCCCTGTATAGTTTACCGAAGGTTGGGTATATTGCAATCCATGCCGAGCCACCATACTTAACCGTGATCGCCCTAGCTATTCTCTCAGCCCAGTAGTTGTCCACCGTGTCCAGGATCGCTGCATTACCCCTCTCGTCGGATATAGCCATGGGTGTTGCCTTAATGCCGTATATGTGAAATGTGACCATCTGCAACTCTGGGAATGCCCTACCCATACCATCCGCATCTATCACAGGTAACCCCCTCTCGGCGCCAACTACCAGTGGTATTGTTGAGTTTACGCCACCAGCCTCTATTGGCGATATGAAGTCAACCCTCCTGTTGAAGTAACCCTCAAGTAACCTAAGTGAGTATAGAGCCTCCTTACCACTTGGTATCTTCTCCATAAGCACAACAGGTGTTCCCATGGCTGCCACAGGTACTATGAAGGCATCCCCATCAACCTCATCAATGCTGACAATCTCAATCCTTCTGCCCCTCTCAAGCTCCTGAATAACCATCAACTTACCAATGTAGGGATCCCCTCCACCACCAGTACCCAGTATTGCGGCCCCTACCACAAGATCCTCGACATCAGTTTTAGATAGGTGGTAACGTACCATATTAAGTTGCGTTGTATGGGAATAGATTTTAAATATTATCATCATTAGGAAATGTAGTATGTAATGAAAAAATATGGATAATGCTTAAAAGCAATCTAGTGCATACGTTTCATATGGAGGGGAGAGGAAGGGGTATATTCTTCGACGACTACTCACTAGAGGAGGTGCCTTCCACGGAAAGGTATGGTTTATATAACATGTTCCTTACGTTAAGTGCATCGTTTGGAGCCATAGCAGTCCTCTTTGCTGGCGGTGTTCTTGGCGGTGGGCTTAACTTCGTTGATGCCACAATAGCGGTGCTAACGGGAGGTACCACGGTCCTCGCTATAATAGGTGCCCTTAGTGGTGCTATTGGTGCTTACTCAGGCTTATCAACATACGTTGGTTGGAGGTTCCCCTTTGGCAGGGTTGGTGGTAAGGTTCTTGGGTTCGCATTGATAACGATAACCACGGGCATTGGGTGGTTCGCGGTTGAAAGCTGGTTCTTCGGTGTCGTTATGAACGAGATCTTTCCACATAACCCATTCTTCTCCGTATGGGCAGCAGCCCTTTGGGGTGGGATCCTCATGATATTGTCTACGTACATAGGCTACAGGGCGTTATCATTCCTTAGCTACTTCATTTTACCGCAGCATGTCTGGCTCATTGCGGTTGGCCTACTGCTCGCCATTTCACTACATGGTGGATGGGGTGCTGTTTTTACGGCAGCACCTAAGTCACACATGACCCTTACTGATGCTATAACAGACACCGTTGGCCTATATATAGCTGGGTCCTTGATAGCACCCGACATAACCAGGTTTGCCAAGAGGGCTAGAGATGCGGTTACGGCATGGGTACTGCACATGTACGTCTTCTACCCATTCTTAATACTAGGTGCCGTGGCCATAGTGCTACTGACGGGTAGTGTAATAATCACGGAGGACATGTTAAAGCTTGGCATGGGTGTTGGTGTCTTGCTTATAATAATACTGGGGCAGTGGATAATAAACACGGTTAACCTATACAGTGGTAGTTTAAGCTTTACAAATGCTATACCGGTTAGGAGGGACTTATCCTCAATAATAGTCGGCGTCATAGGTACGCTGCTAGCGGCCTACTGGGGGTACACGGCCGGCGCCTCATTAACACCCTTTGAAAACTTCATAACGCTACTTGGTTCACTACTACCCGCTGCAGGTGGATCAGTGTTCGCTGAGTTTTACATTGTTAAGAGGTACTTTGAGGGTATTAAGGATCCACGCCAGAGGTTTAAACTTGAGCCTGGTAGGGAATACCCGGAGGTGAACCTAGTTGGGCTACTGTCATTCGCCGCCGGTGCATTGGCCGGCTTCTTTGTTCCGGGCATTGCGGCTATAAACGCAATACTGGTGGCCTTCGTCGTGCATGTGGCATTGGCGTACGTGTTCAAGAGAGCAGGCATTAGGTATGAATTCGGTAGGTACGTGTATAGGAGTGGTTTAGAAAGGGTGGTTAGATGAACTTCCACAGGTTTAGTCTCTACTTTTCCGCCGTGCAACTAGCCTTTTCGGCGATACTTCTTGGTACGTTGCAGCTTAACTCCAATATCTACGCATTGTACCACACGCTGGCTATCTCCCTATTCATGCTGATAACTGCCGTGTTGGGGATATACTTCTCGTGGAGGGGGCAGGGTAGCCGTGTTGTTGCCGATGCCTGGCTAATCATATCAATAGTGACAGCTTACATCGCAATAGACGTTTCACCATTCTTCAATAGCCCTGTGAAGCCATTGGAATTGGCATTGACAGGTATAGTGACGGTCATATGGGTGGTTGACCTGTATATTGCGTGGAGGGCTAAGTTACCGGTACTGAGACTCTAACGCTGCACTAAGTGTGCAGTGTCCTCGTTAAAATTGGCCTTATCTCTCCATGTAGCTTTATTATAGTCTCCCACTCACTTTCATCATAAAACTTAACGCTTCCTGCGGTAAACCCTTTGGCAATCTCCATTACGAATCTTGATGTCTCATCGAGGCTATTAATGTTTGTGGCATAGCTTGCTGAGCCTGGTACCACGGTTTCCGTTATCGTAGCTACACCAACCACTGGGGAGTGCGTGTAAAGCCAGGGTTGCATGATACTGTTTATATGATATATTGGTGTCGAGAATGGTAGTAAGTCCTGCATTGTTATTGGCACTATAATGGGCAATCTTCCAGTTACCCACATGTATATGTTTATTAAATCATCACTGACCTTGAGTATCCACCCATCCTTAACAGTGGGGGTTATTGCAAAACCACTACCCTTAACAACCAGGTTAGCCTTCGTCGCATCAATACTTAACACGGCGTCCATTTGTGGATCAACCTCCCTCTTTAAAAGCTCAAATATGCTTACTGGGCTCGACATCATCGGTGCTGGTCTATGAGGGGTTACCACGGCATTAGGGCATATATTCGTGGTTACTATTACGTCGCCATCAAGAACATCACCCCTCATGCTCATTTCGGCAAGTTTATAGGCAACGGTTAAGGCTATTATAGCACCATCAGCATCAGATACCAAGCCCTTTATCAACGGCCTTGCACCAACACCACCAAGCCTACCAATAATACCTAGAGTTGGTGCATCACCACCATTGTACTTACCACGTTTTCCCAGAACTATAATCTTTACAAAATCCGTAAATCCCTTTTCACTACTAATACGTTCAATACTTATCGTTAGGTATTTATCGAGACCCTTAGTGATAAAGAGTTTTCGAACAGAGTCACCGTCAACGTTCGGGTTATCGAGTAAATCTATTATTTCTAACAGGTACTTAAGCATCGACATACCATCACTTCAGGTTTTTCCCTTAAATGCATTATGCAGATAATTCCCTAATTACCTCAGCCATAATTGTCCTAGGCAGTATCACGGGCTTTCCAGAAACCTCCCTAACCACGTTCCTCATGTCTATGCTATAGCCCAGTGAGTCAAGGACCACCACGTCAACGTTACTGGCACGTAAATACTCAGCGGCCCTTCTGAAGTCATATTCACTACTTGTATATGCTGATACTGGTATAACAACCACGTCGCTAATAATACGCCTCCACCTCTCCTCCTCCATACGCATCTGATCCTTATCATGCACGATTACGCCAAGTCTTCTTACACCACTAAGCGAAGACACCACGTTCATGGTTAACCTGGAGGGCTCCACCATGAGCCTTCTTGACGATAGTTCAGGGAAGTCACCGGTACACAGTAGGCCAATCACATCAACGTAGTCCTCAAGGTAATTTATACACCTCTGCATCCTTTCAATGATCTTAATCTTACTAAGTTTCACCACGGTACCATCCCTAAGCCTAGTAACTAACACGTAGTCACTGGATTTAGGCAATAGGTTCCTTATCTCATCTCTGCTTAAGCCATCTAAAGCACCACACTCCATTAATTCAACATCAATGCCAAGTATAGGTTTAATTTCACTGGTTATGTCAACCCTAGGCGATTCACCTATTGTCACAAGCCCAACTCTCCTACCTGACCTCATATAGGCATTAGTGTAGAGAATCTTTTTATTTTATTAGGACATTATACCATTACATCAAGGCCCCTTAAAGCCAAGGTTGACTGCACATGGCTTAACACCGACACCCAGCGGTGGCTATCATTACTCTAAGTCAGTTTGTAAAACTCAGGTAAAAGGTGATGTTAGACTTTAGCGTATTTGTGGAGAGTCGGAGTTACTGCACATGCGTTTAAGGAATCGTGACTGGGAGAGGGCTAGGAAGGTTCTATTAATCATCCGCAATGAGGTTGACTCCATGATTAATGCTGAGCTTTAGTGTACCGTGCCGACAAGCAACGAGTAGGTGCAGTGGAACTAGTGCCCATTGGGAACCAGGTAACTTGGTTCCTTAATCCCCTTCTTACCCTACATGAATCCCCCTAATGAGCGCCTTAGGGTAAGGGTACCTCACGTGCATGCAGGGTAATGCTACAGCGCCATAAGTCAGGGGAGCTCAGAAACCCAAAAACTAATGCCAACACCCGGGAAAAACAACACTAGTTAGGAATTAAATGGACAGTGTCATTCATTCAATTTTTAATCGTTAGTGAACTTGAAATCCCCATTTAGGTGAAGAGGCCTTACTTGGATCATGAGTCAGTTCGCCCCAACTGACTCAAGAAACCGAGTCCTAATGGTGTCCCTAGGAATTGAATTGAAGTAGGCTACATACTTAGAAGAAACAGTTCCGTATTGATAGGTAGT
>Ga0081534_100546_pt1 | contig 11788 bp, 9 predicted proteins | sample MonGeyMetagenome_FD_71019 | JGI IMG/M metagenome (GOLD analysis project Ga0081534, IMG submission 71019) | Hypoxic/sulfidic aquatic microbial communities from Monarch Geyser, Yellowstone National Park, USA - MG (SPAdes) v1 (version 2) | ecosystem: Environmental > Aquatic > Thermal springs > Hot...
GGGCATTAAATGTCACGAGGTTATACCGATTCCCTTTAAGAACGAGGGATTTAAATCCTACCCTAGAGATAAGAGAGAATTTATACTTCATGTAGGGACTAGAGGTGAGAAAAACGTTCCCGTTTCTGTTGAGGCCGTTAGGCTCTTAAGGGAAAGAAGGTTTAACGTGAACCTAGTTATAGTAGGCAGTGCTGCCCATTACTGGAAGGAAAAGTTCAAATACGACTGGATTATCCCTAAAGTCGTAAATGATGAAGAACTCAAAGAATTATATGCTAGAGCTATAGCCTTAATTTTACCGTCCACATTTGAGGGCTTTCCGTACACGACTCTCGAAGCTTCAGCAAGCGGTACTCCAGTTGTTGGTAGTAGCTGTATTCCAGAAGAGGCATTAGTTGATGGATATAATGGTTTTAGAATTAATGGGATTAACCCTAAGAATTACGCTGAGAAATTAGAAATGATATTATCAAATCATGAATTATGGGAAAAGATAAGCAGTAATGGAAAGGAGTTGGTGAAAAACTATGATTATATTTCGATATCTAAAAGATATCTGGAGCTAGCATCTGAATAGTTATTGATAAATACTAATTGTGGCATTATATTAATTTAGTTTATTTTGATTCCTAATTAACTGAAGCTGATAGGCTTTCATTAGGTGCAATAGAGACTGCTAAGAAATTTAGGTTTGAAGAGTTTATGAAGCGATTTAAAGAGGCGATCGGTTTATAATAATTTAAATACTGTGTGACAACCGATTGTTTGAGAAATTGAGGGTTAGAATTTTACTAGAGACGAGACAGAGAGGAGTTTACGCTACTACTTTGCTGATGTACGAGTTCCTAAAGGAGAAAGGTGTAGACGTGGAGATGTACACTACTTTTCCCTCCAACTTTAACGTATTACCTCCTCCTCCTAAAAGTAAGATATTCGGAGAAGAGACGATGCTCAATAGCACATCTTACTCAAAGAGAGTTCTCAACGAGATTAACCCAGAAAAAGGTTCAATACTTCACATAGCTAACGCTTGGCACGGTATAGTACCTTTAGCCGAAAAGAGAGGAGTTAAGACCGTAATAACAATACAGTACTGGTGGCCAACCTGTTACTTTAATTCGATGACTTGTAATGACTGTGACTGCAAAACCGTGAGTAAGGTGAGCAAAGCTATAAGAAGTAAGAAAAACAAACCTTTGCTTACGTCAACGCTTGAGGCGTTTTACGCAATAAGGAAAATGGATAGGATAAAGAAAAACGTGTCTTCCGCCTCAGCAATTTTAGCTCAAAGCAAGGTAGTAAAGGACGTGCTAATATCTAGAGGTTTTCCTGAAGAGAAGATAAAAGTTATCAACATTAGCGCGCTTACAAAAAACATAAATTATGTACCTTATAATTCAAACGATAAGTTTTTCACTTTCGCATACCTTAGTTACCCAGATAGGGAGAAGGGTATATTCAACTTGTTAGAGGCTTTTGCAATAGCATTAAAGAAAAATAGTAATTTAAGACTTAAAGTCATTGGAGGCCTAGAATCGAAACAAGTGGTTGAGATGGTTAAGGATCTAAAGCTAACTGAGCATGTAATCCTAACAGAAAGGGTTCCTTATGAAGAGCTTGTAAAGAAAATGGGAGAAATTTTAAGTGACGTCGATATGGTTGTAGTACCGAGTTTAATCATTGAGACATGGGGTAGAGTTGTAACAGAGTCAATGCTTTCTGGTAGACCGGTGCTTGTAACTAAGGGTAACGGAGGGTTAGTCGAGCAAGTTACTGACGGGGTTGATGGTTTCCACGTTAATACCTATGATGTTAAGGAATTCGCCGAAGCTCTCTACAAAATATCATTGATTCCGAGAGAAGAGATAAAGAAGATGGGAGAAAGGGCCAGAGCGAACGCCTTGGTAAAGTTTAATCCAGACAAGATTATTAGCGATTTGATAACTTTATATAAAGAGCTAAGTGAGGGTTAATTCGTGAAAACTATTTCAATAATCTTATTTGATATGAGTACGTTGGGCGGAATCCAATTAATGACAGTAGACACACTATGCTTGCTCGCAAAAAACGGATATGATGTTACACTAGTTACAATGAGCTTATCTGAACGTGTTTTAACTTCGCTTAGGAATTGTGAGGGAAATATAAAAATAAAGTTATTGCCTAAAATCTCAAACGTTACATTTCAGATGATTTATTCTATGTTTTATATAAAAGATTTGGGTTTTTCTATTAATATGCACGGTGATATTCAGCCAATTGCATCTGATATAGTTTATTTTCATCAGTTTAATACCGATTACAGAATAAGATCCTCATCACTTAAGAGGATTATTTTATTACCTCAGTACTCTATTAGGAAAAGATTTATAGAGGAGCTTCGTAGAAGAGCAAGTTTAGTACTAGTGAACAGTAGTTGGACTCAAGCTGAAGCTAAATACTTTTGGAATTTAGATGCTAAAATCTTATACCCACCAGTCCACACAGAGAAATTTAGGAAGATAAACAACACGAATAGGAGTGACGTTGTACTTACTATATCAAGGTTTTCGAGGGACAGGGGGTTGGATAACGTGTTGAATGTTGCGAAAGAGTTAAAGAAAGTTAAGTTTGTTATAGCGGGTTATCTTCAAGATCCCGAATATTTCATAGAACTTAAAACGAAAAAAAGTGAAAATGTTGAACTTTATTTCAACGTAAGTGAAGAAACTAAACTTAGATTATTATCAGTTTCCAAAGTTTATTTTAACCCAACTCCATATATTGAAGGATTTGGAATCTCAGTAGTTGAAGGTATGAGCGCTGGTCTAATTCCAGTCACCAGAAATAAAGGAGGGGTAATTGATTTTGTTCCTAAAGAGTATATGTTTAATGAGATAAATGAGGCTGTAAGCAAAATCGATTGCGGAATTAAAAATTGGAATTTTTACAGTATGAGGATGATGAAAGAATTGGCAGATAGATTTTCCCTTGAAAATTATGAGAAAAATTTGTTAGATATAGTTAGTAAATATTTATAATTAGGTTTATTAAGTTTAAATACTTTGTAAACTTTCAAAATCTCTTTTGCTCCTCATCTCAGATACTTTCTTTCTGCCTAAGATTAGCTGTGCTAAAACACCTTTTGCAACATTATAAAGATCTTTTACAGTTATTGTTTTATCAAAATAATATCTTATTGACGAGAAGAAAAGACTATTTAAAGATGGGAGTTGGGCTTTATAGCTACATTTAAAAACCTCATTTTCAGCACTTAAGTATAGTTCAAGAAATAGAATTGTTCTCTGGATTTCTTTCTTACATTGTTTACAACTTGTTATAAGTGAACCTAAGTACCTAAAATCTTCTAAAATTCTGTTAAAATAGCAAACCAGTTTATTTTTATTTTCTAAAAACTTACTGTAGTCTATTACTTTACTATAAGTAGATATTCCAATACCTACCCTATATATGGTCAATTTCTCTGGTATGTGTAGTAAATTGTTATGTTCTAAAGATAAATATAGTAGAGCGGTATCTAGTCCCAAATCTATATAGCTAAGGCTTTTTTTAATTTCTTCTAAAAATTCTCTTCTTATAGAATAAGAAGAATTATTTCCTAGCCCTAAAGGATATTGATGACTTATTTTTCTGAAGTTGTTTCTATTTACTAAGACCTCAAACGGTATATCGTAGGTCAAGTTTAATTGATTACCGTTCTCGTCCACTAATTCCCTCGCGTTATGAACGGTTACTATGTCTCTTCTTTTCTCAAAAATTTTATTAATATATTTTATTTTATTTTTATGAAACATATCGTCGTCATCAAGGAAATATACAATGTCAATATCATCTCTTAAAGCATTAACTGCCTCGAAAATCATCTTTCCGTATTGAGGATAATCAGCCTCGATTACAGTCGCATTTATAGAATTGTTCAACATCTTCGGATTGTCAGCTACTATAATTATCTGATCTGGTTTGACTGATTGAGATAAAACTGAGTTTAACGCTTCATCAATATACTTATACCTCTTGTAAACAGTAATTATTACTGCTGACTTCACAAGTGTAGCTTAAATCACCGGAATATATTTTTTGAGAAACGAATTATCAAAGTCCTCATGCGTTTACAGTTATTGAACCCAAGCGTAACCTACATTGACGTCGTATACAATGTGATTTGAAGATAGTTTGTCCTCATCTGGCACGATACTAAATTAAACCGTTCAACTCAGCTGTTAACAAAGAGTAGAAATGATGTTTTTGAACTATAAAAATAAGTTCTATAACTATGAAAACTCATACATTTACTACAGTAAATCAATAACAGTAAACCAAAAATCAATACAATTTTATCATACTATTTTATAACTCAATTTATTTCTTTTAACGCTTTCTCAAAACTCTCTACTGTTTTTGCCCATGTAAATTTTTTGGCGGTTTCTAGTCCATTCTCTATCATCCTCTCCCTCAGTTTATCGTCTTGAAGCGCTTTCAGTAAGTTATCTGACAAGGATTTAACGTCGCCAGGTTGCGATACTAACGCGTTAAAACCATCTATAGCGTAATCCCTCGAGCCTTTGTTATCAGTCATGACTACTGGAGTTCCGCAAGCCATAGCCTCTAATGGAGGTAAACCAAAGCCTTCAGCATAAGATGTAAAGAGAAAAACATCTGATGACGAATAAAGTTCAGCAAGGACTTCGTCTGATACGTTAGAAAGCACTGAGTATTCGAAGTCTAATCCTATAGTCTTTGAATAACGCCTAACGAGACTTTTACCTCCAACAAAAACTACATGAACTGGAACCTTTTTATTAACGTTCTTTAAGACTTCCAGTGCTACTTCGTCCCCTTTGTACCTAGACCCCCTTAATATTACCATAACCCTCTTCTTCTGATTTCGGCTATTCGTTCTTCTTGGTCTGAAAATGTTCAAATCGACTCCGGGATGCGCTATGGTAACTTTCGCTGTAGGATTGTTTTCCACTATTAGTTGTTTAGTGTAAGAAGAGTTTGTTATAAAAGAGAACGGTAACTTCAGCGAGTGATAAAACATGTTTAAGCCTAACTTTCCTCCATTTTCTTCTACCAGTTCTGGAAAGTCTTGCATCAAATAAAATGGGTTTTTATTTTGTGAAAACCAAACTGAGAACGCTGTCAAGTAATAAGTCGCAAGAGTAACGTCTGAGTCGAAGCTTCTGATCAACTCAGCTAATTCAATGATAATGTCAGGTCTTACACCGAGTTTAGACGAAATTAAACGAAAAGTATCGTAAGGGTTTCTCTTAGCACTTCGTAGAGTAACGTATCTATAAAACTTGTAAAAAGCGAACACTATGGAACCAAACGTATTTAAGTTTAACGGCTTATAAACAACTTCTGCCCTTAAATTCTTGAACCAACTATGATCTCCGGCTAAAGCTACTATTTTCACGTCATGGCCTTTATCCTTTAACCCGTTAGCTACTTCGAAGACGTATCTAACTCCGCCGGCTAGTCCCGTGCTAACTAATGCGAACGAAATTTTCATAAGTTAATCTTATGGATAGGGTAATAAATTTATTAACCGCTTATGTATTATACTCCTAAATGTTAATTAGCGTAATTATATCAGCTTATAATAGAAAAGAGTTCCTTAAAAACGCAATAAGGAGCGTTTATACTCAGTTATTAGATAAAGGATTATATGAAGTGGTTGTAGTTAAGAACTTTGAGGATAAAGACATAGACGATTACATTGCGAAATTAGGCTACAAAAATATTGTATATGATACTCCCAGCTATGGGGAGCAACTTAGCGTAGGAATTGAAGAGTCAAAGGGAGAAATTTTGGCGTTTCTAGAGGACGACGAGTTTAAACCAAATAAACTAAGTGAAATGTATAAGGTATTTAGCACCCAAAAAGAAGTGTCGTACTTTCATGATACAAGAGGGTATATTTATAATGATAAAATAGTTGATTTAAACACTAAAGACCCTAAAATAAGCTGGATTATTAGATTTCTTGAAACAACAACTCCACATGAAGACGTTCTTATAGAGCCGTACGATAAAAAAGGAAAAGTTTCTAATAAAGTACAATAGTACTGTAGCAACTGTAAGTTTAATGACTGTTAGACGTATTTGCTTAGAAAGTGAATAAACTCTTCTAAAACAAATAAATTTAAATTTAGGGAATTTTATCCCTGCCTTTGCGGCTGAATGCGGTAAACTATTTCATACTGCAGATAGATTAACGAGATATAGAATCCATAATAAAAACATGTAATTAGCACTTGACGAAAAGGATACAGAAAGAATTCTTCTTTTCCTAATATGAGATTTAAATGACTAAAAAATTATAATTGATGATATTTCTCAAAAACGAATTCGTAGTGTTGTGAAAATAAGGTTGTTTAACGCTAAGATAATCCTATATAATTTACAGAAGTAATTAAGGAAAAATTAGGCTACAAACAAAACGTATTAAGTGTGATTAAAGATCTCTCGGAATTATACCTATTAACCCAGGATCTACATGCCCATCTTAGTGCGCTTCCGTTCTCTATTTACAACAGTATTCCTTCAAAACAGATAAAAATGTTAATTAAAAGAATAGTTAAAGGTGTAAGGTAGTGAGTAATTATATAAAAAGAGCTAAAATAGCTATTAAGTCTAGGAAATTACTGAAAAATTAGACAATTAGTATTCTTAAATATGCTCTTAAAAATCCAGAAATTCATCTTAAATGTAAGGATAATAGTGTAATTAAAGTGAGTAGAGACGAGTTTGTGAAAATTTTGTCCTTATACTATGAAGGAAAGATAATAAATTGCTCTAATAATTCTATTGGGTTTTATGTTAATGGAAATACTTATTGGATACCAGTAAATGAAATACTTATAGCAAGTGGAGAATTTGATAGCATTCTGAAAGCCCTCTATTATAATTGGAGATATAATGGTAAGCATTGGGAAAAAGGAAATATAAAATTTAAACATATTTATTATGAAATTATTGAAACATTTGAGGATGAAGCATATGGTTACGTGGATGTTAAGAATAAATCAATAGTAGACATAGGGGCTTTCGTAGGAGATACGGCAATTTATTTCGCAATTAAGGGGGCTAAAAAGGTAGTTGCAATAGAGCCTCACCCTGGAGCGTATGAAGAATTAGTGGAAAATATTAGGATAAACGGTCTAGAAGGAAAGATCGTTCCATTGAATATAGCTGTAGGAGATAAGGAAGGATATATCGTCATCTCTAATGTGGAAACTAAGCAAGCGCCGGTGACACTGTTCAAAGAGTCTGAAGGAAATGGAATAAAGGTTAAAATGGAAACATTAAATAATGTTATAAATATGTATAATTTAGAAACTGACATACTAAAAATGGATTGCGAAGGATGTGAATATAACTTAATTTTAAACGATTATGAGGCAGTGTCTAAATTTGATCAATTAGCGTTTGAATACCATACGTATAATACCGGGATATCTATCTATAAGTTAGTACAATCGCTTGAGAAAGAATACAACTGTAAATTAGTAGACGAACACATATATAGGAAAAATGATCCAAACTGGGATAAAAGTAAGATAGGTATGCTTTATTGTGTAAAGAGAAAATAGTTCAATTTTATTTATCATATTGCCCCACAATTGGGAGGATTCAGGGCTTTATTGCGATTTCTATTTGTTTATGTGGAATGAAAGGGATTTATTGATCCTTCATCAGAAACACTAAAAATGGACGAGCGATAGGTCGTATCACTATACATTCCTTCAATTAATTGATGACCTCGCTCGTCCCCAAGTTATTTAGAAGGACGCGCTATTAATTGAAACGTCGCCCGAGATAAAGAAGAGGACCCTGGTAGTGGCGGAGAGGACCTCCTCAAGATATGCCAGGGGGAAGGATGTGAGAAGAGGGATTACGCCTGATTCAGGTTCTTGAAGGGGTTCAAGGTATCCTTCTGAGGAAGGAGGGTAATATACGAGCTAGAGTGGGTCACGGTGAGGTTGCCCGTGATGTACTGGGGAAAGGAGAGGGTGAGGGCTAGAGGGGGAGGAGGAGTTGCCCAGGGAGGAGGGGCTTGTGCTTAGATCCCTCTCCTCTACTCCGCGTTGGGAGGGAAGTTGAACGCCAAGCTCTGGACCAAGGAGCTGGATGTGAGGAGGGACTTCAAGTACGTGGTAGTGGACGGGAAGAACGTGAAATTGAGGGGAGGGAGGAAGGGATCCTTCTAGTCGCGTTGGGACTCACTGACCACGGTGTGAGGGCCGGACTCGTCGAGGTCCTTACCAGGGAGGAAAACGTCGTGAGTTACAGGAACCTCCTGGTGAGGCTGTGTAGGAGGTACAACTTCACCCTGATTGTAGCCGACTGAATGAAGGCCCTCGATGAGGCCATCCATCGCTCTGGAAAAAGGTCGCGAGGCAGACCTGCTTGGTCCACCCTAAATGAAGGGTGGACAGGAGGGAGAGGGTCTTGCTGGACCTCATTTCCCTCGCCGTCCCCACTCGGGACTCTCTTACCTCCCCAGCCCCAGTGAGCTCTGGCCCCTGCTCAGGCCCAACAACCTGGCCGAGTCCTTCAACATCCTCCTGGAGAGGAGGTTCGGCAAGTGCCACTCCTTCTGGATGATACTCCAGATCGATCAGGCCATATATATCAACTATAACCACTCGACCTGCTATCTCGTTATCGTAATAATGTTACAAGAATCCTTATTTCTTCACGATACGATTAAATGAATTATATTCAGTAGTTCCTTCTATGAATAAGTCTAAACCGAAAGATACATTATAATTCGCAAAGAAGCCCTAAATCCCAAAAAATATTAACTGGTAACTTAAGCTACCCTTGTGAAGTCAGCAGTAATAATTACTGTTTACAAGAGGTATAAGTATATTGATGAAGCGTTAAACTCAGTTTTATCTCAAACAGTGAAACCAGATCAGATAATTATAGTAGCCGATGATCCGAAGAAGTTGAATAATTCTATAAATGCGACTGTAATTGAGGCTGATTATCCTCAATTCGGAAAGATGATTTTCGAGGCAGTTAATGCTTTAAGAGATGATATTGACATAGTATATTTCCTTGATGACGACGATGTGTTCTATAGAAATAAAATCGAATATATTAACAGAATTTTCGAAAAAAGAAGCGATATAGTTACTGTTCATAACTCAAGCCAATTGATTGATGAGAACGGAAATCTTCTAAACTTAACTTGGGGAATACCGTTTGAGGTCTTAGTAAATAAAAACAACTTCAGAAAAATGCACCATCTATATCCGTTTGGGCTAGTAAATAATTCTTCTTACTCTACCAGAAAAGAATTTTTGGCTGAAATTAAAAAAAACCTTAGCTACATTGTTATAGGACTAGATGAGGCTCTATTATATTTATCTTTAGAACACAACGGTTTGTTACACATACCAGAGAAATTGACCATGTACAGGATAGGTACAGGAATATCTACTTATGGAAAAGTAATAGACTACAGTAAGTTCTTAGAAAATAAAAATAAACTGGTTTGCCATTATAACAGAATTTTAGAAGATTATAGGTACTTACGCTCACTTATAACAAGTTGTGTACCATGTAAGAAAGAGATACAAAGAACAATTCTATTTCATGAACTATATTTAAGGGCTGAAAATGAGGTTTTTAACTGCGACTATAAAGCTCAACTATCTTCTTTAAGTAGTCTTTTACTTTCGTCTATAAGATACTGTTCGGATGGAACAATCAGTGTAAAAGATCTCTACAAAGTTACTAAAGGGGTTTTAGCGCAACTAATCTTAGGCAAAAAGAAAGTATCTGAGATGAGAAGCAAAAGAGATTTTGCAAGGTTGCAAAATGTTAAAACTTAATAAACCTAATTATAAATATTTATTAACTATATATAACAAGTTTTTCTCATAATTTTCAAGGGAAAATCTATCTGCCAACTCTTTCATCATCCTCATACTGTAAAAATTCCAATTTTTAATTCCGTATTCGATCTTGCTCACAGCCTCATTTATCTCGTTAAACATATACTCTTTAGGAACAAAATCGATTACCCCTCCTTTATTTCTGGTGACCGGAATTAGACCAGCGCTCATACCTTCAACTACTGATATTCCAAACCCTTCGATATAAGGAGTTGGGTTAAAATAAGCTTTGGAAATTGATAGTAATCTAAGTTTAGTTTCTTCGCTCACGTTGGGATAAAGTTCAACATTTTCACTTTTTTTCATTTTAAGTTCTATGAAATATTCGGGATCTTGAAGATAACCTGCTATGACAAACTTGATTTTCTTTAACTCTTTCGCTACCTTCAACACGTTATCCAACCCCCTGTCCCTCGAAAACCTTGATATAGTAAGTACTAAGTCACTCCTATTCATGTTGTCTATCTTCCTGAATTTCTCTGTGTGGACTGGTGGGTATAAGATCTTAGCGTCTAAATTCCAAAAGTATTTAGCTTCAGCTTGAGTCCAACTACTGTTAACAAGTACTAAACTTTCTCTTCTACGAAGCTCCTCTATAAATCTTTTCCTAATAGAATACTGAGGTAATAAAATAATCCTCTTAGGAGATGAGGATCTTATTCTGTAATCGGTATTGAACTGATGAAAATAAACTATATCAGACGCAATAGGCTGAATATCACCATGCATATTAATTGAAAGGCTCTCATCTTTTTGGTAAAACCTAGAATATATCATTTGAAATGTAACGTTTGAAATTTTAGGCAATAACTTAATTTTTATATTTCCCTCACAATTCCTAAGGGAAGTTAAAACACGTTCAGACAAGCTCATTGTAACTAGGGTAACATTATATCTGTTTTTCGTGAGCAAGCATAGTGTGTCCACCGTCATTGATTGGATTCCGCCTAACGTACTCATATCAAATAAGATTATTGAAATAGTTTTCATAAATTAGTCCTCACTTAGCTCTTTATATAAAGTTATCAAATCACTAACAATCTTGTCTGGATTGAACTTTTTCAAGGCGTTTGCTCGGGCCCTTTCTCCCATCTTCTTAATCTCTTCTCTGGGAATCAATGATATTTTGTAGAGAGCTTCAGCGAATTCCTTAACATCATAGGTATTAACGTGGAAACCATCAACACCGTCAGTAACTTGCTCAACTAACCCTCCGTTACCCTTAGTTACGAGTACTGGTCTACCGGAAAGCATTGATTCTGTTACCACTCTAGCCCATGTATCAATGTATAAACTCGGTACTACAACCACATCAACGTCACTCAAAATTTCTCTCATTTTCTTTACGTACTCTTCGTAAGGAACCCTTTCTGTTAGGATTACATGCTCAGTTAGCTTTAGATCCTTAACAATCTCAACCACCTGTTTCGATTCTAGGCCTCCAGGGACTTTAAGTCTTAAATTACTATTTTTCTTTAAGGCTATTGCGAAAGCCTCTAACAAATTGAATATACCCTTCTCCCTATCCGGGTAACTAAGGTATGCGAAAGTGAAAAACTTATCATTTGGATTATAAGGTACATAATCTACGTTTTTCGTAAGTGCATTAATGTTAATAACTTTTATCTTCTCCTCGGGAAAACCTCTAGATATTAGGACGTCCTTTACTACCTTGCTTACAGCTAAAATTGCTGAGGCAGAAGACACGTTTTTCTTTATCCTATCCATTTTCCTTAGTGCGTAAAACGCCTCAAGCGTTGACGTAAGCAAAGGTTTGTTTTTCTTACTTCTTATAGCTTTGCTCACCTTACTCAGGGTTTTGCAATCACAGCCATTACAAGTCATCGAATTAAAGTAACAGGTTGGCCACCAGT
>Ga0081534_100547_pt1 | contig 11787 bp, 10 predicted proteins | sample MonGeyMetagenome_FD_71019 | JGI IMG/M metagenome (GOLD analysis project Ga0081534, IMG submission 71019) | Hypoxic/sulfidic aquatic microbial communities from Monarch Geyser, Yellowstone National Park, USA - MG (SPAdes) v1 (version 2) | ecosystem: Environmental > Aquatic > Thermal springs > Hot...
AGTTACTAATTTAATTGGGGTGTTCAGTGAAAGTTTCACACAAGTATTTATTTCCAAGCAAGCCCCAGGTATGCTGGCTTCACCTGCAGGTGATTTTTGCTCACCTGTGGGGCGAAAGTTTCAGCTCACTTGTCAATGGCTTGTATATAATGCCTTTTAAGCCCTGGTGTGGTTAATCGATAAATATGGTTGACCTAGCCTACGACTGGAGCCTAATGTCGTGGGGAATGAGGGCAATAGTCATAGCACTAGCCGTGACGTTGGCAATAGTCCTAGTAAGCCCACACGTTGCGGTACTAAAACCAATAGCAGAGAAGCTAGGGCTAGCAACAACGGCGACGCAGGTAATCTACGTGCCGGTGAATCACACGGTCTATGTGAACAGGACAATCTACGTGAACCAAACAGTGGTTAAGTACATCAACCAGACAGTGCCTGTCTACATAAACAGGACGGTTTACGTGCCTGTCGGCTCCAGCATGTCCTACTTCGAGTCCTACGCCGGGTACTGCAGCGGTAGGCTCGTCATACTGCCCAACAACACGGCATGGATCGTTTGGTTCTGGCTGGCGCCAAAGGCGTACTTCGAGTCGAGCCAGTTCCTGTACTGGTGGTACTTTAATTACAGGCCGCTGGTTTACTATAACTCGACGACTAACTACGCCCAGTTCATGTCCTACCTATCTGCCGCCTACTTCGTAAGCCCACAGGGGCTGAGCCTATTCGGTTGGGATGGCGCTTGCTATGTTGATAATGTGACGATAAATAACCAGTACTACGTACTGGCCTGTGGGGACACCTATGGGTTTTTGCCCTTCATGTTTAACCCGTTGGAGTCCGGCGGTAGCCTAAGTGGTGGGCTGCATATTGTTTGGAACGGCACAATGGCGTACGAGGTGGTACCATTCACTCTGACGAGGGCGTTCATTACTAACGACTTCACCAACCTAACAGTGGGTGCCTACGGCAACTACTACACCTACATGCCGATACCGGTTGAGAACGCTACCTACACGGGGATAATGTTCATGGCCTACATCCCAACATTTGTGACTGGTATAAACTACATAATCACGCCAGGCCCGATCTGCGACCTAACGGTCACGTTCGTGAGCAACGCCACAGCCGCACTCTGGCTACCAGTCACCACGAATCAAACACTAATCAACTACTGGAGGTATGCTGGTGACTTGACGTATGGATACCCACTCGGGTACCATAACCCATACGACAACACGATGGGCTACTGGGTCTGGAACTACCCATCATAGACAGGTTTATTATTTAAAAACAAGGTTAAAAACGATTTTTAATTTTGATTTTTAGGCATGAATAAAGTTGAGTTATTTATCACGGACCCTTGCCGCCGCCACCGCCGCCTGTTGATTGGCATGTGAATTCTACCTGGAATGTTACTGAGCCGCTTGCCTGGTCGTTTATCGAGCCACTTGATGGGCTCACGCCCTCATAAACGGCTTTTTGCCCCGTTCCGCACACTGGGACTTGTTGGGATGATGCCCCCCTCGTTACTCCTAACTCCGATGTTACTTGCCCGCTTGCATATATCGCGTTTCCACTAGCGCCACCCGACCCGCTCCAGCTCACCGCTGGGTCTAGTGGGCACCACTTCCAGCTTAGTATGGCTTCCCCGCTCGTTGTCAGGTTTATCCCTACATAGTAGCTTGCACACCCTATGAATTGGTACTCGGCGTGACCGAGTACCTGCACGTTAACGGAGGAGGTCAGGTTTGATGGGCAGCTGGGTATCCAACCGTTGCCGAAATCGTTAGCGTATATTATCGCATCTGCGTAGCCATTTGGGTTTGAGCCAATGAGCCACTTCTCAAACTCGTAATTATCGTTTTGGGAGTCCGTGGCGTACTTGGGGGCAGAGCCGCTGAGACCGCCGCTTTGCCCGGGGTTCAGGCTGCTGGGTCCCGTGAATTGTAAGTTGGCATTGAGCCCGGGCGGGACTGTTGCAGCGCTGTAGCTGAAGTAGCACATCGGTGGTGGCGGTGGGGGCTGTTGTCCTTGGCATGTTATTGTTATTGTCTCGGTGTATGTGTTGCCCGGGCTTATGGTGAAGGATTGGCTTGGTGAGTAGGATACGGTGCAGGTGTTGGGTGCTGAGGCTTGGTAGCTCACTTCACCGCTTGCGCCGTAGGGTGCATCCCACGTGTAGGATTGGGAGCCGCTGCCTTGGTATGTTTGTTCGAGCTGGCTGTTGAAGTAGAGGTTCACAGTCCAGGAAACACTACTCGGTGCGTCAATGACCGTGTCCACAACCGCAGAACCACCATTGTTACCACCTGGTGGCGACGGTGATGGAGGTGGAGGCGGTGGTGGGGGTGGTGGCGTTTGTGATTGTTGGCATGTTACTGTGAAGCTCTGTGTTGCTGCTGTCCCGTTGTAGTTCACTTGCGTTGATTGCGGGCTTATTTGGCATTGGTAGCCGCTTGGGTTGCTTGTTATTGTTGATTGGAAGTTTATGGTTATTGGGTAGTAGGGTGGTAGGATACACCATTGATAACTCGTTGATTCACTGACCGAGTATGAACCACCAGCCATTGACCAGACCACTTGCCAACCGGCGTTATATGGGTCGCTGACAGACACCAGTACTGGGCAGTTCGAGATGCCGAACGCGGCTTGTGTTGGCTGGTTGAACGTCACCACAGACCAGCCGTGCACTGGTGCCACAACGCACACGCTTGGATCCAGCGCCGAGCATATTCTGACCGCGACAGGCAGTTGGTTGACTTCGCCGCACCACCACTCATTATGCGTGAGCTTCGTGTTGGCGACGGAGCACCAGTTTAGGCTTGGATTAACGGCTTGGCTTGGGGTTATTACTGTGCCTCCCTTCAGGTAGATTTGCTCGACGTAGAATGGCTCGTTGCCTGTGTTTACGATGGCTAGGAAGTACTCGCCCTTCCAGGGCAGTACCTCGGCTATTGGCCATAGGTAGTTTTCAAGCGTCACGTGGTTGGCGTATATCCAGTAACCATACAACCCACCGGCTACCACTGCGGTTAGTATTACCATGGCTATTATGAAGCCTATTGTTGATGTTGTTATCTCCTCAATTACCCAGCTCATCGATTGTTGATTAACCGGCTTTTAAGGCTCCGTGTTCGATGGGCATGCGTAGGTCGCGTTCGTAGAGTTATCGCCGTAGGCAATGCAGTACCCGATCGGCGATGGATTACTACTTAGTGAACCACCAACGCCGTTTTGGGCGTATGCGTATGATGAGTTTGTGAACTTGAGCGTGTACAGCCCCATTGAGCCGCTCCAGTAATTCTTATCAAAGCCGCTCTTAACCATCGGCCAGGAGACCGCTATCGCGGCTATTATGGCTATTATAGCTAAAGCCATTATGACTGCCGTGAAAACCGATGACTGCCCCCTAGTCCTCCTCGTTCTTGTAGTCATCGCTTGTTAATTCCTGGCTTTTTAAGGGGTTAGTTTTGCGTTGATTGTGTACCTGGCTACACCTCGATACCCGGCTAGCCTCACGACATCGACCTCGTAGTGCCCTGGGTACTTGAGCGTCGTTATTTTTAGGAATTTGCCTATCCCGTTCACTAGTACATAGATTGAGTAAACCATGTTCCCCCTGAGCTCTGCTGGCTCAACCTCGACCTCATTGACGCACCCCTCGTCCCCCTCCCTATCGCACAGTATCGGCAGCGTCAGCGGTTTTGCCGACCAAGGCTCGGTGTCAAGCCTCACTGCGTATAGCTTCTGTATGACCTTCCTGCCCAGCTTCAGCTCATCAATCCTCCTCCTTATCACGTCCATGTCCGTGCTCAGTGCTGCGGCTAGGTAGACGACCTCGTGAACCGAGAAGAACTTTGTCCTCGGCACAACGAAGCACCTAACCTTAACTCCACCAACCTCTTCTTCAATTACCTGCGTGTCTATTAGGTACTCCGGGGTTTTCGATGATGAGGCGGCTAGGCTAACCAACGAGTCCGGGTCAATCACCCGCTGGGTGATCATCGGGTAATGCCCAGCGGATTTTTAAGGCAAACCATCGAAAACAATCCCACGGAAATCGTGAACAAACTATTAAGAGTGCTTGTCTTATTTTCTCGACCCTAGAGGCTGAACAGCGTTTAGCCACCCTCCCCATTGCCTTGGTTTTCTTCCTCGGTGATTGCCCTAAGTAGGGCTAAGCCTTTGGCCGAGAGCCTGACTGTTAGGTCCATCGGGTTGTAGACCAAGTAGCCCATGGACACAGCCCTAACCACAGCTTCAGAACCAACCAAGTCACTTAACGCCTTGAGTGTGGACACGCCCCCTAACTCAAGTCCTAAAGCCCTCACCGCATTGATGACAGCCTCATCAATTCTTGGCTCGGTTAGTGAGGGCTCTACCTTGATTGGGTTGGCTTGGATTGTGGGCGTCCTATAGCTCTCGCCGACGACCTCGATTTTGTTGCTGAATTCTGTCGAGCCCGTCAGTACATCAACCCTTGGTAGTCTAACCATTCTCCTAACCACCTCATCGAAAACATATACTCGATTGATGTCGAGGATGGATGTGTGGATTGTAAGTCTAAGCCCCAAAGCCCTAGCCTGGGCTAGTGCATCGGTCATCAATGGCCATAAATCACTGTATAGCTCAACCTCGAAGTTGGGGTTGTTGAAGGCCAGGGCTAAGCCGATTAGTGTGCTCACCGGCTCGATGATTGGTGTGGGTACAGTGACAATGGCTTTGTCAGGTAAAGCCTCACCAACGAAGCCTATGAAGCCACTGAACCAACTACACTGCACGCAATACTCAAAAACATCACCCAACCTCTTCACATTCGACGCATCGAACTGGATACCCAACGCACTAAGTAACCTAATAATTATTAATTTAGTGAGGGGCTTAAGCTCCATGTCTGGCACGCCCTTTAGCCTGATTGAACCGTCGTACTCCTTAAACGTGATTGCCGGAGCACCACCTACCCCCCTGTAGTCCAGCCTACCAATGACTAGCCTAATCATCGATTGTTGAGGCTTAGCCTTTAAAGGGTGGTTGCGATAAGCGTGAACGCAAAACTTATAAGCGACATAATTGATGCGGAAAACGCCACCCAAGCGGCCACGCCCCAACCCACACCCACGGGGGTAGCCCCGCTCCCGAGAGGGGGTGGGGCTACTCATTATCGAATTACGCCTTTTCCGTGTACCATCGTGTGCCGTCATGTGGAATCGTGTACCACCGTGGTTTTTTGTGTCATCGTGTGTCATCGTGACACATGTTTGTGGGCTCGCTCATCCCTCTCGGGTTCTCCGTGTGCCATCGTGACACCTCATGCTTGCTTGGTTTTTCATGTACCATCGTGTGGAATCGCCTTTTAAGCAGGTGCCTTATTCAGCGGGATGGTTGGGTATAGGACTGTCAAGGTTAGGGAGGATGTGTACCAAAGGCTTGCCAGGTTAGCCGACTCAAGTGGGAGGTCGATGAGCGACCTTATTGAGGATTTGCTCAACAACTACGAGGGTGGGGTTGGTAATGGCGTGGTTGAGGGTCTAAACGAGATAAAGGCTATACTTAGGGAGTGCCTGGATAGGCTTGGCATCAAGCAATCAGCCGAGGCCAAGCCCGTTGAGGCTGAGTTTAAGCAAACCGAGGCTGTGCCTAAAGGCGAGGTTGGTGGTGATTCGTTGTTTGGCGACAACCCATGGGTCCAGATTCTGAGGGTTAGGTATGGATCCCAAAATGCGTGAGGCTTACTCTAGGTGCTTGGTTGAGGTTTCCAGAGGTTTGTTGCCTGACTTAGTCAATGATAAATACGATTACCTAGTGGTTGATTATTCAAGCATTGCCTATGGGCTTAGGAGGCCTAGGTCCTTCCTAACCAACATCAAGTTAGCCATTGATTACGGTTACCTGAAGCCCAAGGTAATCTTCGTTCTTGATTACTCGAAGCCTATCCATAGGGAGGTTGCTGAATCGAGGCTTTGGTGGCTTAGGGACTTGGGGCTTGAGTATGTGCTGGCTGAGGATGGGCCGGCGGAGGTGAGGGCGGCAAGGCTTTGTTTGGAGAGGCCTAGGTGCGTGGTCTTGAGTAGGGACTATGACGTGTTAACTGTCATGGACTTCATGCTACAGCCCATAAAGGTCGTCGAAAAAGCTTGGGTTGTTAGGTTGGTTTCGGTCGACAGGGATTGCCTGTCCTCGCATTAACCTGTCCAGCGCGTCCAATGTGCCGAGCTGCTTAACCAATGCGTCGAGTGCGCCGACGAGCCCCGCCAAGTCCTCCCTCTCCTTGGTGATTTCCCTGAGGTCGTCAATAGCCCTCCTGAGGTGGGTGACTGCGTTGTTTATGTCCCCGCCCTCAAGCTCCTTCTTTGCTAATTCAAGCATGTTCTTCGCGGACCTGGCGCTTAACTCGGTGTTTGCAAACGAGCTATTGCTCAACCCGGCGTCTAACACGCTAATCATGTTGTTAACGCTCCTAATTACTGCGTCGGCTACCTCGGCCTTGACTGGCTCGATTAGCTTGTCGAGCATTGGTAGGTGCTTCCTGAGTAGTTCCACTGCTTCCTTGACTTCATCGACGCTTAACCGCCTTCCTGCCTTCCTCCCCTCCTTGTCGACCATGCCCAGTATCTTCAAGCCGTCCTTCTTTAGGAATGACTCGAAGGAGTCCCTTGGGTCTCTAGCCACGTCAACGAGGTCCCTCAGCGCCTTCGGTAGGTTCCTGTAGATCTCCTCCCACTCCTCCTTTGGTAGGGCTAGCTTGAGTGTTTCTATTGCGTCTGCCCACGTGAACAGCGCCCTCTTCACTGCCTTGTGCTCGTCCTCTAACTTGCTGAGTCTCTCTTCGAGCTTGGCTTTCGTTGCTTCGTCCTTCACCTCCTTGAGTTGTGCCTTCACGTTGCTTATCTCCTTATCCAACCTCTCTAGTTCGTCGAGTAACCCGCCCCAGTTGAGTTGGCTTGGTTTTATGCCTAGGCCGTGTAGTGCGAACATCGCGGTTGCCCCCGGTACCCAACCGCTGTAGATTGCGTTGTTGAATGTGGCGTTGCCGGGGCTGTTCATAAGCCAGCCGTAGTAGCTGTCTGCGTAGTGGTGGATTAACCACAGGTTCGCTGTCCTCAACAGCTCCTCGTCACTGAGCACCTCCTTGGGCAGCTGCCACTCGAGGTTAACCTCCCTACTGAACAGCTCCCTAACAATTATCCTACCGCCAACCTCCTCGTAATTGCCGAATAGCTCGGGCTTGGCGACCCTGTCCTTGGGTATTGGGAACTCGGAGGCAATGACCTTCCTAACGAAGCCCTCCAACTCCCTAAGCTTACCCTCTAATTCACTGAGTCTCTTGTCAATCCCCAACTCCCCAGTGAATTCCTTGATAACCTCATCAACGTGGTGCCTAACCGCAACTAGATACCTAGCAGCTTCGACCTCCTCATTGATGCGTTTGTTGATTAGTGGCTTGAGCCTGTTTATGATTTCGTTTGCTGCGTCCTTGTCAATCACGCCTTTTGTACTGAAGACTTCCCTGATTACCCTCTCGCCCTCTGGCCCTACGAAGTCGATGAACCTCTGGATGACTGGGTGGTTGAGACTGACGATGGCCCCCTTGCTCGCGGCTTCGGCAAAGTCTCTAATTGGCTTAAGTCTACTTACGACCTCGTTGACGTACTCGCCCTTTAATACGCCCCTGGTCAGGTTAGCCCTGACAATGGCTGTTACCCTCTCGACCGCCCTACCCAGCGCCTCCTCGGCAATTCTGCCGTACCCACTGAATGACTTGAGTGACTCGAGTATGTGGGTTAGCCTGGCGTCGTTGAAGTGAATGATTGTTTTGTCATTAACGTGCTTGATTGCGAAGTTGCCCCTAGCCAAGGCGTCCCTAACCTCGCTTAGGTCCTCCCTAACGAGGTTTAGCTGAGCCCTAATTGGTTTGATGTATCTCTCGCTGAACTCCTTGGCGAGTACTAAAGCCGCTGCCTTGGCCCTCTGTCCGGATTCGTAGAGTCTCCTAATGACTCTACCGAACTCCGTTTCCTCGTACTTCCTGAGGACATCAGCCCAATCGGACACAACATGCGTAATTAGCACGGGGGCCCACCTCCTCACCGAGGTCCACCTCATGGTGGGTATTCGGCCGTGGTCTAGCGTGTACATAACATACTTCCCAAGGTCTTCGCCCTTGGTGGGTGGCTCTGACATTGGCCTGTCTAGCTTGGATAGCACGCTCCTCGTGTACTCGAAGAGTAAGCCCCTCCTTCCCAACTCGCTAATCTTGCTGTAGTCCTTGGCGAACTTTGTCGACCTGGCAAGGAACCTGTGGAGCTGGGCTTTTCGCTTGAGCCCCATTTCCTCATACTCGAGAGCCTTGGTTCGGTGGTACTGCTCAAGTACGCCCAGTCCCTGGTGCCATGGGCTCAGGACAATCCTTGCAGCCCTCTTTGCGGTTGGGCTTGTGATGCGGCTTATGACTTGGTTGACCACCTTGTGGTGGGCCATGCGGTTCCCGAGGTACTCGTGGAGGGTTTGCCGGGATTTACTTGCTGCCTTGATTGGTGCGTTGAGGGCTTTGGCTAGCCTTGGGTGTTTGGTTGAGAGGTTTTTGTAGGTGCCCTGGAGCCTTGAGGTTACTGTCTTCGTGGCTTTCCTAACAGCCCTCTGCATCAACCTACCCACCGCCCTTATTTGCAAATACAAAACCAACGATAATTCCATTATTACGCCCTGCATTATTGCATAAACCGGGCTTAGGATTGTTGGTAAGCCAAAGAACCAACCTACACCGTCGAGCACGCCATAAATTATGGCTATTTCAGCTAGCCACTGCGCGATCGGGATACCGAGGAGACCGAGGAATTGCTTAACATCAACATCCCACCAGTTGATTAGGAGTGGCTCATCGCCAACTATTGGCGAGTTTATGATCCAGGCATCGCTTGGGCTTATGAGGAATGGCACGCTCCCAAACCACGGGTTATTCCCTACCCCGTAAACCGTTATCGTGATTGGGACAGTTACTGAGTAATTATTCCAATTAATGCAATTAATAGTTAATTCCATCTGCCTGTAGCCGGTTGGTGTTGGGCTCGGGAGTGTGTAACTCGGCACTGTAGCGTTTGGGTAGATCAGCTCCTTCGAGACCTCGCTTTCGTTGATTAGTTTATTCATGAAAGTCCTTATTGTGTTGAATTCCTGGGTTAGGTTGACAACAGGGTACCTACTCGAGTTTGTTAGGCTAAGTGTGCATGACCAATTAGTGCCATTTAGTTGGCTTGGGTAGTTAATGCTCGACGCCCAAAGCCATAAATCGGCTGATTTATGGCCTGGAAAGCACTCTCTATGGGGCCCGGTTCTTGTTGTGATGTTGACGCAATGCATTGACGGTATGTTGATTGTTGCGTTTATGACAACGGTGTTGTTTCCGTTATTCACTGTGTAACTGCTTGGTGGGTTAACCCACTCCCAAGCACCTGTGTACACCGTGGTGCCATTGATCGCCTCCGTGATTAGGTTGAAGGGTGGGTTTCCTAGGCTTATTACCTCGGCGAATGTCTCGTTACTGTTGAAGAGTTGTGTAGTGCATTGCTCGAGGACTGGCCCTTGTGTTAGGTTCCTGCTTGGTGGCCATATCAATAAATTACATTGATATGGTGCATTCACCTCGAGCCAGAGTATTGTTGCGTTGTTGATCTGTGGCTTTGCGAATTGGTCTATCAAGCCCACTGACGGCGTGAAGCCGATGAACCAGGAGACCGGTTGGGGCACGGGGTAGCAAGCCCTCGGTCCGCAGACCCAGGTCTCGTTGATTAATTGACCGCTCACGAGGTATGGGTAACCGCCTTGCAGCAGTAGGTATCCCCTCACTGTCACGTTGCTCGGCAAATCGCCCTCGATTGTTGCGAGCGTTTGGTTTATCGAGTTTATTAACTGGGCTTCTTGGTTTAGCCCAAGCGTTGAGGCTGCCAATGCCGTGAAGAACATTATGGCTAACGTCAGCAGTAGCAAGGCGGTGCCAGCTGGCCTAGTCCTCTCGGGTATTAGCAAGACAAGGGCTATGCCTAGGATCGTTGGTGCAACAGCCCATGAGAACCAAGCCAGCCACGCTATTGTGTGGAAAATGGCAATTAGCACCTGTGAGGCGTGGTTTATCGACTCAACAATCGCGTCTATTGGATCCAGTGTCCAGCCCAAATTCATCAACACTCCCATGTACTGCTGTGGTATGCTGGCTAGGCCAAAGGTGGATAGCATCTCGATTATGTTCAAAGCCGTCATCGCAGAGGCATCGATGAGCATCACCTTCGATGAGAACTGGTAAACGCCCGCCCACCACCACTCCGCATGTTCCGCATACCTCTGGAGGAGTTGGTAGGTGGTTGCGTTGCCGAAGCCTGGTACCAAGTGGGACAAGACCCACGGCAGTGTGAATGCGAAGATGACTGCCGAGCCTGCGAAGACGAACCTCCTCATATTGATGCCTCCCTTAACCAAGCCCCAAATGATGATCAGCAGAGCCTCTATTGCTACGAATAATTGAATTAGCCCCGGGTTGATTTGAATAATCATCAAACCACCCTGAAGCCCAGCGTCGATAGGGCGTTGTTGATGTAGTTGCCGGCTATGCAGCCCCCGCTGGCGTAGCTCCAGAAGGGCTTTCCCTTGCCGAATGCCCTGATCTCTATTATCGAGACTAGGGTTGGGGATATGGATACCTCGTACTGCCTGTCTAGGATTTCCGAGAGCCTTATCTTGCTGTCCATGACAGCCCTCCTGTACATCTTCAACAGGTTGGGAGCCCTATTGAGCCGCATAACCACCAGTCCGAAGCCGCTGTTGACGAGGTGGTTGATCCTCTCCTCAACGTAGTCGGGCCTCAGGATCCAGTTGTCCCAGCAGTACTCCCTATGCACCTTGGCTTTGATTAGGGCGTCGCTTTGGTTTGGTATTGTTAATGCCTTCTTTGGCAGTCCGAATGGTGGGTTCTCGCTGGCTACCAACGCCCTACCCCTCATTATTAGGGCCACCTCGCCCAATCCCAGCAACGCCCTCTCGCTACCAATCTTGCCGAGGTCTAGCCCGCACACGAAGATTGTTTTCTTCCTAATCAGCCCAGTCCTCAACTGTAGGCAGTTTAGCATCGATTGGTTAGTTATTGGCTTAAAAGGCGGGGTTGAGGAAAGGAGGGGAAAATCGTTGGTTTTGGTTTTGATGGTTTTGATTGTGTGGTGCCTAGTTGCTCTTTGCCTCGCCTATGTCGAGGATGATCACCGTGTACTCCTTAGGGGCGTCGTTAAGCCGATCCAGCTTGAGCACCGACTTCCTGCCCCTTGGGTTGAAGACCATGGGCTTCGCGTCGTCGTTGAGTAGCAACTTGAGGAGCCCGCTGATCAAGTCCTCCTTACCTAGCTCGCCCACCTCAACCACCGATGGGTTACTCATTAGTTTAAAAGGCTGGGGTTGATGAGGAGGAAAGGGGAAAAGAAAAAGGTGGTTTTGATTTTGAGGCTAGCCCTAATCAGTGGTTTACCTACCTATGCACTCCCAGACTTGCCTGGCTTCGTCTCGATACTTCGACTTCTCGAAGCCATTCCTCCTCAAGTCGTTGAATACATCCTCCGCGTTCTCGCCAGCTATCTCCTCGATGCACTTCTTCAATGTGACTGCGCTTGGCTTTGGTTCTGGCTTCTCGACCCTTATCGGCATCTCGGTGTACCCTGGAGTCCCTAGCCCGAGTACCTTGGCTGCCTCCTCGGTTGTTGCGTATGCGTAGAGCTTTGCCGTGTGTGGTCCGTACTTGCTTAGCTCCGT
>Ga0081534_100549_pt1 | contig 11779 bp, 14 predicted proteins | sample MonGeyMetagenome_FD_71019 | JGI IMG/M metagenome (GOLD analysis project Ga0081534, IMG submission 71019) | Hypoxic/sulfidic aquatic microbial communities from Monarch Geyser, Yellowstone National Park, USA - MG (SPAdes) v1 (version 2) | ecosystem: Environmental > Aquatic > Thermal springs > Hot...
ATATGCATTATTATTATTTGACTATAATAGTACATATAATGTTACATTAAATGATGTTTTATGTATGCTGGAAATGATGAAATATTATGGTTATATTCCATTAGAAGTTATGTATGGAGATAATGTAACAGAATATAGTAGTAATAATGTTGCTTGTCAGGTTTTAAGCAATGTAGATCCCAATGTAATGTCATCAAATCCTCAATATTCTCAGTTTGTATATAATAAATTATTAGTAAATTCATATAAAGTAGATCGAAATGGCAATGTTAATCCATTAAATTCAACTTCAGAAAATTCTCCACCAAATGATATTATAATTATCCCAGGTAATATGGCGTTACCAAATGGTATAATAATAGAATATACATATGAGGGAGGAAATAGAGCAATTCTATTAACATCAATTTCAGGGACAAGTTAGTTTATAAATTGCAAAGTTTTTAGATTTATAATGGAAACAGGAGAGCTTCTAAAGATAATTCTTGCATTAATATTTATTGTATTAATATTAATATTTGTTTTTGTTGTATTAGGACCAAAAATAGGGCTAAATATAAATATATTTGCTAAATATCAATTAATAGGAGGAAATGGATAAAAAAACACAAGTAAATACTTTTTTAATAGCAATAATATTATTTATAGTTGCATTAGTATTGTTAGTAATATTTATGTATTTTTATTTCAAAGGTGGAGTAAATTTATTTAATAGTATACCTCAAACAAATGGCACAAATGTTGTAAATAGTATAAATAGCAATAGCTATGGAGGCTGATAATTCAATAAGCTTTTTAATATTTTTAATTATTGCGCTAGTAATAATAGTTTTAGCAATATTATTTTATTATTCTATAGTAAATCATTCTGCACAAGTAAATGTAACAAGCGTTGGATATAAAATATTAAATCAATCTGGACTAGGATAATATGAAAGGAGGTTTTCTCGGAATAATTTTTGATATAATATTGTTAATTGTATTGGTAGTTTTAATAGTCTATATTATTATGGTATTTATTGGAGTAGCTATGGGAAATGAATTAAAATATATTGGATACTTAAATTCAATTGCGGATGCTATAAATAATAAATATAATGAATCCCTATTTATAAGTAATTATGATTATAATTATGTTTTTGTATTGACAAATAATAGTGGATGGCATTTGCAATTATATAGTTGTCTTCCCCCAAATCAGGTTATTCAAGGTGTAAATTTTTTATCTGTTAAAATAGCATATTGGAATGTTTCTACAGCAGATAATGGAAATACTATTATATTTGCACCAGCATTAGTATATTGTAAATTAATAAAACAAAGATCATTAAATGTAGATGAAATAAATATAACAATACAAGGATTAAATGATAATGCTGGCTTATTAGCATATTCCGATCAAACATTCTTAGACAACTTTATAATTCCTATAAATATAGTAACGGTTTTGGTTACTCTTTCTTTATCAAATTCAATGCATCTTACTGTATTAAATGATACAACAATAACATGTAATAATAGTGGATGTACATTTACGTCAACAATTAATGAAAATGGTAATACATATGAAGAAAATGGTAATATATATTGTGCCCCAAATCCAAATGTAAATCTAAATAACAACAATTTGCCATATAATCCATCAGAATGTGTAGAATTATCAGGATTTCCTCAAAATCCCCAAATATCTCTTAGTAATCTTGAAGGGGAACTAATAGAGGCTGCTTCATTTGGCAGTCTATTTACAAAAACTTTTCAGACGAACTTTCCAATATTATATTTTGCAGGTTCCTTACCACCAACAGCAATGTATATAGATGTAAATAGAAACGGAGATACAGCAAATATTAATATATACATAGGAGAGACTGTTTCATAATATGGATATAGATGAATTATTAGATGCAATAATAGCATCAATATTTTTAATAATCGTATCATTAATAGGAATATATTTTCCGTATATTGTTGCAAGAATATTTGGTACACATAATCCTTATTTAATATTAGAAGTTGCTGGTTTTATTACATATTCAACATCAGAACCTGGAAATATGACTGCAGTATTTTTGGTAACAAATGCTCCAACATTTTTCTATGAATTTAGGATAATTCCTCCAATGCCTTCATATTCTCCACCAAATCCTTTATATAATAATAATGATTTTTCTGTCAGTATTGGAATATGCTATACATATGATTTATGGCAACAACTTGCAGATGATGCTCTGAATTCTTTTATAGCTGAAGTATCTTCATATCTGCTAGGATTAAAGAATGGTGGTATAACAAAACCTTTACTGGATGTTTTAAATGATGTAAGTAAATCTTTGCCATCAATTGCAAAACAAACAGCAATAGGTGCTGCTGGTACATATGGGTTATATACTTATCAATCTGCACTTTTACAATATGCATATGGAAATCATAATTTTTTTGGTGATATATTTAATGCATTGCAATCTTCAGTAGGACCTGCTCTATGGTCTACTGTAGAATTTTCTATAATGCAGGTTGGAGATATGATATTAGATGAAACTTTACCACCCGGTTTAGATTTTTTAGCTGGTGTCGCATTTAATATGGCATTTACTTCAGCAATTACTATAGTACAATATTGGCAAGCTACAACAAATCCATATATTGGATGTTATTATAATCAATTTATAAGTCAAGGTAAGGTTCTTTATATATTTCCAAATGGAGAGTATACAGTATATCAACCATATTTAACATTATTAATATATTATAATCCAAATTTTACATTTTATAATGGATGTAATGATTATTATTTATGTAATACAAGTTTTAAATATATTTATAATTCAACAGATGAGTCACACGATAATATATTTAAATTAGATTTGGGAAATATAAATGATAAAGGTCAGGAAGTATTTCCAGAGTTTATTATTCTATCAAAAGTAGGTTTAGAATATGGAGGCCCATATTTAAATGTATCAATATTATCTTCTAAATCATGAGATCATTATCTTTAAAAGATATAATTGAATATATAGCTGCTGCAGTTGTTATAATATTTGCATTTTTTGTTATTGCAATATTGTATGCATTATTTAATATTGAATCATATTCTGAGTATCTTTATCAGCAATTTACAAATAGTTTATTAATTGATAGATTAAATTATTGTTTATATGAAAATACAGGAAATCCATTATTATTATTTTATGCTCCAAACCCAAATATTATTAATGAATATAATGATACATATCAAAAATGCTTTATGAACATATCTGGAACGTTTTATTATTTTACTAACGAATCAAATCAATCGAATGAATTCACATATACTTATCTAAATTTCTCTTATGACGATTATATATATTTCTTTTTCTATAATATTAACAATATAAATAATTCATATTCTTATGATCCATATAACCTTAGTTTTGAATATAATATAAATGTTAATCCAAATTATGTTGCATATAATATTTATAATGTAAATTATACATATGAAAATTTACCATCTTTAAACCAATTTTTAATTAATTATTTCTATAATTATAGTTTATACATATTTAATGAAACAGAATATGCTTATCAAAACTATCAAATTATAAATAATGATGAAATACTTAATTATACTACAACTGAAGGAACTGTATATTATAATGAAACATATATACAACCATTAGTATCATACTATATTACTTTACCAGAATATGATAATGGAGAACCAATAATATTATCTTTATATGGGGTAGGAGATCTTTATATGAATGGAATATATAATGAAACATGTAATATATTTGCTGGAGGCCAAATAAATATATCTTCATGTAATATTACTAAAATACAATGAAAATACAAATTGGATTCTTTTTATCATTTATTATTGCAGTATTAATAATTATATCTCTATTATTTATATTTATCTTTAATATATTTTCATATGGAAATCCAACATTAAATAATATTGCAAGTTTAAATGCTGTTGGTATTGAATATAAATCTGCAAATGGTTTTTTAGATTCTTTAATTTATTTTGATAATGTAACTGTACCTGTAATAGATATATATGCCGGATTTAATAATGATACAGAATTAGACAATTATATAATAAATGAATTGGCAAATGAGGAATTATATTATTTAAATAATTCTGCTACAATTTTATCATTCTATTTGAATGATACAAGCATTGGAGTATGCCCAAATAAAGAATATATAGATTATAATGTTTATTTTAATGGTAAATTATATACATTCTATGTTTGTCCACCGACAGTATTATATAACTTTTATGTAAATTATAGTTATTATATAACTTAAAGTTAATAATTTTAAAATTTATTGAATTTATATGAAAACATCTTTAGCACCATTGGCATTATTTATAGGAATAATAATTTTAACTCTCTTTGGTATATATTATTTAAATTCTCAGATACAGCTTGCAACACAATCTTTAAAATATTTAAGTGAAGATTATATTGCATATCAGGGATTTTTATATATATTATTTGTTTATATCCCTTTTGATATTAGATATAATTTATTAAATAATCTTTTTACACATATTTTTTCAGGATCTATATATAATATAAATTATTTATTTGGAAATAGTATTCCAGATTATTATTCACAATGTGAAATACCTTTTTTATTTAATCTAGAAAATATAGAAAATAATGGAAATAATTATAATATAATTTATTCATTATGTATTCCAATAATTCCTTTAAATAATGTAAATAATTATCAAAATATATTTTATAAAATTGAAAATATTGTAAATCAAGATTTAAAAGAAGAAATTGGATATTTAAATGCAAATTTAAATTTTAAATATGCAAATTTTTCATATCAGGATTTTTATTATGACAGTTCTAAAGATAGTTTTGTATTATCAAATCCTCAATATTCATTCTTTGTATTAAATAAATATGAAAGAAGTTTATCTTTTCCCCAATTAAATTATCAAATGAATTATTCAATATATCCATATTTATTATATTATAATGAATTAATCGATTATTTATATAATCAAACATTTCAATTTATATATTATAATTTAATAAATCAATTAAATTATATATATCTATATCAGAATTCATATTCTAAAGAAACAATTGGCGATAATTTATACCTAAATTTTTCATTTAATAATACATATTATTATGTTCTAGATTTATATGCATCTCAACTTTTACCTTTTGAATATCCAAACATTACAAATGTAACAATTTTAATACCATGTGAATCAGTTGGACAGATTGTAAATAATCAATGTATAGCAAATGATACATATAGTGAATATATGTATGAATGTTTATATACAAATATAAGTCCTATATTATCTTCTTTTAATTATCAAATATTAAATGAAGAGAATATATTTAATGGATATTGGTATAATATAACTAGTATAGATATTAGTAATATTGAAGAAAATATAAAAGTTGATAAAAATTTTGTAGAAAATGTCTTAGAAAATTATGCATATTATACTGGCGGATATTATCCAGCTCTAATACCTGTAGATATTAAAATAAATTATAATAATGTTAGTTGTTCTATAAATGAAGAAACAATACAATTTGGACCATATAAAACATATTCTGAATGTTCAAACTTTCAAAATTTATGGGAAAGTTATTTATCAAATTCATGTACATTTGGATCTGGATGTCAAAATTATAATGGAGAATATTATTTTTATGCTACATGTTATGTTTCAGAAACAAATATAATTAATCAATTTACATATAATTATTATTTATATGAATTTGTAGAAATAAATAACGAAACAATAAATAATTATTGTGATAATTCATTTTGTTATATAATAGGATAGAAGATTTTTATAAAATATATCTATTCTATTTCTTACTTTCTTTAATTTTTCATTAGCTTCTTTTACCAAATTATAAAAATATTCTTTACTTACTAATAATTTTCTATTTTTTGATACAATTGTTTCAATTCTTTCATTTCCAACAATCTCAACCATTACTCTTTTATCATTTATTAAAAATATTCCAGAATGCTTAAATCCAGATTTTCTTGCAATATTTAATATTTCATATGCTTTTTCTATATTTTTTGAAGATACATGTAAAATAAATGGTTCTTGCTTAAAGTATATTTTTTCGTCATATTTTTTATATACTTCTAACAATTTATTCCATATATAATAAAAGTTTACATAATAATGAGATTTAAATAAAAATTCTGCCTCAAATTTTTTTCCACTTTTTGGTATTTTTAATAAAATTATCCTACCCGCACATGAAGATGTTGTAAAAAAGAAATCTAAAGAATTAATAAGATCTAAAATATAATATATAGGTTGATCTGCTAAATATTTTTCCTTAGCTTCTTTAAGTTTTTTCATATGATACATTTTTAATTTATTAAATTCATCCATATATTATGGATAGAGAAAATATAATATTAAATATATTATTTCTAGTATTTTCTATACCAGCAATTTATCTAATATATTATTCATATTCAACATATTTTAGTGGAAATAAGATGGTAAATCCTGAAAATGTATATAATTTATATATATCAAATTTTAGCGTAAGTGGAAATTATTTTTCATTTAATGTAAATAATCCAAATAATTATTCTGTTGAAATATATTTCTCATATTTGGGATTAAGAAATTCATATCAAACATCATCAATAATAACTTCTGGAAATTTTTTACAGAATATATATATAATACAACCAGAAAATCATATTACATTGCAATATAATTTTGAATTGGATGATCAAACAAGATTGACAATTGTTCAATGGGAAAAACTTGGTGGATTTTTATATTTAACATTATATTATTCATCTGTAGGAAATAATTCTGTTAGTGGAATAATAAACTATCAAATAGAAAAAAGCTAGACTTTATCAAGATCGCTTATTGTAAATATCTTTATTTTATTACTACTCTTTTGTATGCTATCTATACATACTACATATTTTATATTTGTACTCTTTTCCATTAATTCTAATAATTCTCTCGTTAATATTCCATCCATTACTAAATATGCTAAATTATTATGTTTCAATATTGTTTCTCCCAATTTATCTACAGGTACTTTATTTAATATATTAAAGTTTTCATCCAATAATAAAGCCTGATCAGTTTTAAATATATCATTCATATATGATTTTAATTTTTGTAATATTGGATCCTTTATTCTCTTTTCACTTCTAATATTTTTTATATCTTCAGCATTTCCTTCTAATTTTTCATAATATGCTCTAATTTGATCAAATGATATTTTATTCTTTAATGCTTTTAATATTTCTTTTCCAGACAATTCTTCAACCTCTCTTCCAGGTTCTGGCTTTGCTACAAAATCAATATCAACTCCACTTAGCATACATTCCTTTACTAATAAATCTCCACCTCTATCTCCATCAAAGAAAGTTGTTACAATCTTTTTCTTTGATAAATCAACTATTGTTTTTGGTACATTCAATCCATTTAATGCTATTACATTTGTAATTCCATATCTTAATAGATTTAGAACATCTGCTCTTCCTTCTACCAATATTATTTCTTCAGATTTATCTATATCTGGTCCTGCAGGTAATTTTTCTGATCCATATTCAATTAATGCTTTCATATTATGTGAGTATTCTAAATATAATAGTAATTCCTTTGGATCTGGTAATTCTTCATTTATCAGTTTTGCTAATAATTCTCTAGCCCTTTCTAATATTTGCTGTACTTTTGTTTTTCTTATATCTTCTATTTTTTGTACTTTTATTGTTGCATGTGTTGGTCCAATTCTTGTTACAGTTTCTAAGGTTGCGGCAATTAATGAAGTTTCAAATCTATTCAAACTTGTTGGTATCCTAATTTCCCCAATTGTTTTATCATTTTCTACCTTAAGATCTACATCTATTCTTCCAACTTTTCCAGATCTTTGTAATTCTCTTAAATCCATTTCTGATCCTAATAGCCCTTCTGTTTGTCCAAATATTGCCCCTATTACATCTGGTTTTTCAACTACTCCATCAATATATACTGACGCATGTATCATATATTTTATGTAAGGAGGTGAACTCTTTGCCATTATTAAATATTTTTAGGAAAGGTATTTAACCATTGAAATTTTTATACCTTCAGGTGGTATAACAATACTATAAAAAATGAAATTAAAAATTATTATATGGAATCATCAGAAAAAATAACAATAAGTGTTTTAAAAGCTGATATAGGAAGTTTAGTTGGGAATTCAACAATTCCAGAAATATTTGAAGAAACAGCTTCAGATATATTGGATAAATATAAGGGGGAAAAAATATTTGATTATTTTGTATCTCATGTTGGGGATGATCTGAATTTAATAATATTGCATAATAAAGGGGAAAATAATAGAGAAATACATCAAATAGCATTTGAAATATTTAAGAAAAATTCTGAAATTGCAAAAGAAATGAATTTATATGGTGCAGGTGGGGATTTATTGAAAAATGAATTTACTGGTTCTTTAATTGGAATGGGACCTGGAGTTGCAGAAATGGAATTTACATTAAGATCTTCTGAGTCAATAATTGTATTTGCTGCAGATAAAACAGAATCTGGGGCATTTAATTATCCATTATTCCAAATGTTTGCAAATCCATTCAATACACCAGGTTTAGTAATCGATCCAGATATGAGACCTGGATTTAGATTTGAAGTATGGGATCTATATAATCATAAGAGATTATATTTGAATTCTCCAGAAGAAGTTTATGATTTATTATTATTAATTGGAACATCTGAAAGGTTTGCTATAAAAAGAGTATATTCAAGATCTGATAAATATCCAAAAGATGAACCTGTTGCAGTTTCTTCTACAGAAAGATTATATGAAGAAGCTGGAAGATATGCTGGAAAGGATGATCCAGTAATGATTGTAAGAGCACAAAAAGGATTTCCAGCTGTTGGAGAAATATTGGAAGCTTTTTCATTTCCATATATGGTAAATGGATGGATGAGGGGATCATATTGGGGTCCTTTATTACCTGTAAGTTTAAAGAATGCAAGAGCAACAAGATTTGATGGGCCTCCAAGGGTAATTGCATTGGGATTTCAAGTAAAAAAAGATAAACTATATGGACCAGAAGATTTATTTGATGATCCTGCATTTGATTATACAAGAAACAAAGCATTGGAAATTGCAGATTATATTAGAAGGCATGGTCCCTTTGAACCACATAGGGTATCTTATGAAGATTTATTAACAACAACAGTAAAACCCATATTAGATAAGCTAATTCAAAGATTCGAGGATATAAAGTAAGAAGGCTATCATTTTTAAATATATTTTTTTTAAAAATAATAAATGGGTCTTGAATATATATATGCGGTATGGTTATTACATGAAGCTAAAAAAGAAATAAATGCGGATAATATAAAAAAGGTATTGACATCAGTAGGGATAGAACCAAATGATGCAATGGTAAATGCTGTATTAGCAAGTTTACAGGGGGTTGATTTGGATAAAATAAAGGAAGAATCATTATCTTTTGCTCCAGCACAGGCTGCTCCACAACAAACAGAGCAAAAGAAAGAAGAAAAGCAAGAAAAGAAGGTAGAAGAAAAGAAAGAGGAGCAGGCATTAGAAGGTTTATCATCACTCTTTGGTTTCTAAAATTTATAAATTTTTATATATAATTTTATTTTAAGGTGACAGATTCAGATAAGATTTATAGAGGCATTATCTTAGCAAAAAAAGAATTAATTAAGCTAGGAGAGGAAAAGGAAAATCTATACTCTAGAAAGAAGGTTTTATATAAAGAAAGAAAAGAATTATTGGAAAAATTAAAAGAATTGAGAAATGAGAAAGAAGAGTATAGTAAAATGTTAGATAACTTAATGAGTGAAAGACAAAAAACATTGGAAAAGTTAGAAGAATTAAAGAAAAAATTGGATGAAATAAAGCAAGCAAGAAAAGATATATTTAAGAATAAAGATATTGCAAAAGATATAAATAAATATAAAAAAGAATTGGAAACATTAGAATATGTTTTACAGACTGAAGTTTTATCATATTCTCAAGAAAAGAAAATCTGGAATAGAATAAAATATTTAAGAAAACTTTTAGGTAAATATGAGGAAATATCTTCTGTTTTACAAGAAATTGATAGATTGAGGGAAGAATACAATGCTTATAGATCTAAATTATCAATAATAGGTCAAAATATTAGAAAAAATATTGATGAAAGAAAGGTTATAAAAGAACAAATAAAGCAGATAAAAGAAAGATTAACGCAAATAATGAGTGAATATAATAAAATTAAGGAACAAATAAAACAAATAAAGGATAGAATAAGAGAACTAGAAGATAAATTAAATGAAGATTTACAAAGATATATAAGTCAAAGATTACAAAAACAAGTGGTTGAAATATCTGAAGAAGAAAAGAATAAAATAATTGAAGAATATTCAAAGATACAACAAAAAATTATGAATGGTTCTGAACTATCAATGGATGAAATATTAGTAATGCAAAAATATGAATTATTAAAGAAAAAGGGTGCAATATAATTATGAAAAATTATATCCAAAAAAATCTTTAGATAGTTTGGGTTTATTTAGAAAAAAATGTAAAATTTGCGGTAGATATTTTTGGACTTCTGATAAAAATAGGGAAATATGTGGAGATCATGAAAATTATAGTTTTATAAATAATCCTGTTGGAAAAAAATTAAAATATAATGAAGTATGGGAAAATTTTTCAAAATATTTAAATAAAAGGGGTTATGCAATAATAAATAGATATCCTGTTGTAGCAAGATGGAGAGATGATATAGATTTTGTAATTGCATCAATTGCAGATTTTCAACCATGGGTTGTAGAAGGATATACAGAACCACCTTCAAAAAAATTAACTGTTCCTCAATTTTGTTTAAGGTTTAATGATGTAAGAAATGTTGGATTAACAGGAAGACATTATACTGGTTTTGTAATGATTGGACAACATGCATTTGTAAAACCTGAAGAATATGATATAAACCAATATTTTTTAGATCTATATTATTGGTTTGAAGATAATAAATTTCCAATGAATGAATTTATATTTCATGAAGATAAATGGGAAGGTGGAGGAAATGGTGGTACATCAATCGAATTCTTTATAAGGGGTTTGGAGATTGCAAACCAGGTATATATGCAATATAAGATTATTAATAATGAATGGATAGAATTGGATAAATTAAAAGTTTTAGATATGGGAATGGGACAGGAAAGGGTTGCATGGATCACAAATGGTACAAATACATCATATGATATTGTATTTCCAAATACAATAAAATTTTTATTAGATAATATAAAATATGAAATTGATATAAATTTATTATCAAAGATTTCAATTTATTCTTCGTTATTTGATTTTGAAAAGAATGATATAAGATCTTTTGAAGAATTTTTAAAAGAAAAGGGAATAGATCCAAAGAATAATATTGAAATAATGAGAGCAATATATTCAATTTCAGATCATATTAGATCATTATATATTGCAATATCAGATGGAGCATTACCTTCAAATATTGGTGGAAATTATAATTTAAGATTAATTGCAAGAAGGATGTTTTATTTTATTGATAAATATTTTGAAATAAATGATATAGAAGATTTTTTAAGAAAATTACTAATAAAAATTTCTGAGGATTGGTATGAAGAAAAATTAAAGGAAAATATAAATGAAATTGTTGATATATTAAAATATGAATATGAAAAATATTTGGAAGTAAAGAAAAATGCTCAAAAAATTTTAAATAATTTAAAAAATATTGATACAAAGAA
>Ga0081534_100550_pt1 | contig 11761 bp, 17 predicted proteins | sample MonGeyMetagenome_FD_71019 | JGI IMG/M metagenome (GOLD analysis project Ga0081534, IMG submission 71019) | Hypoxic/sulfidic aquatic microbial communities from Monarch Geyser, Yellowstone National Park, USA - MG (SPAdes) v1 (version 2) | ecosystem: Environmental > Aquatic > Thermal springs > Hot...
CTGGCTCTCTAGGGTTGCCATTGTCCTCAGGCTCCCCATCAACTCGCTGTACAGCTCCCTGGCGATTGTGCTCGGTGGTGCCTCTAGCCCATACCTCCTGGCTATCTGTGCTAGCCTAGGCATGAACTCGCTGAAGTCCTTGCTCGTTATTGCAGCCTCCTCAACGTCACGCATGAAGTTTGCAAACCTGCCTGACTCAAAGGCAGTCACGGGTATGTTCTGTGTTAATTCGTACGTGAGCCTGGCAAGTAGTGGTGACTCCGTGTTCTCCATGACTTGCTCCGCAAGCCTCGAAGCCCTCGCAAAACGCCACAACTTGTTCACGACGTCAAACACGCCCTGCTGTGCCTCCTCATAGAGCGGATTAACACCGACCAGGAAGCCCGCCTCTATTGGTAGCCTACCCGTCATGCCTATCATGTACCTCACCTCCCTAAGTGTCTCCATTGCTTGCTCTGGCGGTAGCTCCTCAACCAGCGCCCTAACAAACGGCGTGGTGACGCCCCTCGCACCAGCCACCTCGCCCGCACTCGTTATCCCACCAACAACCTCGGAGGTGACTGGTATAATCCTAACTGTGCCCACGCCGGGTATGGTCTCGCTAATGCCGGTGACAATCGGTGCAACCCTGACACGGGCTGGTTGCAGCTCAAGTGTTGGTCTGAATAAACCCTCGCCAACACGCTCGAACTCAATCACTGGCTCCTCCTCAACCATGACTGGGGTCAAGGCACTACCTATGACCCTCAAGCCCCTACCCGCTAGTCCAGTTATGTCTCCTAGGAATTCGCCTAGGCGATATATTGAGGAACCCAATCTACCGCTCTCCGTAATTGGTGCAAGCTCTTCGGCTAGCGAGGAGCCTGCGGTTTCCAACCAAGCACCAGTCCTAATCAAGCCCCTGCCCACCCCAGTCATCAACCACATCGTTGGGTCTATACGCATGAGCAACTCGGCGATTTCGGGAGACCTCAAGGCAGCAAACGGCAGGACATACCCAGCCAGGGCACCTATTGAGTATGGCGTGATGTAGGGAGTGCCCGTCAGGAACTGCCAAGCCTCCCTAGGCAAGCCCCTTGGTGCCTGTATGCCTTGACCAGTCTGGTAGGCACCGAGATTAAGCCCTGCGTAAAATTCAGCTGGATAATTGAAGTACTGCGTGATGCTTTGTGGTGCCCCTAATTGACCCACGCCCCAACCAATGAATTGTGAAGTGGTGGCGATGGGGTATAGGAAGAAACCAATGCCTGCCTCAATTGGGTTAGCCATGCCTAACATGGTTTGTAACTCACGCCTCTGCCTCTGCGGTAGCAAGTAATCAATGAGCGAGAACCCTGGTAGTGCTATTGCGAGTGGGTTCACGTTGCCGTACCTAGCCATCCACTGGCTAAACTCAACGCCAGCCTTCTCGGCAGGCGTTAATTGCGGTGTTGTCTGCGTCTGCGTGACAGTCACCTGCGTGCCGGGCTGCAGCTGGCTCACTGATTGCTGAAAGGCACTCGACATGAACGCCGAACCAAGCCCACCAGGTTGTTTCAACTCGCTCGGTGTTATTGTTGGTAGTTGTGCTTTGGCGGTGCTCGGCGTCGTACCCGTTGTCTGTGCTGTTATGCCTTCGAGAACCGGCCTACCCGGCTTGGGCAACGCCGGCGTTGGTTGAGACTTAGGCGGTTGTGCCGCCTGCCTAGCACGCATCTCACGCAGGTACTCACTAACAACCATCTCCTTAACCGCCTCCCTCACACTGGGCGCATGCACGCCCTCAAAACCAACATGCATATGCATGGGATGCACAACCGGCCTAGCCGTCGCCGGGATTGGGGACTCAGTAGTCGCCGGCTTAGGCTGACCAGGCTTCCTCTGCTGCTGGTAAGTCCACGGTTGGAATGGGTTGAAGACTGGCATTCCCTATCACCACTGTTGTTGGTATGCTTGGGCTATGAATGGTGGGACGGTTGGTATTGCCGTTGGCGGGACAGGTGTTGTCGCTGTGGCTGGCATGAATTGAGGTGGCAGTGCTATTTCCTGCCACATCTGCATGGGCATCTCCTCGGCACGAATGACCTGTATCTGCGGTGGTCTCTGCGGTGTCTGCCCTGGTCTCAAGCGCTCTGGCTGTGCTAGCAAGAGTATGAAGCGTGGTGGACCGTAGTATGGAATGCCGTATCTCCCAGGCACCATTAGCTGGAAAGGCATAGCGAGTGATTAACCACTTGAGCGATATATAAGCCTAAAACTAGTAGGTCTCCCTCCTGGTGTAAACCTCAAGTGCAATGACTATTATGCCTATGCTCAATAAGACAGCAACCACCGTCTTGTTACCCAACCACTGGCTCAATTGCGTCATTGGTGAGCCGATGTTCCCAGCCATGGTGTTGAACAAGTTACTCCAGGGGTCACTGGTGTTTACGTACTGGCTGATTGAGCTGCCGACCAACTGGGTGCCGTTGTAGATGCCCTGTGCTGGTATTGTCAATGCCTTGAAAAGCCATGTGCCCAGGAACACCAGGGCTATTATCAAAGCCACAATGGTCCCAGCACTTATCACGTCCCTCCTCCTGTCTTCGGGGTAGTACATCAAGGAACCACGCGATAAGGATTTATTTAAGGCTTAGTATGTGATTGACGTGCCCCAGGTAAGCGTTAGGTACACGAGAATTGACAGAGACTATGATGGATGTCTCGCGGAGCTTGGTAACCTGCTTGCGGAACCACAGCCTGGCGATACAAAGAAGGTGCCCCTTGGCTTGCTTCTGCCTAGGGAGTTCCTCGAGGAGCTTTACTCAATTGTTCAAGACTGCATAATGCAATTAATACCACCATCGCATGTGTTTAAGCACTTGTACAAAACAAATTTGTTACAGTGTCTTCAAGATATGGGGTTGCCCATAACAGGCTTAGGTCCCAATATTGCGGAGTCGATATTCACCGCGGTACAAGCTTGTAGCGAAAATATTATCGCGGAATTCGAAAAGTCTAAAAACACTAATGACATTAAGGAGAGGGAAAGGACATATAGGCTGGTGGTGGTTAGGTGTGTGAGACCGACAATCAAGTGCGAGTACGATGTTGCGGCTCAGTTTAATTATGCCCAGGCCTATGGCTGGCTTGAGGTCTAACTTCTCTTTATTATTATTTAAGGTCTGCCGTGTGTGTCCGGTTCTGCATGTCCGTAAAGTATTTATTCAAAACACAGAACTGTGTTACTGTGAATGAGAAGTCCTATGAGGTGCTTCGGTGGTATTGGGAGAAGTCACACCTGGCTAGCCACATTTTCAATGCCTTGAATGACAGCGGTGGTAGAGGCTCCTTCCTTTCTGTAGTTATTGTGGGAAAGCCAGGGTACGGCAAGACTAGTTATGCGTATTATGCATTGAAGACGGGAATAATCAAGATGCTGTGCAGTAACGAGGGGTTCTTCAACCTGGACCAATGCATCAAAGCCCTTGAGACTAAGTACGGCGAGTTATGCATAAGCAAAAACTGCAATGAGCCTGACCCCCTCGATAGAGAATACAGGTGGGCGTATTATACGGGGATTACCGACTTGGAGAGGTTCATAAACGATGCAGTGAAGCTCTTGGTAGAAGACAGTGTTAAGAGGAAGGTCTTGTTCATGGACGACCTCGTTACGAAATCCGTATTCGCCCTAGGGGGGAAGTGGCGTAGGGCATACATGGCGTTTAGAGAGGTATTTAGAGTCGCCAGGGTTGGTTCCTCGGTGATTATTATGACAGCGACTTCGCCAACATTGATACCTGACTTCGTTAAGCATGCCAGCGAGTACATTGCTGTTTGGAAGTACGGAAAACTCTTCCTATATGGGAGGTATATCAAGTACCTTGAGCCTAATGAGGATGGTTCCTACACAGCAAAGTTAGAGAGGGTGTTTGAGGACAGAGTGCCGATTAAGGCTCCCTTTGGGTTGCCGAAGTGGTTGGAGGAGGATATTAACGAGAGAAAGAAGCAATTAATTAGGGATGCCGTAAGACTTGCGAAGGGTGATAGTTTTGCCTAAGCCTGTCGGAAAGCAAGTTCCATTGTTTAGCGCCACGGGCGTGGTGCCTGGATCGCTGTGGCGTGTGGTTTTTAAGTTAATGAATGCAGAAATTGAGAGGGATACCCAGCTCTACATGGTTTTAATTACTGCTAGAGAGACGGGGCAAGCCATTCTAGATATTGCTGACCACAATGACAGACTTAGGCTATTGTTTATGTCGCTCTACGGTATAAGCATTAAGGAGTACATTAGCAAGTGCCTGAGTGAGAAAAAGAGTAACCCAGACATGCACCCAGCCTTTGCCGAGTACGAGTGTTGGTACTCCCTACTGCTTCGTGTGTACTTGATACTTAAACAACCATCACAAAAACAACTAATGCATGAAGAACGTGAACAAGATATGCTAGAGGCTGAAGAAATCAGCGAAGAGTGAAAGCCCGAGCGATAGCTTTATTTAAAAATAAAATGTGTTATTCCCTTGATGGTTAGGGAATTGTTGGGTTTGGTGTTGGGTGGGGTTGGTTTAGCGGGGGCGCTCGGTGTGCTTGCTTACTTGCTCGTGGTTTCGCTCCATGTGGCTTTCCTGGATGCCGTGATGCTCGATGCAGTGCTTGGTGGCTTGACTGGGGTTGGTGTTTACTCGCTGAAGTCCTCGTGGGACACGTTGGAGCTCAACGTGATGCTCCAACTCTACCTAGAAAAACTCAGGTTTAGCGAGGACGCTAGGGATAGGATCGTGCTTAGGAGGAAGGAGTTGATTAGCGAGGCTTTGCTCGCTAGGTACAGTGGGGCGAGGAGGGTTGTCACAATCGGTGACGCAGTGATTATCAAGCACGGTGGTGAGGAATGAGGGCTTCGAGTAGGCTCGCCCTGGTTGTGTTTGGTGTCTTCGCCATTGTGCTTGTTGTGTTGTTCATGACGCCGTCGAGTTACTACACGGCTGGGCAGAACAATGCGTCGGGCGTGGTTACTCCGTACCCCACTGCAGTGGCTTCCTCGATACCCAAGACCCTCGCCTACGCAGTAGTCGCCATACTCGTGATTGTTGCTGTATTGCTAATCGCCAGGTATGCGGAGAAGATACTATCATGATTAGGAAAAACGAAATCTCATGATAAAATTTTACGCCTTAAATCTCTGACCAACGGTTCAATACACACTGGTCCATAATGATACGAATCCCATATTACAACTCCTGTATCCCCATTTGGTTCTACATCAATTATAACATCATATTCAGGTACTAATACGACATAGGAAACACGACCTTTGTTTGGCGGTTCAATACTAATCACCTCAGGTGCCGAGAAGGTTATTATTTTGTCATTACCTTTTCTTTCTTCTATCCATCCCTTTACTTCATAATGAGGTCTTTCAATTATGGTTTGTACTGGTTGAAGGATCTCAATAGAGTAGAAATACTGATAAATATGCAACTGCCTAGTTATTTTGACTTCAAGTGGAATTTCTGTACCAATAGCCGCAAAGAGTGATGAACGCGAACTGTATGGGTTCGTGCCAATATTGATGATCCTTGTTCTCGGCAAACGGAAAATAATCTCAACGTTTGGATAGTCTTTTTCCAACATCTTGTCTCCTATTGCATCAACCTTTAGGTTTTCAACGAAACAGTCGCATTTCGAATCAACACCAGGTGGTGGCGAATACTTCTTCTCCATTTCATCACACTCTTTATCTTCTATATCTTCACCGCAGCATATTTCCTTAAACTGGATTAACACTGGGTATGTCTCTATTGTTTCCTTAATTACGGCTTTTTCGCCATACATCATACATTTACCACAAACAAGAAACAAAATATAAATTTAATATCCAGCAAAGACACAAACAAGGAGGTCGTGAGTTTAGGCTTAAATTAACCTGTTTTTCTCAAAAACACGTATGGGCGGGCTGAAGTACCCTGAGTGCAGGAGGTACAGGGGGAGGGACAAGGTGCTTTGTCTCTTGGAGAGTATCGAGAGGGATTACCGTGAGGGCAGGATTAGCCAGGGCATTGCCGAGGCTAGGATGAAGTACCTCGTTGCCCTTAACAGGGCTAATAATTGGATGCCTGAGAGAGAACTTGTGCTTTTGATTGACAGGTACCTTGGGCGGATTGGGGCTAAGCCGTTGTACTCAAGCCCGAAGACTCGGGCTAGAGCGAGGGAGTTGGGCATTGCCGTTGCTACGGCATAGAGAGCAACGCCTTGAATTGAACCAGTTTCCTCCTCAAAATCCAGCCCCATAGCTTCCTAAACAACCCACTAGGAAGAAACGGCTACCCATACGGAAAATAAAAACAATTTAAAATGAATTTTAAAGAAAGCTTTGCTAAAGATGCCCACTTAGCTTAAGCACACGCTCAAGCAAGGACCTCTTTTTCTTTCCTATACCTTGCCCGACCTCTATATGAATTTCGCCATCATCCTCCTCCCTTGGTATAAGCTCCATGTAAATATACACATTCTCATGCGCATAACCTAAACCAACAACATAGACTCTATACGTACCATCCTGCCTCGGGTGGTTCTTGACAACATAAACATGCTTGAGTGGAGACCCAGCATCAACAAATAAGTCCACAACATCCAAACCAAGTCTTGCAGCCTCTTCAATTGCGTTTTTCGGGTTGTCAAGAAGTATGTATGTATTCTCAGGAATTCTTTCTATGAAGATTTTCTTTCTAGTAAGGTCGTGGATGTAGTAGCCCAACATAGCAACCTGAGGATCTGTACAGTTTATGTAATCAAAATCAAGTTTTGAGAAGATGCGTGCTAGAAGCTCCATAACATCCTTGAAATTGGATTGTGCACCAATGACTATCATGTTAATTACAAACTTATTCTTACGCGCAGATATATCATTAATGATTACTCTCACCATGCTAATCACTCTTTTCACTCTTCTGTGTATTCTTCCTCTTCGCCTTGTTCCTCGCTCTCCTCCTGCTTCCTGGCTGGCTTGGCAGACGGCTTACTGGCGGGCTTCGCCGTGGGTTGTCTCTGCGACTGTTTCTTCACCACGTCCTCGCTGCTCACTGTGACGTCCTCAATCGGGAAGTGCCTAGGCCTCGTGTTGAACCTCGTCGAGTTAATACCCATGCGCTTGAACCTGTAAGCACGCCCGATGAAGTCCGACAGTTTACCCACACCGAGCTTCTTAGCGAAGGATTTGAAGGTGTTGAATGTGCTTGGTGGATAGGTGAACACCGTCTCCCTACCGTCATCGAGAAGCACCCTGAACTTAATAATCTGCCTCCCAAACCTGTCAGTCGTGTACTCTGCATTTGTGACGGTACCAATCACCTCATCAGGAAGCTCACTACTTAAGACTGTGCTGGCCTCTGGTATCTCGTCAATGCTTATATCACCTTCCCTCTTCCTAGCGGGCGCCTTGCTCATGCACCACCACCCTCGCTCACTATCCTAATTGTAACCACAGCCACATCACCATTCCTCTCCACACTCTCGACCTTGTACACCAACGGCAACTTCCACTTAACCATGTGCTTCGGTATCCTAATCACACTGTCATTAGCCACACGAATGACCTTCCCCCTACCCCTGTTCTTCATTGTTTCCCCACTCATACAAACACTACTACACAAACTAACTTAAAAAACTAGCGGCTGCTAAAGTGTACAAACGCTACTGGAGTTTCGCTACAATGACGAGAAAAGAAAGACTTAAAAAGGGTTTATAAATCGTTATTTTATATAACCTATATCTATATATTTTATTTAAAAACCGTGCACGACTACACAGGTAACTACACAGGTGGGGCTTACGAACGTGCCCCCACGAAGCATCGTAATAAATAAATAAATAAATTCATTTTATTAAAATAAAAATTATTATTATTATTATGTATTACCTGTGTAGTGTACGTTCTATTCCTTCGTGAACTCACCTGTGTAGTGTACCTGTGTAGTGCACGTGTGTGTAGTCCCAGAAAAGCCCCCCAGTTTTTCTCTGCGCGCAGAAATTTTTTAGGGGGTCTCTCTCTAGACTACACACTACACACGTGAAAATACACAGGTAAAGTTGTGTTCAGTTTTTAATGTTTTTGACGTTGCCGTGTATAGCGCCTACACACATCCCCCTACACATGGTTTTGCTCGGTGCTTTCTTCGGTGTCTTCCTCATTCGTCTCCTCATTACTTGGCATATACACCCCTATGGCACTTGCAAACACGTACTTATCAACAACGCAGCTATTCTTGTACTTGGCGTTCTTCGTCTTCCTCCAGTCAATGAATTCCCCACCCAATTCTGCACACAACACCTTGGCGCTTACACCGAGTTCTTTCTCTATTTCCTTTGTTATCCTGACCTTCGTGTCCTTATACGTCTTCATGAACGGTATGTAGTCATGCACAATCAAGTACTCAAGGCAGTCCCAGAAGTCCAGGGTGTCATTAGCCTTTGTGCACACTGTTTGGTGTTCCCTAACGTAGGACTGAAGCAATGCCCTAAGCAGGTAGAGGTGGGTTGGTTCCTCCCTCTCCTCGACCTGTAGGCTTAGCGGTGGTAGCCCGAGGCTTTGCAGCACCGTGTTCATGTAGGTTATGGCTGCTGTTTCCCAGTCCTTCCCCATGATTATGTCCCTCACGTTTGCCCAGTTATCCGCTGCGTACTGCAAATAATACTTCCCGAAGAACACGAGTTTGTCCTTGATGGCACGAAGCTCGGGCGTCCCCATCAACTGGTTGTTCTTGGGTATCGCCTTTGCGAAGCTGATTGTGACCACCTTGTCCTCCAGGGCTGGGTCTGTTATGGCTAATTGGTTCGCTGTCAGGACGACACCGCTCGTCGCTGGCACCTTGATGCCTGTTGCAGTCACCCAGGAATAACGCTGTGTCACATAGTTCTTAAGCACGTTGGCTGTGTTCCCCTCAAGCTTCACGACACCCCTCTCCACGGTTGTGCCAGCCTCATCGAACACTATTGGTGTGGCGACCACGGCGTTCGTGAGCAACTCAATGCCCCTGCCAGCCCTGGCTGGCGATAACAAGACAGACGTGGGCAGCACAGCGTCTATCCTGGGGCTGAACGCCCAATTCAGCACAAACCCAACCGTCGTCTTCCCACTGTCCTTAACCCCAACCAACGCCACCATCTTGGGCTTAAGCCCGTTCATCTTCCACGTGAGGTTGAAATTCGTGAAAGCCCCATAGGCAACACCACGCAGAAAAGCCTCTGGTTCTGGGTGGTACTTCATGACCACGTTGATTAACTGCTCAATAGCCCCCCTAGCCAGGTCTGGGTTGTACTCGGCCCTAGCCAAACCAACGTCGAAGTAATCCCTAACGCCACACGGCAGCCCCAGGTCTGGCGGTGGGCACACGAAACCGCTCACGATGATGTCCACGGCCTTGGGCTTCGTTGCTTGGAAAATCACGTTCCACCTGGGCTGCGTCCTCACGAGTGCGTTGTCCTCCTCCAACTCCCTGCGGAGCTTGTCTGTCCTGTACATCACGTAGTTCTTGGTCACGCCCTTATCGTTCACCACGACGGCGTTCGCATACGTAATGTCGAAGTACGGGTCGTAGTAAGTCTCCAACCTACTGAACGACCACTTGAGCAACGCCGTGTCCGCAGTCACAATGCGGATACCACCCCCCTCGCCCTCCTCCTCATCATCGCTGTCCTCCTCAACGATTTTCTTCTTCCTGTACACAATCCCGAACGGAACCTCGTTGCATATGAACTCGGTGTAAGCCCACGTCTGCCTCCCTATCTCGTCAATGCTCACGCCCTCACCAACCCTCTCACCACCGACCTTCTTCACGGGTATGCAAATCACGGTGTCCAACTGAAGCCCGATTGCGTCGTAAACCAGGCTGAACCACTCATTAGGCTCCAGGGTTATTGCACCCCTGCTCCTCGCCTGCCTTATGAAGTCACCCACAGCCTGCTCAAACGCCTTCCTACCCCAAAGCTTCGCTGTGGGCTTGGTATAGACATAATCAACAGTCTCCTCGAAATGCCCCTCCTCATTCTTCATAATCCTCCTAAGCTCGTCGGGCGTTACCTTACCCTCAATCGCCTTAAGCGCCGTGTTTATGATGTCCTCAACAACCTTCCTGATGCTCTCGTGCTTGATGCCAGCACGCCTCGCTAGGCTCGATATGCCATAGAGGATTAGGTCGTGCATGTGCTTACCCTCGTCGGTCTCCAACCACCACAGGGGCACCACGACACTCACCAATTGTTTAGCCTTGTCCTCGGGTATCTCGAGCGTCGGCTCGGGGAGGTTAAGCTCCACTGCAGTGGCTACGTCACCACCGCCCAACTCCTCCACCGCATTCCCGCCACCGCCCTGGGAACCAACCAGGAGCGCCCTCAACGCACTCAACTCCTCACACGTGATAATCTCCCCAGGACCCAACGCCTCAACACCAACCCTAACCCAACTGTTACTGTTTTTCTTCCACTTAACGAACTCGTAAAACGCACCGCTTGGGTGCCTCCCATACACAACCTCGTAATTATTAACCAACAACTCAATGGCACCACCCCTAATCGTTTGGTTAGGCAGGCACCTCTTTGGTACCCTAACAACAATGTACATGCCACGCTGCAACTCACTTAGCTTTTTCCTCTCGCCCGTGTCCTGGATAACGCAGTCGCAATCCTCACCAGGGCCTTTGCAATCACACGTGACCTTCCCCTTTGGTCTAGGACCAGTCAAGCCACAGAAACTGTATGTCTGCCCGCAAAGCCTAGCCCTCCACTCCTCACTGAACACCTGCCTAAGCACTTCGTCGGCTTTTGCTGGGTCGTCAATATCGAGTATGCCTACCCCGTACTCCTCATCCCCAGCCAGGAACCTTCCAGTTATGGCAACACCCGATGCATCCCTCACCTTACCAACCAACACCTCGACACCCAACCTCCTATCCACACTCCACGACCCAATCGGCTTCTTATCACTATCCACGGGGATTACATTAAGCCCCAAGTCCCTATACAACACCAAAGCCACGTCCTCCAGGTCGAGGACGCCTTTCTTCTCGTCACTCATCCTCACCACCGCATACTGCCTTCATCACGAGCTCGACCAGGTACGCATCATCATTAAGCCCCAACCTCTCCAGGGCGACTGGCACGTCATCGCACGAACCAATAGGCACGCAGTTACTCTCCCCAACGCATATCTCCTCATACCTAGGACTCCTCATTCCCCACCACCTTGGTTTTGTCCATCATCAGCCAGGATAACAGTCACCTCCTTACCAACAAAACTCTCCAGGTCCTGTGGTATGCCTTTCCTCTTGTGGATAACTACGGAGTACATCGTGTACTTTCCATGTGTGCGTTGCTTGACCAACCTGCCTTTCGCTATCACAACTTTATGAGGAACACCCATACAGAAATACGCAAATTATGAGGAATTTAAAAGTGTTGCTTAATTTAGTATTACTATAATATGTAGTTATTGCCTGGGCGCTCGAGTATTGCTTAGTTGTATGAGTTGTTGTAGTGTTTTTGTTATTGGGTGGTTTGGGTTTGGTTCGTAGATTGTGATTGTACTGCCGTGCTTAATCACGATGCCGTTACTCACGAGCCAGTCCAAATGCCTCCTCAGCGCCTTGGTTTTTGCCTTTAACTCCCTGGACAAAGCCGTCTGCGTCATGGGTCCATTCCTCAACAAAGCCAGGACAACCCTGACACGCAACCCAAAGAACTCCTCAATATTCATCTAAAAAGAAAGAAACAAATTGGTATTTAAGGGGTTGGGTGTGCGTGTGCCTACTCG
>Ga0081534_100552_pt1 | contig 11751 bp, 13 predicted proteins | sample MonGeyMetagenome_FD_71019 | JGI IMG/M metagenome (GOLD analysis project Ga0081534, IMG submission 71019) | Hypoxic/sulfidic aquatic microbial communities from Monarch Geyser, Yellowstone National Park, USA - MG (SPAdes) v1 (version 2) | ecosystem: Environmental > Aquatic > Thermal springs > Hot...
AGTAAAATATGCAGGTACAATGGGTGTATTTACATTTTCTGAAATGGCTTTGTTATTATATATAGCATTAAATATATTTAAGATAAATAATGTTCATCTTTTACATTCTTTCTTTTTTATAGCAATAACATATTTTGGTTTATTAATGCCATATGTATTTAGGGAAAAAGACAGATTTTATAAATCAAAACCTAGTAAATCTTTCTTAATATCTACAATTGCAGGATTGATAATTGCAAGTTTAATTTCATTATTTGGATTTGGAATAGTTGTTCCAATAAATATTTACTATTATTTATTTATAGTATTTTATAGTTTATTCTTTATATTTTTAGTGAATGATAATATAAAGATATTATTAAAAAGATTTGGAATTGGAAGGGCCTAATATTTTTCATAGCCCTTTACAATTGGATTTTCTATTGTATATTTTGTTAATATTCTTGCAGCTTCACTTTCTGTTTTTTTCTTAACCATTGGGAATGGTATAATTTCTTTTATACTTTTTATTCCTAATAATAACATTATTACTCTATCTATACCTATTCCAATTCCTCCTGTTGGTGGCATTCCATACATTAATGCTTCTATAAAGTCTTGATCATATAAATGAGCTTCTTCAAATCCCAATTCTCTCATTTTTGCTTGTTCTAATAATAATTTATTTTGTAATATTGGATCATTTAATTCAGAATATATATTTGTAATTTCTACTCCTAAAATATATCCTTCTGCTCTTTCAACTAAGGAAGGATCTTTTCTACTTAATTTACATAAAGGTGTACTCTCTTTTGGATGTTCTATTATATATGTTGGTTCAATTAATTTATCTTCAACTAATTCTTCAAATAATGCAGTAATTGCTAAACCTCTATTATATTCTTTTAATTCTAATTGAATATTATGCTGTTTCATTATTTCCATTATTTCTTCATCAGATAATTTTGTTACATCTATATTTGCATATTCTTTTAATGCATCGTACATTGTTAATCTTCTCCAAGGTGGTTTTAATGATATTTTTTTACCATTATATTCAATATAATCTTTTCCAATAACATCTTTTGCAATTCCATATATTAAATTTTCTACTAGTTCCATCATTTTATTTCTATTTGCATATGCTTCATATGCTTCTAACATTGTAAATTCTGGATTATGAGTTACATCTATTGATTCATTCCTAAAATCTGGCCCAATTTCAAATACTTTATTAAATCCACCAACAAGGTATCTTTTTAAATATAGCTCTGTAGCAATTCTTAAATACCAATTTTCTTTTAAATCATTTACATATGTAATAAATGGTTTTGCATTTGCTCCTCCATATATTGGTTGTAATACTGGAGTTTGGACTTCTATATATCCTAAATTTTCAAAATATTTTCTAATATAACTTATTGTTTTAAATCTTATTTCAAAATATCTTCTTACTTCATCATTCATTAATAAATCTAAATATCTTTTTCTATACCTTTCTTCTACATCACTAAATCCATACCATTGATCTGGTAAAGAAATCAATGCTTTTGTTAATATAATCCAATCTTCAGCAAACACAGATAATTCTCCAGCTTTTGTTCTTCCAACTTTACCATATATACCGATTATATCTCCTCTTTGAATAAATTCATATGCATCATCAAAATTTTTTGTTATATCTTTTTTAATAACAGCCTGTATTTTATATCCTTCTTCTTTTATATCATAAAATGCAATTCCACCATGTTTTCTAATTGAATAAACCCTTCCTGCAATTTTTACATATTTATCCATAAATTTATCAGGATCATTTACTATTTCCTTTACATCATTTGTCTTATCAAATTCATATGGATATGGATTATATCCTTTTTCTTTCATCCTTTCTAATACTTTTAGTCTATCTACAATATCTATTTCTAAACCAGTTTGAGATAAATCTTTATTCTCCATAGCATAATTATTTTTAGAATTTAATTTATAGAATTTATTAGAAAAATATTTATTTGATCTTCCGACCTAAGTTCATATATAGTTTAATTCAAAAAAGATTTTTAAATATTCTTAATTTGAGTAATTAAGAACATAGTTTTTTATTTCCCCTATAATATCTTTATCCTTCATATGCTTAAGTCTCTCTATTTTCTTCTTTATATCTATTGAAAAGTTATTTTTATATAAAGTAATATTTGCATAACATTCTCCAATACTATAGGGATTATATTCTTCATTATTTTTAATATATTCTACACAATTTTCTACATTTTTTCTTATAATTTCTTTAGCTTTTTCATATTTATACAACTTATTATTAATATCGAAATATATTAAATATCCTAAGGCAGAAGCTTTTATATTGCTTCTGCCAATAATTTTATGTGATATTTCGTGGGCTCCAATAGCATCTATAACAACTTTTGATATAATTTCTTCTATATTATCTTTATTTTTATCTGCATATATTGGATAATATACTATACGATCTCCCGTAAATTTAAGCGCAACAATATTATCTTCTTTTATTTTCATATTATTAGAATAAAATGCATTTAGTAATCCATTTATCATTTCTTCTAAAGATTTCTTTTTAAAGTAAATAGATCTAGTAAGTGGTGAATAATATGCAGTAGCCCTTCTAAACATCAATATTTCATAACCCAACTCTATAGCATATATTGCATAATATATTGGTATATAAATTGTATAATCATAAATTGCTGCCCAAATTGGTAGAATTCCCATAAGAAAATATAATATTAAATTTTCTGGTAATTTGTATCTTTCTATAATTCTTATTCTTATTCTTTCTTTTATATTATTTTCTTTTAAGTAATTTATAATATTTTTATATTCATTTTTTATTAAATTACTATTTAACTTTATTAGGATATGATCTAGGGATTTAGTCATTACTATATAGTAATAAAAATATTTTTTATAAATATTATATCCTGAATTTATGAAATAATTTTTCAAAATTTAAAAAATAAATGTATTATTTTAAAAGGTTCATAAAGGTATTTTAATTTATGATAGAGAATTATATTAACGTATTCATTACTATGTTCATTATATTGGGAACTATTCCAAACATATTTGTATTTGAATCTATTTTTGATTCTTTAGGATTAAATATAAATCAAAAAAGATATGCAGTTAACAGGGCATTTCTAATTGCATATATATTATGGTTAATAATATTTTTATTTGGTAATTGGTTTTTAATAATTTTGGGAATAAATTTAATAGATTTTAGGATTGCTGGGGGAATATTTTTATTTTATATTGCATTTGAAATATTAGTAAAAGATATTCCTTCTCACGTAAATATGAAAGATAATAACGAATCTTTAGAAGATATTATTGCAACTCCTTTAGCAATACCATTAATTACAGGTCCAGGTGTTATTACAACAACATTAATTTATACATCAGAAAATCTTAATTTAATATATTTATTTTTAACAATGTCTTTAGCATTTTTAGTTTCCTATATAATAATTTATAATAGTACTTTAATATTAGAAAAAGCTGGAAAGAAGAATTTAATTATTTTAAATAAATTGGGTGGTTTAATATTATTAGCAATTGCAACAGATATAATTATATCTGCAATAAAAATGTTATAAAAATGTATTATTTAGATTGCTTAGAGTATTCTTCTAAAAAGTGATAAGGATCTTTTATGAGTTCTTCATATACTTTTTTTAAATTTATTCCATTAGAACTACGGTTAACTAGAAGATCATATCCAGTACATGTTCCAACAGTAAATGGATCTTCATTTATTAGTGAAGTTGCAGATTTTAAAATATCTGTACATTCCATTGTGTTATATAGGGAAATATAAAATACATTATTTGGTAACCCCGAATTTTTATAATATGTTAAATAATATGATAGATTTCCTAATGTATATATTGCATATTCTTTTTCTTTTTTAGGTAATTCTGAATTTCTGATACCCTCTATAGAGGACAAAATTCCATGTAATAACATAAATTTTATATAATTTTTAATTATATACTCGTCGAGTTGTGATAATTTTATTGGTATTATTATATAATTTTCTCTTGTTGTAGGATTACGTGAAAGTAGTTGATATTCTATTGAAACAGAAATATAGCTGAACTGATTATTACCTTTTTTATAATTTTTATCATAGGTAGTGATTATTTTTAGTATATCTTCCTTAATTTGGTGGCTATCTAGGAATATAGTATTATTATTTTCATCATAAAAAATAACAGGTTTTGAATTATCAGGAAAACAAAAATAAAAATTGTTTGCTGTTATTATTCCTATTTTAGAAGGAACTTCTATTCCTCTCTTTATTAAAAGTCCTCTAACATGTCGCAAACCTTCATGTGCCTTTTCTTTTATTATGCTATCCAAATCGTTTAAAATACTATCCATAAGTAATTATAATTAAAGAAAGTCTTATAATAATTATCAATATATTTTCTTATATATTTTCTATGATATGAAATATATGATAATAATTCATAGAAAAACTGGTAAGAAATTTTATATAGAAGATAAGGATAAAGATTTTAATACGCATTTTGGAATAATAAAAAAGGAAGATTTAAATAAAGAACCTGGTAGTATAATTAAATCACATTTAAATGAAGAATTTTTAATACTGGAAGATAATTTTAATGATTTAATTAAATATTTAAAAAGAGGGCCTCAGTCAATTCATCAAAAAGATATTGGATTATTATATTCTTTAGTAAATATTTCTCCAGGAATGAAAATTGTAGAAGGGGGAACAGGTTCTGGAATATTAACAGCATATTTAGCAAATTCTATAAGACCAAATGGAAAAGTATATTCATATGAAATTAGGGAAGATTTTTATAATATTGCAAAGAAAAATTTGGAAAAATTAAAATTATTAGATTATGTTGAATTAAAATTAAAGAATATTAATGAAGGAATTGATGAAAAGGATGTAGATTTAATAATATTGGATATACCAGATCCATGGAATACATTAGATCATGCATATAATTCATTAAAATTTGGTGGATATTTAGTATCTTTTTTACCAAATATAACTTCTGTATTAAAATTATTGGATTATAATGATAAATTCTTATTTATTGGAGTATATGAGAATTTTTATAGAAAATGGATATATGAAAAAGAGAAAGTTCTTAGACCAAGAAATTTAGAATTGGTTCATACAGAATTTTTAGTATTATTTAGAAAGGTATAAATAATTTAAGCTATTAACCGAAAAATTTAACTTTCAAAATATTATAATAAAATTATGGTAAAGCATCCAAAGAAATTACATTTCGGTCCTGCAGGAGTTCCTTTATCTTCTAAAAAAAGGGATACATTAAATGGAATTATATATACATATGAAGAATTAAATTTAGATGGATTTGAAATAGAATTTACATATGGAGTAAAATTAAAAGAAGATGTTGCAAACAATATAAATGAATATATAAAGGATAAAGAATTTATATTAACATCTCATGCCCCATATTATATTAATTTAAATTCTACAGAAGAATCAAAAATAAATAAATCAATAGATATGCTATATAATGCTGCAAGATTATTATATTTATCTGGAGGATATTCTGTTGTTTTTCATCCAGGTTGGTATTTAAATAATTCAAAAGAGGAAACATATAATGTAATAAAGGAAAATCTAAAGAAATTAATGGATAAACTAAAAGATGAAGGTATTGATATTTATATAAGACCAGAAACAATGGAATTGCCAAAAAAATTTGGAGATGTAGATGAAATAATAAAATTATCACAAGATATAGAAAATGTTTTACCTGCAGTAGATTTTGCGCATTTAAGGTATAGAAGTAATAGAAATGATGTAGATTATTTTAGAGAAATATTGGATAAAATAGAAAATGAACTTGGAAGAGAGGCTTTAAATAATATGCATATTCATATGTCTGGAATAACTTTAGATAAGAAAGGTACACATTTAAATTTGGAAGAATCTGATATGCCTTGGAAAGATATATTAAAATTATTAAAAGAATATAAGGTTAAAGGTATTGTAATTTCAGAATCTCCAAATATTGAAGAAGATGCAATTAGAATGAGAGATTATTATAAAAAATTAAAGTAAATTTCTTGCTAAATTAATAAATGCTGGTCTTGTTATCAAATATCCTATCCAAACAGTAATTATTACCATAACTGCAAATCCTTTATATAATGATAAACCTGCTACAAATGCTGGGAATACTGATAAGCTTTCTAATATAATTGCTAATAATATTATAAACATAGCTTTTTTAATTGCTTTATCCAATCTTTCCGTTTCTTTTAATTCAACATTTTCTCCTTTCTTTGCTCTTACTATTTCTTCAACAGCAACTAGTTGGTCATCAATACCTGTAGCAGTTCCAAATATAATACCAATGAATGCTGGAATATCATATGTCTGATGAATTGCAATACCTATTGCAAATGAAATTAAAAATTCAGATGCTAATGTTAATGTAACTAATGCAGGTACTTTCAAATTTCTATATACTGCATATAGTAATGCAAATATTCCAATAAATATTAATAATAATACTAATTCGAAAGATTTTAATATATAATATCCGAATATTGGTGGAATTATAGATTCTTGAACAATATTAAATTTTGAAGGTAGTTGTCCGTTTTCTAATATTATATATAAATCATATGCTTGTCTATATGCATTATATTGTGCTTGTGCCATAGAATTTCCAGTTCCAGATACTTGAATACTTACTTGTTGAGTATTTGAACCTTTTAGATCTGCTGCAATTAATAATGTTGATACATTTTGATTATCTAAATAGAATACTATTGGTTCACTTAAATATGCTCCTCCATTTTCTAATACTACAGATAAGTTTTGTGTAGCTTGTGCAAAATTATTAGCAGCTTGTGGTGATAATAATAATGTGAAATAATATGTACATACATATTGATTACCTGTTGGAGAGCATCCTAATAAACCAGAATATTGTCCTCCAAATAGTGGTTTTATTTCTGAACCAGTAAATACTGTTGTATTACCAATTTTTGCATAAAATTCTCCTTGACTAATTATATATGGAATTAAATCTCCTTCAGAATATGGTAATTCAACAATTATATATCCTTCAGATGTTGGATATATATCTATTGATTTAACACCGAAAGAGTTTAATCTATTTTCAATTACTTGTGCCGCAATTGATACTTCTTGAGGAGTTAATGGTTTTGAGGAGTTTAATATTAACAAATAACCTCCGGCAATATCTATTCCATAAGATATTAAGGAAGTTTGTGTAATATTTGTTCCATTTATTAGTAATTGATACTGGGAAGGCTCCAAAACAATATTTCCATTACTTGTACTTATTTGTAAAAATGAAGAATTAATATTATTGTATATACAGGTATAAAATGAATCTATTGAATTTACTGGACATCCATTTATTGAATATATATATGTACCATTTGGTAAAATAACACTAGAAGTAACTTCTACTTTATTACTAGTTAATGCATATGCATCAAATATTAAAGATACAATAAAAGCTATAATAAATATTAAAATTCTCCAATTTTTTATTAAAGACTTAATGTCCATATTGATGTTTTTATGTAAAACATTTTTATGGTTTTCCTCTTGAATATCCCTTTGTTATTCCCATTGCAATTAGATGTGCAACTCTAATTGGTTCGGGGATTCTAGAATGTATTGATGTTAATTTAATTATATTTATTACATCATTATATTCCAATCCATAATATTGAAAATATAATGTTCCATATTCAGTTTTATAACTTTTTGGTTCTGGATATTTTTTAACTATTTCCAATCTTTTTTCATAATCTTTTGTATGTTTAATTGCTTCTATAAATTTATTTATATTTGGTTTTTTCCTTACAAAAGATATTATCGGTATCTTTAATTCATTATATAAATATTCAAAATCTATTAAATTAAATCCACCAAAAGATATACCATTTGTTGCTATTATTCTTAATTGATCATAATGTTTTGTCCTTTTTACCATTTCAATTATTTTATCATTTATATCAAATCCATCTATTTCAATTTTATTTGATAATATACCATCTATTTGTAAAGATCCTCTCATTATAACCCCAACAATTATTGTATATTTATCCTTATTTCTATCAAAATATCCATCGTCTATTCCTAATATTCTTATTTCTCTTTTGATATCCATTTATTAAAATATTTTTCCCAATCTAATTTAAAAAATATTATACTCAATAAAATAAATACTATTGAAGAAATTATAGATAATTTTAATAAAGGTACTTTTGATATATAACTTATTTTATTTAAAATAAATATTTCAGCATATAATTCTAAAAAGGATTTTAATGTTTTTCCTAGAATTGCTATTAAATAATATTTTAATATATTTATTTTTTCAATTCCAAATGATAAAAATAATAAATCATCTAATGGTAAAAATGGTAATATAACTAAAAAGAAAAAAATCATGTAAAAATTTTTACTATTTGATATTCTCTTTATGAATAATAAATTTTTATTATTCTTTAAGGGTTTTGATAGAAAAATACCGATCATATACATCACAAATCTTCCACTTGATGCTCCTATACCTAAAATAATAGATACTAAAATTATATTATATATATTTATTCCAACAATTGATAATACTGGTATTGATAATAAAACAAAAGGGGCACCAAATAGAGGGAAAGAATTTAATAAAAATGATTCAAAAAATATATACAATACATAATATATATTCATTCTTCAAATTCTAAAATATCTCCAACAGTTATATAATTTTTATTATCTTTATTATTTATTTTTTCAGTTAATACTTCCTTTTTAGTTATTTTTATTCCCAATATTTTTTCAATTTTCTTAGCTAAATTCATGTCAGGTATGATCTTTTTATTTTCTATTGATTTATATAAACTTTCTTTTATTCCTAACAATTTTGCCATATCTTCTTGCTTTAATTTATGTTCTTCTCTATATTTTATCAATATTTTATTATAATTTTCATCTATAACTTCTCCTACAATCTCTTTTATTTCTAATTTATTTTCTTTTATTATATTTCCATTTTCATCAACAGGTTTTCCATATTTTAAGCAATCTGCGCATACATTTAATATTGTACCTTCTATATATACTTTATATAATTTATCTGTACTTTTTCCACATAGTTCACATGTTTTCATTTTATTATTTTTATTATTTCATCTTTATATTCCAATGCTATTATAACACCAATCATTACTCCAAAGGATATTGCTGCAGATAATAATAAATAATATAGAGCTTGAACTAATACTGTTGAATTTAGTCCTAAATAAGATAATGCGATAATTAAGAATAAATATAATATAGTTCCTTTTACAATTTTTGCAACATTATTCTTTATATTAAATAGGTATGCAATAATATCTCCAATAATTATACCAGCAACAATTATTATTATTGCAGTATAGATTAAATTTAAGATATAGAATAAATAAGAATAATAAGGAAAATCTATGACAATTCCCAATATTAGGAAATATAATATTATATAATATTTTATTAAACTTAAAATTAAATTTGATATATTTATTCCATAAAATAATTGTGGATTTTTCTTTTGAATTTCATTTAATTTTGTATAATTGAATATAATTCTTAATATGAATATAGTAACTTTTGCTATTATATATCCAATTGTAGCAAATATTATAAAAATTATAAAGTAAGCTGTATAATCTTGAATATTTGATAGATATACTAAAATAGGTTCTCCTATTGACTGGTAAATCTTTAATAATAGTTGACCTATGAAATCCATTAGATTTAATTTAAAAAAACTTTTATAAAAGATAAATAATCATAAATTTTTAGGGCCCGTGGCTCAGGGGCTAGAGCGTCCGGCTGATAACCGGGAGGTCGGGGGTTCGAATCCCCCCGGGCCCATTTAATTAAATTCATTATTTGCTTTAAATTAGATATATATATTTTATATTTCTTCTTTTCTTTGTTTCTCATATAATTCTCTAATTTCTTGTATTGTATTTACATCTTTTTCACTTTTATCCCATCTTATTCTATTAACTCTTGCAAATCTTAATGCAAAACCTGATTTATATTTTGGACTTTTTTGTATTTCATCATATATAACTTCTACAACAATCTTTGGCTTAAACCATACAATTCTTCCTTCTTCTTTTATTTTATATTTTAATAATTCCTTTGTTAATTGAATATATTCATTATCAGATAATCCTTTGAATGTCTTTGTTACCATTAAATATTCCCCTGTTTCTTTATCCAATGCAGCTAAATATAGATCTGAAATAAAATTTTTTCTTCTTCCATGTCCCCATTCTCCCCCAATTATTACTAAATCTAATGGTTCTAGATGTCCCTTTACTTTTAACCATGATTTATCCCTTTTTCCAGGAATGTATTTTGAATCTAATTTCTTTGCAACAAGACCTTCATTTTTCATATTAACAGATTCTTCAAAGAATTTTTTTGCTTCATCTTCTTTATTTGTAATTATCATTGGAGTTAAATCAATATTTCCTCTAATTTCCTCTAATATTTTTCTTCTATTTATATATTCTTCATTTATTAATAATTTTCCATCTAAATAAATTATATCAAATAAAAATAATCTAACAGGTATTTCTTTTATATATTTTGAAATTTCATATTCTCTTTTTATTCTTTTTGAAATTTCTTGGAATGGTAATGGTAGATTTTTATTATAATCCCATGCAACAATTTCTCCTTCAACAACTACTTCATTATTTTTTATATTATTTAATATCAATTCTACAACATCTGGAAAAGATTTTGTTACATCCTTTAGTCTTCTAGTAAATATTTTTACCTCATTTCCTTTTTTATGTATTTGTGCTCTTATTCCATCAAACTTAAATTCAAATGCTGCAGGAGAAAAATTATTAAATACATCTTGGAAATTATTTGCCTTTTCTGCAAGCATTGGTTTAAATGGGTGAAATAATCTAATATTAACATTTTCAATATTTTTTGGATTATCAAATAAATATTCTGATAGAACTCCAATATCTCCAATTATTGCATGTGCAATTTTAATTTTTTCATCATCAATACTATATATATAAGATAAACAATCTTCAATTGTTCCTTCTAATACTCCATATCTCATATCTCCTTGTAAAATTCTTGTCAACAATTTTGCTTCCAAAGGTGATAAATTTTTATATATTCCTTCTAGATATAATATTCTTTTTTCTCTAGACCCTTCCCCTTCCAAATTTTCAATTTTCTTTAATTCATTATATATATCAATTATTGTATATTTTTTGGCAAACCATTTATTTAATTTTATATTTCCCTTTTCATAAATAATTTTAACAGCTTCTCCTAAGTCTCCGGATTTTTTATATAATAAACTTAATTCCTTAATATTTACTCCTAGATTTTTTAATACCCTTACAATTGTACTTATAGATATATTTAATTTTCTTTCAACCCATTCTTCTTCAGTATTTCCCAAAATTAACCAAATAGTTATTTTTAATTCATTTTTATCTAAAGACTTTATAAATCTAGATAAAACATCAATTTTCAAAGATTTTTCATTAATTTTCTCAACTTTTTCTAATACTTCTGCTAATTCGGAGAAATATTTCATTATATTTAATATAAAAATGTTTAATCTTATATATCAAATATGAATATTGATGATTTAAAAAATATTTTTGAAAAAGAGTTTAAAGATTATATAGTTGGAATTA
>Ga0081534_100287_pt1 | contig 11748 bp, 8 predicted proteins | sample MonGeyMetagenome_FD_71019 | JGI IMG/M metagenome (GOLD analysis project Ga0081534, IMG submission 71019) | Hypoxic/sulfidic aquatic microbial communities from Monarch Geyser, Yellowstone National Park, USA - MG (SPAdes) v1 (version 2) | ecosystem: Environmental > Aquatic > Thermal springs > Hot...
AGTTGTTAGAATCACTATTGTGTAGTTGAACTTGTACTGGTTCTTGCTTCCAGTGAACTCGTACCAGCCAACTACCGGCTTCAAGCGGGCTAGCTGGTCTGCCGAGAATATCTGAACGGCCGGCAGGAAGTTCACGGTTAACGGGCCAGGACCGGTGAAGTTCAGCCGGAACACGTAGTTAACAGTGCTAGACGCTAATGGGTTAGACACCGTGACGTTGATCAAGGACCTGCCCCAACCGACGGGCTGGTTGTTCATCATTTGGTTGTAGATGTTAACGATCGATATGGGCGCGAACAAGACCAGGGACGCGGAAGGTGCGGTAATGGCCGTTGGTGTGTATACCGTTGGGTTAACCGTCATTTGAACGGTGTCCCGTTGTTGTGCTAACTGACTAGGACTAGTAAAGAGATTGTAGTATTGCCAATTATTTAGAGAGATATATTGGTTGCCACTCTTGTAAGTCAGCACCCCGGCGCTTATCACGTTTACTGTCTGATTGGTGTAGACCTTCCCTCCGGTTGCATTGATTAAGTAGTAATAGGTTGAGTTTACGATATCAATTCCGGTGGCCGTGTAAACTAGGTTAACCAACTGACCGGCTGGGTATGTACTACCTGTAGCTGTTCCTAGGTTGAACACCATCACAACTGCTTGAGCCGCGGGTGAGTAGTAAATGCCCAACGTCTTGCTGACCTTATTTGCATAATAAGTGTTACCGTTGACCGTTACAGTGTACGTGTTTTGGTTATTGCTGATGGTTAAGGTTAGCTTAGTGCTGTTGAACGTTTCGTTGAGCTCCTGAGCGATCGCGCCACTCGCCTGAGGTGTGCCCAGGTTAACGTTAGTAATAACTACAACGAAATCATAGGGCAGGCTTATGGGCACTATGTAGGTCTGGGGGTTACCGGTAGCCGCTTGGGTCGGCTGTACACTTACGACTCCAACTACCATAGAGAGGAGGAACAGGGAGGCTAGGACTAAACCTAGAGCCTTATTCATAGCACTTCTGATGCATGAGAGGGTTGAGGAGTTTATAAAGTGGTGTATACTTGTGTATACAGGTCTCAGGCGTCGTTCCGCGCCCTGATCGCTTTTTCTCTCCATTAAGATAATACTAAGGGCTGTAATCACACGCGTAATACGGTATTGCCCACAGGCTTTTTACTGTCTTCAGCTAGGTCAGACCGACTCGACATGGTCAAGGCCAAGGCCTCAGCTCTAACGTACTTGATCCTGTTAGCTCTCACCGCGTTAGCGCTTACTTTACCCCTGACGGTCAGCGCGATGACCAACCCGGGCGGCGCGAACGTCCCCAACGGCTTGGTCATAACCTACAATTCTAGCACCCCCACCTTTACTTTACCTGTAGTTAACCAGGGCTACGAGCCCGTGGAGGTCAGCCTGACGGTGAACGGACAGAGCTATTCCCTCAGCCTGGCTCCGTATTCGTTCCAGCTGGTCAACGTGAGCTTGACCCCGGGGTTGAACACCGTATCTCTGGGCGAGGAAGTCCTCAAGGTCGATTACGTACCGAGCTCGTCCGCTATCTCTGAACCGGCGACTATCAACGGATCCAAGGGCGTCGTAGTGGTTCAGGACGTGAGGCCCGGGTCCTATCTGTACTTCTCGGTAAGCGTTGAACTGCCGAGCAGCAGTTATTATCTGTCCCCCTTACCTCCCGTGACCGATACGGAGCAGGGACCGCAGTACAGCGCGGGCTACCAGCAGTTGAGCTCCAACGCCGTTATGTACGCCGTGATAGTCCCGAGCGGGATCGCCCAAGGGCTCTACTCCGTTTACTTCCCGATCCAGATAATCGGGTCCGTCAAGGTCTCCAACTCTACCTACGCCTTGTTGCCCGTGGGATACTCCTGGGCCGTGGCGATACTCAACGTCACTTACGGCCTCAAACCCATCTCTAACTCCAACTCCACCGTTTCCTACAACGGGGGCATCTTAGCTCAGTTCGTGATACCCGGCTTCAACTCCTCCAGAACCTATTACGTGATAGCGGGAGGCAACGTTTATCAGGTAGGGGAGATGAGCGCCTCCTTCAACGTTTACGGGATGTCCTCGAGCGTGACCTACTACGGCTCAAACACGGTTCAGGTGGCTTACTCTTCCGACGGTCTGCTCGTCTTCGTTCCGAACTATTCCGGCCCAGTCCAGCTGAGCACAAGCCCCACGGCAACTACTAGCACGACGAGTACCACGACGACGAGCACGAGTACAACCACTAGCACCACTACTACGACTACGACGACAACTACTACTAGCACCACCACCACCAGTAGCACGACTACGACGACCACTTCGAGCGTTCAGACGAGCACCACCTCCACAGCGAGCACCACCAGCACGACAACCACTAGCACCACGAGCGGTGTAACTAATACTACCGTTGTGATAATAACGACCCCCACCACCAGTACCCAGTCGCCTACTACGCCGACCGCGACCTCCTCGTCCTCGCTCCCGTTAACTGAGATCGTGATAGGCGCAGTAGTGGTAGTAGTAATAATAGCCGCGGCCGTCCTGCTCCTGAGAAGGTAAGGGCTTTATTCCAAGACCTCCTCTTTTTACTAGGATGCGCCTCCTCTGAGCCGTGATGTGGCTGACCCGACCCGATTCGGTGAGGGACTTCCGTAACTGATAGCTAGCCGAAAAGTGAGTCCGGTCGCTCAAACTCTTTAATTCCGTTAGGCCTCCTGTAAGGCGTGAGCGAGTACAAAGTCAGGGACATAAGGCTCGCGGAGCAGGGGAGGAGGCAGTTAGAGTGGGCGGAACTCCACATGCCCGCGTTAATGGAAATAAGGAGGAGGTTCGAGAGCGAGAAGCCCCTGAAGGGGATAAAGATCTCGGCCGTACTCCACGTCACTAAGGAGACCGGAGCGCTGGTCAGGACCTTAATGGCCGGGGGAGCCGAGGTCTCTTTGGCCGGGAGCAACCCCCTTTCGACGCAGGACGACGTTGCGGCCGCTCTGGCGGAGGAGGGAGTGAGGGTCTTCGCCTGGAAGGGGGAGACGGTGGAGGAGTACTGGCAGAACATAAGGGAGGTTCTGAAAGTAAAGCCCGACGTAGTGATGGACGACGGGGCCGACTTGCACGCCCTGATACACGAGTCCTACCCCGACCTGAGGCCTTTGGGAGGCACGGAGGAAACTACTACTGGGGTGCTGAGGCTTAAGGCGATGGAGGAGCAGGGGGTGCTCAGGTACCCCGTGATAGCGGTGAACAACGCCTTCACCAAGTACCTCTTCGACAACAGGATCGGCACAGGACAGAGCACCGTCGACGGGATCCTAAGGGCGACCAACCTTCTGATAGCGGGCAAGATAGCCGTCGTCGCGGGCTACGGCTGGGTTGGAAGGGGGATAGCGTGGAGGCTCAGGGGGATGGGCGCCAGGGTAATAGTCACTGAAGTTAGCCCCCTGAGGGCTCTGGAGGCCGTAATGGACGGCTTCGACGTCATGCCGATGACCAGAGCGGCTGAGATAGGCGACCTTTTCGTCACGGCCACAGGTAACACGAAGGTGGTAAGGGCGGACCACTTCCTGAAGATGAAGGACGGCGCGGTGCTGGCCAACGCGGGGCACTTCAACGTCGAGATCGACGTGGAAGGATTGGAGAGGCTGGCCGTTTCGAAGAGGAACGTGAGGCCCTACTTGGACGAATACGTCCTGCCCAACGGGAGAAGGCTCTACCTACTCGCGGAGGGTAGGTTAGTGAACCTAGCCGCGGCGGAAGGTCACCCCAGCGAGGTGATGGACCTCAGCTTCTCCAACCAGGCCTTAAGCGTCGAGTACCTGGTGAAGAAGGGCAAGGAATTGGAGAGGAAGGTCTACAACGTGCCCCAGGAAATAGACGAACAGGTGGCCTGGCTCAAGCTGAGAGGGATGGGGATAGAGATAGACCAGATGACGGAGGAGCAAAAGGAGTACGTCAAGCAGTGGCGTTACGGCACTTGAAAAACTCTTTTAATTCGTTGCTCCTTAACGTATATCGGGCCCGTAGCTCAGCCCGGTAGAGCGCCCGGCTCATAAGCTCAGCCCGGGAGACCGGGTGGTCCGGGGTTCAAGTCCCCGCGGGCCCATTCAGCTCAATTTTAATAATTCGAGCCTAAGCCTTTACGCTCGTGCTTTCCGAGAAGGACTTCGCCCTGATCGATTACACCGTAGTGGACAAGGAGACCGGTCAGGTCCTGGACACCACCGACGAGAAAGTGGCCAAGGAGAAGGGGCTTTACAGGGAAGGGGAGACCTACGGGCCGGTGCTCTACATAGTGGGGGAGAACAGGTGGGTGAAGGGCTTCGAGGAGGGAGTTAGGCAACTGAGCGAGGGCGAGGAAAAGGAGTTCGAGGTGCCTCCTGATAAGGCTTACGGCGAGAGGGATCAGACCAAGGTCAAGGTCTATTCCTTAAGCGAGCTGAAGAGGAGGGGCGTAACCCCCTACATAGGCCAGGTACTCGAGACGGCTGACGGCGGCAGGGGGATAGTTAGGTCGATAAGCGGGGGTAGGGTGGTGGTGGACTTCAACCACCCGTTGGCGGGAAAGACCCTTATTTATAGGGTTAAGGTGGTGAAGCTGCTGAAGGACGAGGAGTCCAAGTTCAGGGCCCTGTTGGAGAGGTGGTTCGGCAAGAAGACCTCCGAGCTGATCAGGTTCGCCATAAACGGCAAGGAAGTGGTGGTCGACGTCCCTAAGGAGATCCTGCTCTCCGAGAACCTACAGCTGAGGAAGCTCATGGTCTCCAGGGACTACATAAACTTCGTCGATGCGGAGGCGAAGGTGGTGTTCAGAGAAACGTTCAGCAAGGAGCTCTTCAGTCAATCACCCCAGTGATCCTGGCCAAGTTCTCCGCGCTCTCCCAGGTCAGCCCCCTCTCGCCCAGAATGGTGTACCTCTCGGGCCTTATGGAGTGGGCTATGGTTAGGGCCTTGATCACGACCTCCCTGGGGATGCCCAACTCGTTAGCTTTAGTTGGGATCCCCGCGTTCCTCAGGGCGTTCCTTATCTTCTTCCACTTGAGGCCGTGCAGGTAAGCCATCATTATGGTCCCTAAGGCCACGAGCTCCCCGTGTAGAGCCGAGTTGGGGTAAAGCATTTCCACGGCGTGGGCGAACAGGTGTTCCGAGCCGCTCGCCGGCCTGGTGGTCCCGGCCATGGCCATCGCGACCCCATCGCTGATTAGGGCCTCCACGAGGGTTCTCACCGTCCTCTTGAGGTCTTTGTTAATCGTGTAGGTGCACGTCAGGGCGTGCTTCGCGGAAAGTAAGGCCAGGGAGGCCGTGTAGTCGCCGTAGTACTCCCCCCTCAGTTTGGCCGCCAGCTGCCAGTCCCTCACGGCTACGAGCTTACCGACGGCGTCGCCGATCCCGGCGTTTACCAGCCTCCTCGGTGCGGAGCTCATGACCTCAATATCAGCTACAATGGCTAAGGGCTCCTTGGCCTTAACCGAGGTGGGCTTGCCCAAGCCCTTGATCGAGGCGAAGGGCGACGTTATCCCGTCGTGGGAGGGGGCTGTGGGGACGCTGATGAAGGGGACTCCCACTTTATAAGCTGAGTACTTCGCGACGTCTATCACGGTTCCTCCACCGATCCCGACTATGGCGCTGACCTTCATGGACGCCGAAGCCTCGATCACTCTCTCCACCGCGTTCAAGTCAGCTCTAGTCACTTCCATCACTTCGTGGTTCAGATCCAGGTCACTGACGGCTCTCTCTTCCACCAATTTCTTCACGACCGGGCCGGTAACTATTAGGATCCTGCCCGTTATCCCAAGCTCCTTTAAGTACGTCCCCACCCTCTCGATTACTCCGTCCCCCACCACGATCTTCTTGGGTAGGTCGATCGAGTGGACGTCGGTTGCCCCTTGCACGCTCATGTACAAGTTTTAAATACGAATGACATTAAAGTATGATCTGTCTGTTTAACCAGTCCCAAGAAGCTTAGGTGAGATTATTGAGTTTTAAGCAGAGCGGAATAAGACTCAAAATAATCTCATCGATCTATCAGAACTTCCCGAAGGAGTCGAGGATAGTAAGGATAGACTTCGAGGGCCCTAAGATAGCGGTTTACGTCGAAAATCCAGACGTAGTGAACCAGGAAATAGTAAAGAAGGTCGCTAAGGAAATAAAGAAAAGGATAGAGCTGAAGGCGAGCGAGAAGGTCAGGAAGGACCCGAAGGAGGCAAGCGAGATAATCAAGGCAATAGTACCGCCGGAGGCGCAGATAGTTGACGTAAAGTTCGATACCGACCTAGGGGAGGTTCTGATCAAAGCGAAGAAGCCGGGGCTCGTCATAGGGAAAGGAGGGACTGTGCTGCAGAAGATCTTCGCCGAAACCAAGTGGAAGCCCGTCATAGTTAGGGAGCCCCCAATCAAATCGAGGACTATCGATAACATCCTGAGCTACATTTATTCGGAGACCGAGGACAGGGCGAAGAACCTAAGGACGTTCGGTGAGAGGATTCACAGGGACGTCATCTACAAGTCGGGGAACGTTAGGGTCATAGGCTTAGGGGCGTTCCAGGAGGTCGGGAGGTCAGCGGTCCTCGTGGAGACCCCCAACAGTAGGGTTCTGCTCGACGCCGGCCTTAACCCTTCAGTGGGATGGGGAGAGGACCTCTTCCCTAAGTTCGACCTAGACGAACTCAGGCTGGACGAGCTGGACGCGGTGATAGTGACGCACGCCCACCTCGACCACTGTGGTATGGTCCCTTACCTCTTCAAGTACGGCTACGACGGCCCGGTTTACGTCACCGAGCCAACGAGGGACATAATGGCGTTAATGCAGCTCGACTCTTTGGACGTCGCCGAGAAGGACGGGAGACCTCTCCCCTATTCCGCCAAGGAGGTCAGGAAGCAGCTGACCCACACCATAACCCTGGACTACGGGGAGATCACGGACGTGGCCCCTGACGTAAAGATAACGTTCTACAACGCTGGTCACATCCTCGGCTCTGCCATGGTGCACCTCTACATACAGGACGGAAGGGTGAACCTCCTTTACACTGGGGACTTCAAGTACGCCAGGACCAGGCTCCTCGACAGGGCGGCTGACGAGCTCTCGGCACCGCGCTTAGACGCCGTGATAATGGAGACGACTTACGGCGCTACGGACCAGCAGTCCAGGGAGGAGGCCGAGTCGTTACTAGTTGAGACGGTGAAGAGGACTGTAGAGAGGGGAGGCAAGGTTCTCATTCCTGTCCTAGCGGTCGGCAGGGGGCAGGAGATAATGCTGGTGCTTAACGACTTGATGAAAAGGAAGGCGATACCGGAGGTCCCGGTTTACATAACGGGCATGGTGGACGAGATAACTAACATCCACAACGCCTACCCAGAAATGCTGAGCAGGGAGGTTAGGGACGAGATCCTGAAGAAGGACGAGAACCCGTTCCTCTCGGAGCACTTCAATAGGATTGAGGGCTACAGAGAGGACATAGCTCAAGGTGAGCCCTCGATAATCCTGGCGACCTCCGGAATGCTAAACGGTGGACCTGCGGTGGAGTTCTTCAAGACGTTAGCTCCAGACCCCAAGAACACCGTAATCTTCGTGAGCTACCAAGCCGAGGGCACCCTCGGCAGGAAAGTGAGGGACGGCGCGCAGGAGGTTCAGCTCATGAGCAGGGACGGCAAGATGGAGACGATTAAGGTCGCGATGGAGAGGGTGGCCATAGAGGGTTTCTCGGGACACTCCGACAGGAGGCAGCTAGTTAACTTCCTGGCGAACCTCTCGCCCAGACCAAAGAGGGTCATATTGAATCACGGTGAAAGGAATTCCATAGCTTCCTTCATTAGGTACTTGGAGAGGGAGAAGGTGAAGAGGGGGTTCCCGAGACTAGAGGTCGTGGCTCCCGAGATCGGGGAATCCGTTAGGCTCGCTTGAGGGAAAGGCGAGAAACTATTTTAAGGGAGCTGGACATTAGACAAGACGGGCCCGTCGTCTAGCCTGGTTAGGACGCCGCCCTGACGCGGCGGAGGTCCTGGGTTCAAATCCCAGCGGGCCCATATTTTACGCTCTACTCTTTTGATAGAATTATACGTGAGTGCAACAGTGAAGGTCAAGTTTGCAACAGTGTAAAAGTCAGTAAATAGTGTTGGATGACCAGAAAAAGCTTAACATTATTGGAAAAAGTCTGTTGAAAAGCATGGCTTAAGTTACGTCTCACGTTTTGTAGGCGTAGATAGGTCAACGTTAAATCGTTATCTAAACGGGAAGATTCGAAGGATTCCACAAGAGGTTGTTGAGAAGGCTTCTGAGCTTTTAACTGTAGATGAGTTAAGTGACGTAGTTTACGGTTTGAGGAGTACTGATGTAGTTATTCATTACGGAAGAGAAGGCAATGATATAACTGAAATTGTTATTACACCTGATGGATTTGTAATACCATTTGAAACAGTTTATCCTAAGCTATTAAAAGATCCTAGTAGAGTAAAATATTTCTACAATGTAAGAAAAGATGATATACGTAAAGCCCTTAACAAGGAATATTTAGACGCGATTAAGAGAATCGCGATGAAGTGGGAAGATTAATGAGGGATCTGACTTCATACTTAGTCTATCTAGATACACTACTCACTATGATAGGTGCCTTTGCCATATATTCAACGAACTTCATTGCTTATACAAATGCAACTCCGATCCTCGGCACAATCTACGGAATTATAATAGTTACACGGGGGCTTTTCCCACTATTTCTCCATAATGAAAGGCTCTTCAGAACATTACCGTTCATTCACTTACTGGCCTTATTCCTAATGGTCACTCTGGCCTTAATCTTCGACAACATTACGGTTTACCTCATTGGGATATCGGTTTCTTCCCTATTGGGTGTGTACACAGGGAGTTACGTATATAGTTTGGAAGTTACATGGTCTAAGCGCTTATCAGATCCCTCAAAGTTTTTCTCACTAATTTCTGGATCAGAGGTCCTAGCATTCTTCCTGGCCCCTATTGTTACATATTTGACTCAGAATAAACTAGTTTTCTTGATAATACTCTCTATCCTTACAAGCTTAGGATTCTTCTTTTTATTGTACTTTGCTTACCTCAATAGGACAGAAATTAAGCCGAAGTTCTTCGCTGGAGAACTATCATTAATCGAGAGAGCTAAGGCCCTTGCGACACTGGCAGCCTTCAACTGGTTCTTTCTATACCTCTGGATGGGAATGGTCTTTGAGCTCGGCGTTAGGATGGGTATACCCAGCTCTCTAATACTAATAGGCGTTGAGCTAGAGACTGCAATTTACATGATTATCCAGTTTGTCATTAGTAAGAGGGGGATTAAACGTCTTGCAAAAATAAGAGTTGTCTCTGGCTTATTGACAATTTACGCTTTAATAGTTTTTACTTTTATTTTGCTTTCCTCCATGAAAGTCAGTGTAGTCATGTTCTTTATATTGCTCATTGCCATAGCGGTTTCGAGTAGTCCGTTAGAGTCTCTCATAAACACGTTAGTCTCCTCTACTGAGTCCATTGAGATCTCTACGGTGATAGTAAGCTTTAACTACATTGGGGGCGGAATAGGTTATATTCTAGCGTCATTATTACTCAAGTTTCTAGGTAGCTGAATAGAATTATACTTAATTATGAAAGTAAGAGGTCTTTTAAGGATTAGCGAGCCATTACACTTAATATGAAAGTAAGAAGAGTTAGGACATACGTACCCGGTTTAGATGAGATTCTGTATGGAGGGATACCAGAAAGAAACGTGGTACTTCTATCCGGCGGACCCGGTACCGGGAAGTCGATATTGGCGAAACAGTTCCTGTATAACGGTTTAACGAAGGACGACGAGGCTGGAGTATTCGTAGCCCTCGAGGAGCACCCCGTTTCAGTACTTAGAAGTTTTGCCCACTTCGGTTGGGATGTAACTAGATTTGAAAAAGAGGGGAAGTTCGCGATAATTGACGCGTTCACCTCCGGTATAGGTTCGACGGCTCAGAGGGAAAAGTACGTTGTTAAAGACATAGACAACGTGGGTGAACTAGTGGACGTCTTAAGGCAAGCGATAAAGGATACCGGTGCTAAAAGGGTAGCAATAGACTCGGTGAGCACGCTCTATTTAAGTAAACCTGTTGTCGCAAGAAACGTTGTAATGATGTTGAAGAGGGTGATAGCGGGTTTAGGCTGCACAGCTATGTTCGTTTCGCAAACATCAGTAGGTGAGAGAGGTTTTGGCGGGCCGGGAGTCGAACACGCGGTTGACGGCATAATTAGGTTAGACCTGGATGAAATCGATGGTATGCTCTATAGATCAATTATCGTCTGGAAAATGAGGGACAGTAAGATCTCAATGGTCAGACATCCTATGGACATTACAGATAACGGAATAGTGGTACAATGGGATAAGTACTTGAAAATGACTCCTCACTCCGCTGAAATCAAGCCCTTACCGAAAGAAGATGTCGAAGCCATGAAGAAGGCGTTGGAGGAGGAAACGAAAGGGACTGGAGAGCAGGAGAAAGAGGAAGAAGAGGAGTGATGTTTTTTCCCAAGGGGATAACGATAGTTTACGCGACCGCTGCCTATAAAGCTTAGGGGAATTCTTATTTAATTCGTAACTTCACCTCTAACTCCCACTTACTTCACTCAGTTTTTTCACTTCCCTTTCATAAGCTTCTATCAAACTTTCTAATTTTACTATCCCCTTGTATTTCCCGCCTTCAACTACGCAGACCCAATTACTCTTAGTCCTAGCCATTATCTCCCACGCGTCTTCTAAAGTAGAACTTGGCCTCACGTAAGGTGAACCCGTAATTACGTATTTCCTCACAGTATCGCTCTTATTAGCGTTTACTAAGTCCCTTAGATATACAATTCCTACGAACTTATAATTGTGGTCTACCACCGGTAAGCTCAGGAAACCCCTATTCGTCATAATTAGAATAGCTTTCTCCACACTGTCGTCAACGAAGACCTTTACGTCATCGAGTTTACACTCCAGAATCCTTACAGTCCTCATTATCGGTAATTCATATTCACTTCTATGGGCGGGCGAGTCCTTCCTGGTAGGCACTTGCGCTTGGTATATTGTATAATTACCGGAAACTAAGTAGGAAATCGCTACAGCTATCATTGTGCCGGGAAGTAACTGAAGACTACCGGTCATCTCTGTAACCATTACTGTTACTGATAATGGAACTTTACCGGCAGCACCGAAAAACGCTGCCATCCCTACTATTACGAATGGTGCGACTGTGGGCACTAGAGTTGGAAAGAAGTAATGAAATAGTAATCCGACATCGGCGCCTAAAAAAGCTCCTATAAATAGGCCTGGGGCAAAGACACCACCGCTCCCACCGCTTCCTATGCTAAAAGCGGTTGCAAGAATTTTAAGTATTGGTAGAAGGAGGAGAAGAGCTATCACGGGCAGTACGGGTGAATAGAACACGTCAAACCTCTCATATTCAGCTAAGTCAATCCAACCGTAACCAGTCCCCATAACTTCAGGGGCAATTAAGGCAACCCCGCTGGCTGCTAAAGCTCCTATTATGGGTTTAAAGTAATTATTTATGGGAAGCCTTTTGAAGAGTCCATGAACACCGTAAAAAACTTTAACATAAACTCTCGCCATTAAGCCTGAAATTAACCCCAGAACAGCGTAGAAAGGTAAACGCAACGGGTTAAAAGTTTCAGTGTAATAGCCAAATACTGGGGTGAACCCGAAAATAAAACCAAAAATGGAATACCCTATTGCGGAAGCCACTAACGCGGGATAAATTACTTCCGGCTCTAAATCC
>Ga0081534_100554_pt1 | contig 11748 bp, 9 predicted proteins | sample MonGeyMetagenome_FD_71019 | JGI IMG/M metagenome (GOLD analysis project Ga0081534, IMG submission 71019) | Hypoxic/sulfidic aquatic microbial communities from Monarch Geyser, Yellowstone National Park, USA - MG (SPAdes) v1 (version 2) | ecosystem: Environmental > Aquatic > Thermal springs > Hot...
CCACGGGTACCTTAATATTGAGTAATGGGAATACGATACAAAATGCAGTATGGGATGGGAAATATGCGGGTACAATAATTCAAAATCATAATCAAATAGTTCAATTGAATAATCAATTTGTTGGGCAAACTGATCCAGTGAATAATCAACCATATGTACCTTTACAGGATTTCTATGTAATCAAGGGTCAAGTACCAATTCAGCAGGCAACATTAAACGGCCAAACATACTACGTGATAGAAGCAGATAAGATAAACCCAGCGAATATTGCGGGATTCTACACATACCAAGCATGGGTAACCAACTTCGTAGCAGCAATAAACACACCAGGAACAGTAGCAGCAGGACTACCAGGAAACTCACCAGTATTCCAATGGAATAACTTGACAGGAACAGTAGCATACCAAACAATGAGATATGGGGGATATGGAGCTGGACCTGGAGGATATGTATTAGTACTACCTAACAAAACAATAATTCCATATGGAATACCTTTTAGTCCTGCTGGTTCAGCCATCCCCTTTGATTCCCCACAACAAACATATAATCTTCCTAGCTAATTTTTTGATAAATTTTAAGATGCATTTACAACATAAGGAACACCATATACTACTATTATCCAATTTAAGTACATAAATCCTGATCCTCCACCAGATCCCGTCGAAATAAACAAATAGGGTATCCCTATATAATTATTAATGCTATCTTCTAAATACTTTACTCTAAATTTCTCTCCATCTCCGATATTACTATATTCTTCAGCATAACCGAAAGTTCCATTTATAAAATTGTTATCTACGTCATTAGGAGAAAAGTACTGATAGTTTTTCAAAGCCACTTGATAATTTCCGCTAAAACTCAATGTTTTGATTAAATGCAGTGTTATATGCGTTTATGTATGATTGTGCGGGTAGTGGTTTTCCCGTTGTTGTGTTTGTGGATGTTGGTGGGTTTGGTGGTGTTGCGTATGCACTGTACTCATTTCAATTGTATTGTTTTGAGGCAGGTGGGTGGTTGAAAATGTCCCCATTCATCAAGAGGAACACATCTATGTTATTGTTCTCAGGCTGAAACCAATTACACAACCAAACACACCAAATTGATAATAATCATTCTTATTCCTTTGTTGATTTGGTGGCGTAAAGGCAAAGTGATTTGGTTCTTCATGGGGTTTTAAACTCAGGTTGGCGGGTGGTTCTCGGTATTGGTGCTTACCGAAACCTAACCGCCCAAATTCAGCAACAAACCCTAGGCGCATACTTAAGGTACCACTGCCTGAGTTCCTCATGCCTCGGCGACCAGTAGTGTTCAACTAGTATCCTGAATTCGCTTGGCGGTGCCCTGCCTTGCAGGGTATTGACAATGCTCTCTGGGACACCCTGGCTAACCATGTGGGTTGCGAAAAACTTGCGTAGCTCATAGAGCTCAAACTCCCTACCAAGCACCTGCCTTGCCACTTCCTTAATCTCCCTCCTAAGCCTATCCCTATCGAAGGGTATCATTCTCTTAGCCCAATCCTCTGCGTTGGCGTTTACGCCTAGGTAGTCTGCCTTCACGATATTAAGCTTAGCCTTGATTAACGCCTCCCTGGCTGGTAGGTAAGACTCCCTAACCCAATCCACGACCTCGGGGCGTAGGAAGGCTACGAAGGAGCGCTTAGTCTCAGTAACCTTACCAATGCGTATTACACCATGCTCAAGGTCTAGGTCATCGATACTAACTAGGAATGGCTCCGATGGGCGCAAACCACACTCAGCCAGTACCGTGAAGTAGAATTTACTCTCAACACTCGGTAGTTGTTGCCAAACATGCCTCAACTGCTCGAGTGTAGGCAACTTAATGTGGCTACTGGCCTTAGGCCTATAGACCGTGAAGGAATCATAAAGTAACCTAAAGAGTGCGGGGTCTCTTGGCTTGAGTATTGCCTTGAGGAGGCTCTTTAAGCTGACTGCTACATGCCTCGCAATGTAGTGTTCACCCTCCTCGGCTAAACCAGCCAAGTACTCCCTAACACTATCTGGTTCAAGAACCCAGTTAAGCTCACTTAAGGCAAGGCGAATATAACGGACTTCATCCCTAATTGTCTTATTACTCAATCCCCTGAGCCTCTTAGCCTTAACAAACTCCTCAATGTCACGTTCAGTTACCATCCAGGATGACTTGTATTCACGGAACTCGCCCCCAAAGGCTTGCCTAAGCAGTTCGAAAAGCAGGTTCCTGTAGCCCTTATCCACAAGAGCCCTCTTCACAACACGCACGGCATCATCAGGCGTAGCCTCAACCAGCTGAGGCGCAGAGCCTACTAGCCTGGCATACTCATCAACATCAATGTGCTTGAGCAGTGCCCTAAACAATTCATCGCTAATCGGCACCATGCCGTGCCTAACCCTGTACATGTAGGTCTTATTGTAACCCAACTCACTAGGCCCAATGTGCTTAACATTAACCACGTATTCAAGTATCTTCCGCCTAACATCCTGCGGAACCGCCTCAACCCTAATCAGGTCAGGGTCCATGCAAATCACCATGTTTCAGGTTAACCATAGTGCTCACCAGTGGTGGTGTATGGGGCTGTTTTTAAAGAATACCGCCTTGATTATGCATTATGAATACTAATGTGTACTTAAGATCCGTTGGCGTAGGCCTGCGTGGGTTCAAATCCCACCCCCCGCACCATTTGCAAATGCTACTTCAAGTTTCTTTTCATAAATTTATGCATGCACTACACAGTAATGACGTATTTATGTAGCTGGTGAAGATAATGTTCATGATATTATCCAACCCGGTTAACATGGTTTGGATCCACTTTTGTGGGGTTCCTTAAATTGAGATATGCTTATAAAGGGTGGTTGGTTTAGTTCATTAATGGCTGAGACTGGTCAGGGTAGGCAGATAGTACGTATAGGGGATACTGACCTTGATGGATCTAAGGCTGTTGCCTACGCCTTAGCTAGGATCAAGGGTATCGGTGTATCGACCGCTGTGGCGATATGCAGGAACCTGGGCATTAACCCAATGGTTAGGTTGGGTGAGTTAAGTGAGGATATGGTTAGGAAACTTGACTGGAGTATTAGAAACCTACACCAGGTTGCCCCAGGTTGGTTCGTTAATAGGCCTAAGGACCCTGAGACAGGTAGGAATGTTCACCTGATAGGCGCTGACCTGATACTGGCAGCTAGGAACGACATTGAGAGAGAGAAGCGCATACTCTCATGGAGGGGCATTAGGCACAACCTTGGTTTAAAGGTTAGGGGGCAAAGGACGAGGACAACGGGTAGGCTTGGGCCAGTTGCCGGCGTTCAACGTAAGAGGACTGCCGCTGGCGCCGGTGGTGGAGGAGGGGGTGGTCAGGGTTAAAATGGCCTATTAGCAGTCCTAATAACGCTTATTAACTTCCCTGGTAAGATGCTCATTATGCTGAGGATCCACATGCTTCAATACGCGAGTAAATTAGGTGACCCAGAGTACAACATAGGTAGGCTTAGGGATTATGCTAGGAGGAATTGCAGGGGTGATGGTAACGAGGTCTTGGTGACCCCTGAACTGTACATACATGGCTACATGTCCAGGGACCTTCACCTACAGTTAGCTGAACCGTTCGATGGCAAAATCGTTAATGAGTTGGTTAACATAGCTAGGGAGGGTAGGTGCACCATAATAACGGGCATGTCTGAAAGGGACAAGGACTCTGGCGTTGTGTATAACTCAGCCATAGCCGTGGGTGAGGGGGGCTTAATTTCACTCTACAGGAAGAGGCATCTACCAAGTTACGGGGTTTTTGATGAGGCCAGGTACTTTGGGGTGGGTAGGGGTGATGCGCCGGTTTTCTCAATAAATGGTGTTAAGGTTGGCTTAGCAATATGCTACGACGCCTTCTACCCGGAAATATCCAGGTCTCTCATGCTTAAGGGGGCTAAGGTCCAGTTCTACATAAGCGCTGCACCGGATATGTCTAGGACCCACTTTGAAACCTTTATTAGGGCTAGGGCCATGGAGAACGTGTCCTACGTTGTCTACGTTAACACGGTGGGCCAGTACGATGGCTTAGGCTTCTTTGGTGGAAGCTTCATCGTTGACCCACTGGGTGAGGTTATTGCTAAGGCTAAATACTATGAGGAGGATGTCGTGGTGGCTGAGATAGACCCCAACCTTGTTGATAACTTTAGGTCGATTAGGCCAATACTTAAGGATTACACGCTTGATGATGTAAGGTACCTGTACAGGAACTACAAATCAACGTATAGGGCATATTAAACATCGATAACCGCGGAAAAATATAAAAACATACATCACGCATTCAATGGTTAGATATGGCCCTTGAAGCAGCATTGCCTAGGGAGGTTACTGATGCATTGGGATTAGTCATTAATGAACTTGATGGCTTGCTTAGGGGTGTTAATATGTCGTCTAACCTTAGGGAGTCCGCAATGCACTACATACGTAATAAAGGTAAGATGATTAGGCCCCTACTAACCCTAATAACCACGTATACGTTGGGTGGTAATGTTAACGATGCCGTTAACCCAGCCATAGCAGTAGAGCTAATACACATGGCCACCCTACTCCAGGATGATATAATAGACGGTCACCTGGTTAGGAGGGGATCTGAAACACCATTTAAGAGGTACGGCACAGAATACACCATATTAGCAAGCGACCTGCTTATAGCTAAGGCTATAGAGTACTCACTTAAGTCCAGGACCATGAAGGTGACCATGGAGCTCACCAACGCGGCCTTAAGGTTAGCCATAGGCCAGTCCTATGAGCTTGAATACAAGTTAAACGGCAAGATCAATATGGACATTTACATGAGGATAATTGAGAATAAGACCGCGTCCCTAATAGCCGCCGCAATAGCCCTAGGTGGCTACGTGGCTAATGTTAATGATGACGTCACCAGCCTACTTAGGTTGCTTGGGGAGAAGCTTGGGGTTGCCTACCAAATAAGAGATGATATAATAGATTACCTTAATCTTGATAAGGATAATCCAAGCGGCCTAAGAAGCGTTGATGTTAACATAATTGACGCATTGAAGGTGGAGGGCTCCAACAACCCACTTGGGGATGCGGTTAACTTGTTTATGAGTTACATAAGTGAGGCTGAGGCCACGGCGGCGGCTATACGGGGCAGCTCCATATTCATAGGTATTATTAATTATCTTAAGCATCCTATAATTGAAATTAAGGAAAAAGGCACTGGGTTTAAGAGTACTTAGGATTTTTAATACATCCCTAGTATTCAGCGACCTTAGGCGCCCTGCCGAGTATCTTAAGCGATTCCTGGGCGGCAACAAGCCTAGCCACTGGGACTCTGTACGGTGATGCACTGAAGTAGTCTAAGCCTCTGCCAACCACCTCTGCGAGTATCCTAATGGAGTCTGCGTCACCGCCATGCTCACCGCATATACCGACCTCAATATCCGGCTTAACGCTCCTAGCTAAATCCACGGCTATCTTCATCAACTTAGCTACACCATCACGATCAATAGTTACGAATGGGTCATAGGGTAGTATGCCTAGGCCGAGGTACTGGCTCATGAACTTGTTCTCCACGTCATCCCTACTGAAGCTGAAGACTGCCTGAGTTAGGTCATTAGTGCCGAAGCTCATGAAGTCCACGACCTTGGCTATCCTATCGGCCGTTAGGCAGGCCCTAACGGTCTCCATCATTGTGCCAACCTTAAACTCCACACGGTCACCATACCTCTTAAACACGTCCTCGGCGGTTGGCTTAACGACGTTGTTTATGATGTATTCAAGCTCCTTGTACTCGGAAACCTGAGGTATCATTATCTGGACCTGTATGCTCTTACCCCTCTTCTTGAGTTCAAGGGCAGCCTCAAGTATAGCTCTAACCTGGGCTGCGTAAATGTCTGGGAAGGTTATGCCTAGCCTAACACCCCTATGACCCATCATCGGGTTAGCCTCCATTAAAGCCTTAACCCTGGCCAGTAGGGACTCTTTCTCAACGTCAGGTCTACCCAGGGCCCTCGCCTTGGTTACATCAGCCACGAGTTCCTCTATGTTAGGTAGGAATTCGTGAAGCGGTGGGTCGAAAAGCCTAACGGTGACTGGGTAACCCTCCATTATTTCGAATATCTCCTCGAAGTCCCTCCTCATTAACTCTGCCAGCTTGTTTAAGGCATCCCTCCTCTCATCTGCGTTGACGGACAGTATCACGCTCCTGAATAACTCAAGCCTACCAGGCGCCCTAAACATCCTCTCAGTCCTAAGTAGGCCGATTCCCTTAGCCCCAAACCTCCTGGCTATGGATGCGTCCTCGGGTGTATCCGCATTAGCCTTAACCCCGAACACGGACACTGAGTCAGCCATGTTAAGTAGCTCGTAGAATTCGGGTGGCAGCTTCGGCTCGATGGTTGGGACCTGGCCGATGTAGACGTTGCCGGTGAAGCCATCTATGGTGACCCAGTCACCCTCCTTAATAACTGCATCACCTGCCCTAGCAGTCCTCGTGGAGTAGTCTATCTTAAGGCCCTCCGCCCCCACCACGGCTGGCCTACCTATTGCCCTAGCCACCACTGCGGCGTGGCTTGTTGCACCACCCCTACTGGTCAGTATGCCCACTGAGGCATAGAATCCATGCACATCATCTGGCTTAGTCTCCTCCCTAACCAGAATAACCCTCTTACCTGCCTTAGCCCACTCCACGGCTGAATCTGGGTCAAAGACCGCCTGCCCACTCACGGCACCTGGTGATGCGGCTATGCCCTTGGCTATTGGCTTAGGCGCCTTGGCCTCATCAATCCTTGGGTAAAGGACCTGCAGTATGTGCTGGGGTTTAATGGTCATGACAGCCTCCTCCTTGGTCATCCAACCCTGCTTAACCATATCAACGGCAACCTTAATCATGGCCAGTGGGTTCATCTTGGCGTTCCTGGTTTGCAGGAACCAGAGCTTACCCTTCTCAATAGTGAACTCCACGTCCTGTACAGCCTTCTTAGTCCTCTCAATGAGCTTAACCCCATTGTAGAGCTGCTCATAAACCTCAGGCATCTCCTTCTTAAGCTCTGAAATCGGCTTAGGTGTCCTAATACCGGCTACAACATCCTCACCCTGGGCATAGGGTAGGTACTCCCCGTAAAGTTCATCCTCACCTGTGGCTGGGTTCCTTGAGAAGACTACGCCTGTGGCTGACCTCCAATCAGCATTGCCGAAGACCATGGTGACCACTGATGCAGCCGTGCAGTCAGCTATGTCAGGGGTTATCTTATTCGCCTCCCTGTAGAACCTAGCCCTCGGTGAGTTCCATGACTTAAAGACCGCCTCTATTGATAGCCTTAACTGCTCCCATGGATCATCAATAATCTTACCCACCCTCCTTAGGTAAACTTGCTTATAAATCTCAACAAGCTCCTTAAGGCCCTGTAGTGGTATTTCAGGATCCTCCTTGACGCCGTACTTCCTCTTAATCTCGTCAAGCGGCTTATTAAACTCCTCCTCAGGTATCCCAAGCACTATCCTTCCGAACATCGCCAGGAACCTCCTGTATGCATCGTAAGCGGCGTGCTCGCTCCCTATGAACCTTATGAAGCCCTGCAGGCTCCTATCGTTCAAACCGACGTTAAGCACCGTATCCATCATGCCTGGCATTGAAACCGCTGCACCAGACCTGACACTGACCAGTAGTGGGTTATCCTCACCGCCGAATTTCCTACCTGTCTTGGCCTCAAGGTACCTTACACCCTCAATAACCTCATCAATTAGCCCCTCCGGCAGCTTCTCACCAACCCTATAATACTCCCTACAGGCCACTGTGGTTATCGTGAAGCCTGGAGGTACCGGTAGGCCCAACCTAGTCATTAATACGAGGCTTGTTGCCTTACCCCCAAGGAGCTTAACATCATCTGGGTTTGCCTCCTCAAACGTTAGCACGTACTTCCTAGCCATCGCCCCTCACTTAACTTAATCTTTTTAAACATTACTCCCTTTAAAGAGATTTTAAACAAAATATTGTACTTAATCATTAGCGGCAGTAATACGTTTACTTCAATGCCGTGAATATACATCGATTTAAGTATTTATCAATATGCTAAGTGAAATGATGAAAAAGCAACGCGTGTGGATCATCACTTCACACATTAAATTTAAGGTAACTTAACAAGTCCTCACCATCAATCATTAACCTGCCATCAATGAACTCATACCTTCCCCTACTCCTCCTAATCAACGCATTAACCAACTCCCCCTCATCTATGGTCAATGCACCCAGCCTATCAAAAAACCTGTTTATGGTCCTAATATCCCTGGTCAGCAACTCTACTAGGTTTGGGTGTGAGGCGTCAACAGCTGACCCCCAGTCTATTATGAACAGTTTATTGTTCCAATTCAGGATGTTGTATTCGCTTAAATCTGCGTGAATGAGCCTACCGGCTATGAAGGCCTTCTCCACGTTAAGAACCACGTCAATGTAAGCCGCCTGCGCATCCTCCGGGGGCGCATCCTTTAGGGTTGGTGCGGGTACACCTTCATCGCCTATGAACTCCATGACAAGTATGTTGCTGTAGAAGGCTATTGGCTTAGGTACCGTGACCATGGCATCATAGGCCCTCTTCATGTTCCTAAACTCCTTCCTACACCACATACTGGCAAACTTAAATGGGTTACTTGGCTTACGGGTAAACCTCCTATCACCCATTATGTAGGGGTCCCTATTAATGAACCTGTTGGCTAGTGTGTAGTAAACCTTAAGCGCAATGTCCCTACCATCATAGTCCTTACCCCATATTACCTTAGCCTCCTTACCCTGTGCAATTGGACCATAAACCTCAAGTACAATCCTCCTGTTCATTAACTCGTAAAGGGCCTTAAGGGTGTATTCGTTGAAAACATCATCAACTAGCTTAAGCTGGTCAATATCCTTTATCCTAAACCTCCTCTTCTCAATCCTATCCCTCTCAATCCTGGTTTCATCATTAGGCACAGGGTTAAGTTCATGCAGGACGTTAATAAGCATTTACCTCCTGTTATCCCACGTACCTAGCTCAAGGTAAGAACGCGCCTTAAGCTCTACTTCAACTATCTAAGTGCTTAATAAAACCCTAGCAATCTAATTAGTTTAAATAACCTTAATAGCCATGCCATGAACAATACATGAGCAGTAACCCCCTTAGTTGAACCACCCTGGACATTATCCTTAACTAGACTTCCATTAAACAGTTTAATGGGTACGTCTAAGTTACCTACCTGGATTTCGCACCCAGCATAGTTAACCCCCTGGGTTAGTAGGCCATTAAGTGGAGTTACCAGTATTTTGGTTAGGTTATAGAAGTCGTAGCTGATTAAGAAGCCGCCAAGCAGTAATGATCCGTTGATTAAGGTTAAGCCGGTGGCTTGGGAGGTCTCGTTGAAGAGTGTGATTGGTGTGAAGGTGCCGTATGCTGGATTCTCAAATTGAAACACAACACTTAGCCCGTAGCTTAATGGCAGGCATGATGGGTTAATTAACGTACCATTGGGGTATAGTATCAGTGGTGTATAGTAGGTTAAGGGGCCCAGTGGAGCTAACCTAGGCACACCGAATATGTCGTAACCGTAGTCAGTTTCATTACCCAACACGTAATTGACACCGGCCGTTGCGGAGTAGGCGGTGGTATAATTAACGTACTGATTCAATTCCACAGTGAAGTACCTTAGGTATGATGGGAACTCCCCCTGCTCATTAACCTCAGGGGGAAGCGGCATAACCCTACTGCTGGTGTTTAGGTCATTACCAAACCAGGCGTAGAACGTAACCACGCCGGGTAAGGGAACGACGTAGTGGAGTGAGCCCTCGTAGAGGTAGTGGTGCCATAGGCTGTACCTGTAGCCATTATACATCAGCAGGTAGCCCCCGGGCACCGTTAAGTTGCCTAAAACCTCACCTAGGGTCTCGTAGCCTGTCTCAAAGGCGTACACGGTGTAGTTGAGGCCATTAATGGGTGTGGTGATTAATACGAACCACCTGGCCTTAAGCGTAAGCGGGTTCTGCAACCCACCGTTAAGGGGGTAGGTTACGTTGAGGATCCACCTAACACCCCCAGTACCATTACTGAGCGATGTTGACTTAAGCACAATGGGGTAAGGCGTTGGGGTGGCGTTGGTTATCACCAGGGTGAAGCTTAGGTTGGTGACCCCAATCCAAGGGGCTGTGGTATTCTCCTCACTAACCAGTTCACTGTAGGTTAATGGTTCACTAAGCTTAAGGGACTCCACGTAGGATAAGGATGGCTCTGAGTGGGCGAGGTTCATTGACACAACGTAGGATTTAGTAACGTAAACCGGTGGCGTAGGTGAAGAGGGGACGTAAACCCCTAGGCCAATTAAGGATACTAACGAAAGCATGGCCACCATTAATATGCCTAATGCCACCAATCTCATAGCCTACCACCCAGATCAGCATCATAAACATAGATAAACCTTTCCCTATTCGAATGCCCTTGTGGTGAAGCGCAGAAGCGATTTAAATTCAACTGTACGGTGAGACTTAATGAGGTATAGGGCCTTGGGTAAAACTGGCCTCACCGTGTCTGAGATTGGGCTTGGGGCTTGGTTCATAGGAGGCATGTACGGTGATGTGCCCCTTGATGATGCCAGGGCTATAATAAAGAGGGCACTGGACCTGGGGGTGAACACCTTCGACACAGCCGACGTATATGGTAATGGCCTAAGTGAGAGGGTTTTGGGCGAGGAGTTAAGGGGTTATGACGTCAATGTCTTCACTAAGGTTAGTTACAACATTCACCAACACGAGGGGGTAAGGTTAATGACCCCCTTCCCGCCTTTTGGGCGGGTTTTCACTGCTGGGGTCTTGGGCGTTGCCCCCTCTTTGGGGGTTAATGGTTTTGTTCTTGGGGTGGTGGAAACAGTGGGGTATCGCCCCACCGGCTCATCTAACGTAGGAAACCCCCTCTCGGGGGCACCACCCCAAGCACTAAAACCCTAGCGGAGCTAGTCTTTATAAAGCTATCGCTAAATCCCCACATAGTGGGGCAACCCCGCCATAAATGGCGAGACTTGCCCGTTGTCAACGTACTTAATGAAGGCCTAGCCGCCATTGAGGAGGGTTACGAGTCAATAATGTTCGTCTTCAACGCCCTGGAGCAGGAACCCGGTAGGGCATTGATACGTGCAGGTGTTGATAGGGGTGTTTGATTAATAACCAGGGTTCCACATGCCTCAAACGTACTGACGAATAACTTCACCCAAAGCTTCCCACCCAGCGACCACAGGAGCCTGAGGAGGAGGGATTGGTTAATTAAGGCCAAGGCCATAGTTGATGAGTATATTAAGCCCATCAGCGATCAACTGGGCATAACCCTGAGTCAACTAGCCCTGAAGTTCGTCCTATCCTACCCAGTATCAACAGTGATAGTCACCGTGACATCGATTAAGGAGCTTGAGGAGTACGTTGAGGCGGCCGACGGCAGTTACCTGAGCCCAAGGGTTTTAGGGGACTTGGAGAGGCTTTACGATGAGTTAATTAGCATTAGGCTTAGCCAATAAATAACTAGATTTAATTGAGCCCTAAGTGATGTGAGTAACTACATCCACTAATGTGCGTAATTTAAAGTAATCCCCAATGCACCCATCCTTGGTCCTTTAATGGGTCCTCATATCTTACCCTCGATGTAATCCCTTCCCCTACCGAGGGCGTTAAGAATCCTAGCCACCATAACCTCGTCAGCCCACTCCACTAGGTATATACCCCACTTGTCCAGTGATAAATTATCATTAACACCCAGATAACTG
>Ga0081534_100556_pt1 | contig 11716 bp, 11 predicted proteins | sample MonGeyMetagenome_FD_71019 | JGI IMG/M metagenome (GOLD analysis project Ga0081534, IMG submission 71019) | Hypoxic/sulfidic aquatic microbial communities from Monarch Geyser, Yellowstone National Park, USA - MG (SPAdes) v1 (version 2) | ecosystem: Environmental > Aquatic > Thermal springs > Hot...
GCGCTGGCCTTCAGGCCGTACCGGACGTGGGCCGCCGCCCAGCTCTACCTGATGGCCGCCGCCGTCAGGAACCTACGGGATAAGGAACTGATCTGGGACAAACAAGACAAGTGAAGCCTGCAACGCCCCAGACACCCCAGGAAGCTATGCGGCTCGGAAATGGGGTACGACACCGAATAGAGGGCGGGATGTACGTACTCATCCCGCGCAATCCTGAAACAGGGCGATGAGGATAGCCCACATAGAGTTGCATAGAGGGGATAGCCAACGTCTTGGAGTTATACGACGTTCGTGGTAATCCATAAACAGACTGATGAACGCTATAGGCCACTATACATAGGCGGCAAGGTAAACATATATCGCGGATTCACGCGCTACACTTGCCAGCGTCCGACCTGCAGATCGCCAGACCTCAAACCCTATCGCACTTGAGTCGCCGCCCAGCTACACCTAACATCAGCAAGCGTCAAAACGCTTAAATAAAGAATAGATAAATATTATGAAGATTTTTATAGCCATACCAACATATAATCGTGTACAAGTCTTTAGTTTATGTAAAAAATCTTTCCTCAATAGCAGTCTTATTAATGGTTTTATAGTGGTTGCACAAGCGACAGTATCTAAGGATGCCGAAAAATACGCAAATGCGCTAAAAGAACTAAGAGATTCCGGCTTTGAAGTTCTTTACCAAATTACAAATACTAGGTTAGGTTCTGTTGGCGCTCGCAATAGACTGATAGAAATTGCGGTAGGCACACTTGCAAAGAGCGACATTTTAATAATGTACGATGATGATTTTGTTTATCCCGGTGACTATACAATTAAGCCGATCCTAGGATGGTTGAATCTTAGCTCCGTCGGCATGGTGGGTGGTAGAGTAATAAACCTACGGCGGAGAAGAATAGACCCCGACTTCGCTCTTAACATAGACAACCTTGCCGATAAGCTAACACAAATAACAGGTTTCATACTGCTTAACACAAGACATGGCCCGCGTGAAGCAAACTACACATCACATCCCTTCGCATTTAGAGTGGAAACACTGCAGAAAGGTATACGATACGACGAAAACTACCAAGGCACCGGCTACAGGGAAGAAAGCGATTTACAGAGACAGGTCAGAGACCTCGGCCTCAAGATAATCTTTGAGCCGCGCTTCTTCGCCTACCACCTTGCCGTCGAGACAGGGGGAAACCGGTACTCAGACCTCCAAGACAGGATGTACTGGAAGTGGAGAAACCACACATACTTCATGAACAAGTGGAGATACTCTACCAGTAAGAAGGTCTTAAGCTACGCGATACTGACGGCATACGCCCTACTGAACGGATCACCTGCAATAAAAGGAATAGCTAAAGCAGTAAGGAGGCTATGAGGAAAAACGACGCGGGCCAACTAGTCTTCGCCTCGTCGAGCAACATCTACGGCGAGCCCCGCAGATACCAGTCGACGAGGAGACCCCCCTCAGGCCGGTCTCGGTCTACGGCGCAAGCAAAGCCGCCTGCGAGAACTTGATACACGCCTACGCCAAGCCCTACGGCTTCAGAGCCGTCGCGCTGAGATACGCCAACGTGGTGGGTCCCAGGCTCAGACACGGCGTCATCTGGGACCTCATAAACAAGCTCAAGAAAAACCCCACGAGCTCGAGATACTCGGCGATGGCAAGCAGATCAGGAGCTACATATACATCGACGACGCCGTGGAGACCACCCGCCCGGCCTGGAGAAAAGTGGCTGAGGGAGCAGGGCGTAGTCGCGGTGGGCCGCTGGGGCCAGTGGCAATACTGGAACACAGACAAGGTGTACAAAAACGTGAAGGAGACAATCGCCGCGCTATGAAGCTGACGGTGGCGGCGATCGCCTACGGCCGCTACAAATACCTAGGCGAGGCAATTGCGTCTATCGCCAGACAGACCGGACACCCAAACCAACTAGTCAAGATTAAAAATATGTTATGACTAGGAAAATAGCGTTTATTGTTCATGGTATTAGTCCATTAATGATTAAGAAGGATCCATTCTGCATCCCCTATGAATTAGCTAGGTTAGGCTTTGATGTTCTTGTAATAGCTCCATATGATGCTATCCATGTACCTGGATGTCGAATGGCTAGGATAAGGAATATACAAATATCAAGCAAGATCTTGCCAAAATACATAACTGACAGACTACTCGCGATTGTCTTATTTTTCGACGCTATAAGGACACTACGTGTTCTTTTAGATGAGGGTATAAATATTGTGATAACTTACTATTATCCATTGCACACATGGCTCCTTGGACTCTTTAGAAAGGTAGGTCAGTATAGGGTTGTTTGTAAGATGGATTGGGACGGCGTGATAAGAGGTTTGGGTCCAATGAGAATTATCAGAAAACTGATTCTTATAATGACATGGAAACACTGCGATGTAGTAATAGTTGAGAGCTACGAAGCGCTTAGAAACGTGGCTAAGGAGTTTCCAGACCTAATTGAAAAGGTCCGCGTTGTCTATAATGGGTGGTGTGATAAATTATTGTCCTGTAGTAGCAACGACGTTAGGAAGAGACAAATAGTATCTACCGCCAGGATTACACCAACTAAGGGCATACACGACCTAATTACGGCATTTTATATAGCGAATAAAAGGGTAACTCCGAAATGGAGATTAATTATCGTGGGCCCTATTGAGGATAGGCAATATTATGAATATCTACAGAACCTCATTAAGAAATTTGACCTTAAGAATTACGTCTCAATCACAGGTAAGATTAGTGATGAGGAACTTGCCCATATTTACGCCGAGTCATCGATATTCGTACTCCCCTCATACCAGGAAGGCTTCAGTAGCTAGGGTTGAGGCTTTGGCATGCGGTCTGCCTGTAGTTACTACGGAAACAGGCGGTTCTGAGGTGGTCAGGGGCGTTGGTATTATTGTGAGACCGGGGGATGTCTATGGCTTAGCAAGGGCCCTCAAGGAGCTGATGAGCAATGATGAGTTACGCAGAAAGCTGGGCAAGTTAGCACTCGATAAGGCAAGGGCGTTGACTTGGAGAAGCATCGCCAAAAGAATCGCTAGAATCATCGAAAACCTATGAGAATTGTACATGTATACCTTCACTACTGGCCAGTAGTAGGTGGGCTGGAGAACGTGGTGAGGGCGCTGGCCGAAGGCATGGCCAAGCTCGGGCACGAGATACATGTGATAACGAGCACATATGGGGCACAGGGCAGGCCGAGGGAGGAGGAAATAGACGGAGTACAGATACATAGAGCCAAAAGCATACGGCTAGGCTACCCAGACCTGACATACCCGCTGGAGTACCCCACCGACCTGCTCAAAAGCGCCGACGTAGTACACGGACACAGCCAAAACAGCCTATTCACAATTAAGATGGTCGAGAAGGCCAAGGAGCTCGGGGCAAGGACGGCGATGCACTTCATGGCGGTGGACGCGCTCGGCGACCACCCAAACCCGCTGGTCAGGTCGCTGGGCCCGCTCTACGGCAGGCAGGCCGCGCTCAGGGCCATCAGGAGCAGCGACGTCAAGCTCGTCAAGAGCCTCAGAGACAAGGAGGTGCTGAAGAGCAGATACGGCATCGACGCCGCCTACGTCCCCGACGGAGTTGACGAACGGCTGCTCACCGCGCCCAACAAGGCCGAGGAGTTCAGGGCCCAGCACAACATAGACGGCCCCTTCGTGGTCTACGTAGGCAGGCTGCACAGGTTGAAGGGCATCGACGTGCTGATCAGGGCGATAGGCATAGCCGCCAGGGAGGAGCCCATAACCGCCGTGATAATAGGCCCAGGAGATCAAAGGCCGTACAGGGAGCTGGCCGACAGGCTGGGGGTGGGGAGGAACGTGGCGTTCACGGGCTTCGTCAGCGAGGATGTGAAGATAGGCGCGCTGGACGCATCCACGGCGCTGGTCCTCCCGAGCGTCAGCAACTACGTCGAGGCCTTCTCCCTAGCCATAACCGAGGCCTGGGCCCGGGGCAAGCCCGTGGCGGCGTCGGCCGTCGGCGAGGTGCCGTACAGGGTGAGGCACATGGTCAACGGCCTGCTGGTGCCGCCAAGAAACCCCAAGGCGCTGGCCGACGCGATGCTGCAGTTGGTAAGGGATAGGAAGCTCGGCGAGAGGCTCGGCGCTGAGGGTAGGGAAGGAGTGACCACTTGGGGTAAGGTAATTGAAGAGCTGCTAAAGCTTTATGCATCCTAGGGTTCAGGCTACCGTTAAGCTGTTAAGGGGACGTGAGGATAGCGTTCGCAGGGTTATTGAACTGGGCGTCGGGGACGGTTCAATAATATCTGAGGTAATTAATGCGCTTAATATTAATGCTGAGGCTTATGGTGTCGATATCAACGAGAAGTCATTAGAGGTTGCGCGTAGCAGAGGGATTAGTGTTGCTAGGTGTGACCTAAACAATTACATTCTTCCATATGGTGATGGGTACTTTGACCTAGTGCTCATGGAGGAGGTAATTGAGCATCTGGTTAACCCTGACAATGCGCTGAGGGAGGCCCATAGGATATTGAGGCATGGTGGCTTGTTCGTGGTCACGACACCCAACCTGGCCTGGTGGGTTAACAGAATCGCTTTAATGCTGGGTTACCAGCCTTACTGGACAGAGGTTAGCACGATGTTCAACGTTGGTAAATTTCATAGGCGGATTAATGAACCATTAAGCGGGCACCTACGCCTATACACTTTCAGAAGTCTCAGGGATTTGCTTAAGATGCATGGATTCATGGTAATTAAGGCGCTAGGCGTAGCGTATAAAGCCAATAAGCCCTTTATGGTGTACATGCTTGATAGGCTACTAGGCTTAAGGCCAACCCTAGCCGAAGTGATTGCAATACTGGCAATGAAGCCGTAGGTAGGTGGTTAAATGCGTATAGCGTTGATTAGAAGGGAATACATAACGCACCTTGATGGTGTAAACAGGTTCATAGCCCTGTTAGCGGAGGGGTTAGCTAAGCTCGGCCACGACCCATTAATAATGACGTGGTGCTACAACGGCATCGCTAAGGATCAGCTACCAGATTGGTTCGCAAAAATGCATGGCCTAAGCACCACCATACCCATCTACACGTTGCAAACCGGGCCCTGCCAGGGCGACCCCTGGTTGAAAATCGCATGGGATTGGTGGTGGAAGGGCTCTAGGCTACTTCATAGGAAAGGTGTGGATGCGGTTATTGTTAATGGAATTGTGCCGCTTAGGTTTAGGCCCAAGATACTTGTGGTTCACGATTTAGGCCCTGCCTCAACATTCAGAAGGTACCTCTTCCTCGGTAAGGGCATTTTAAAGAGTTATGATAAAATAACTTGTGTAAGCAATAAAACCAGGGGGGAGTTGCATACAGTACTTGGATGCTCGTGCGACGTGATTCCAATACCCATGAAACTGGAATTTTTACGACCTTCTAAGTCCAGGGAAGACGTAATAGTGCATATAGGTACAAGACATGTGAAGAATCCGCAAATCAGCATTGAGGCAATTAGAATTCTACGGAAAAGGGGTCATAATGTTAAATTGATGATTATTGGCGACCAGGTTAATGCCCCTAGTGATGAATCAATCATATTAAGGAGGTCTATATCTGAGGAGGAGAAAGTGGAGATATTATGTAAGGCAAAGGCTCTAGTATTACCATCCAGCTACGAAGGATTCTCATACGCATCACTAGAGGCCATGGCATGCGGGACACCCGTAGTAGCCTCAGGTGCCGTACCTAAGGAGGTCGTTATTGATGGATTCAACGGCATCAGGGTAAATAGTTACAACCCAATAGATTATGCTAACGCCTTAGAGAGACTATTAGAAGATGAAAAACTATGGTTAAGGTTGTCCCAAAATGGACAGGAATTTGTGAGGCAATTCGATCATGTTAACATTGCCAGTAGATACTTAGAACTAATCCATAGATTTATGTAAATATAATGCTAAAGATAGCGATATAAAATGAAGGTTTCAATTGTAGTTCCAAGCAAAGGATGCAAATACCTAGGTTACCTGCTTACCGGCCTTAGAGGTCAGAGTGTGAAGCCCAATGAGGTTGTTCTTGTGGTTAAGGGGTGCGACTTAAGACATGTTGAGGATTTGTGCAGTAGAAACAGTCTACCCTGCGTGATAATTGAGCAGAAAAGCGGTTACTTTACTCATGCCTTGAATATGGGTAAAAGGGAGGCTAAGGGTGACCTCATAATATTTACGGATGATGATGCAATACTTTTAGGTAAATGGATTGAAAGCTACATTAAATTACATACCATGTACCCAAATATAGCAGGAATATCAAGTAGAGATATGTATCTACGCCTAGAAAACATGAAACTAATGCCGACACCTGATGATAAAGTAATCACTAAATTATATAGGTGGGCTATTAGACCATGGCTAAATAAACCACACCCATTATTAAGGAAGTATAGAATGGGAGTTTACTTGACTAAGAATCTTAATATCGTCCATGGTCCATTTATCCCAAGTAAGGAATGCTTTTCATTACCCTTTAGGGGTGTTAACATGAGTTTTAAGGCAAGCTACACTTATGATGCATGGTTCCCGGAGCACAAGTTGCTAAGAAGGGCTCCAAGTAATGAACAATACTTTGGATTACAAATGGTTCTTAAAGACCTAGATACAATATACACCCCAAGTAATCCAGTGCTTCATATAGCAAGGGAGGAAAGCTTGTCAAGGACGAGGGATAAGACCGCCAATGCTGAGCACTACTTAATGAAGATTCTATTTAAGGAGCTTCTTAGTAAATATGGCTTCAATTAAGCAGGCAATACCTATAGTAACGTTATTAGCAGTAGCTGTAGTTGCCTTACCCATATCAGCCCATGAATCACAGTTAACGCTAATCAACAATGTCAAAAATCTGAATCTTACCGCAGCAGCGCTAGGAGTGCTAAGCACATTAAACATATATTACTTTATAGGCCTCTCCGCAACGTTAGCATCGTTCGCATCGTCAATCCGTTACAGAAGTAATGCATTAACCATAATATGCGCCTTTATCATCATCATGTATTTCGTGGGTTACCCACTTCTATTAAGCCCATTTCCACCATACCTACCTGACGGAACAGGTTACGCTATACAGACGTTGGCGGTTTCCCTCTTCGGTTACTCAAACATAGCCAAGTGGCTGTATAATGGTGGCGCATACCCAATAGCATTCATCTGGGGCGCCGTCACAAGCATGGTACTTGGTGTACAGCCAATATATTTATCATCAGCCTACGGTTTGCTTGAGCCTGTAGCCTTAGGGTTGATTAGTTATGTGGTTGGTAGGAGGATGGTTAATAATGGTGATAAGAACATTGCGCTAGCGCCATTGGCAATACTCATATTCACTGCCCTGATATGGTCTTACCAATTTCACTTCAGCCCCCAGGATTTCAACATAGTTGTGCTAATGCTCATTACACCGTTGCTACCCATGGCTGTTGGAGGTGACTTAAGGGCTATTATTTTAATCAGTTTAGCCACAGTAACCTTAACACTCGGCCATCCAACAGAAGACCCAATTCTTCTAGCAACGTTATTCTCCCTATTAGTCCTAAGAATTATTAGGAGGTATAGGGAGTTTAGGTCCTTGGTGTTGACTACATCGGTGGTGATTGCGATGAGTTTCATAATGTATAGTAGCTACATTATACCGGTTAATATTTCGGTCATAAGTGGTTTATTCTCGTCAACAGCTATAATCAGGCTCATCAATTTACTCACTGGTAGGGTTTCTCACGCAGTCTACTTTGCAATGGCCAGCTATAGTTCAGTGTATCCTCTTAGATCTATTGTATATAAGTATGAGCTATATGGTGGCTATGCAATAGCCTTATTTGAATTAGTATCCATAGTCGCATTATACGTCTCGCTATGGTTTAAGGAATCTGATAATTATAGACAGGCCTACGTGTCTCTAGCACTGGGGGGTTTAATTGTGGATGCCTTAATAACATTGGCAACAGGCACTTACAGTAATAGGCTTGTCATATACTCAGCGCCCATCCTCTCCGGACTCCTCCTACCATACCTATTAAGGATAAGGAGTCGCGCTAAGTATCTGGTGATTACTGTGCTTATTGTACTAAGTTTTATTGGGTTAATCTTCTCAGGATCAACAATATATTGGGACTACTCGGCTGGGAACCCAATAACATATCAGTCATACTCAATAATCTACTCACTTGGCTATCACTACAATCTCGGTAGCTATTACACCACTAATTGGCTCACCTATTATCAGGTGATAAACTATGTGCGTAATATTAACACAACAAAGGTATCCCTCTATCCGGGACCATTGTTCGACTATAATAAAAATGACCTACTTTACCTAGCAAATGATGTGAGTCTCAGCAACTACCAAGATGCCTTACATGATATTGCAAACTCAACGGTAATTTACAATGACGGGATAAACATAATAACAAGAACATAATTTTAAATACGATAAAATCATTTATAACAGTAATTTTGTCTTTAATAGTATGATAAAAATTACTTTAGTTGATGATACTGATTTATCAATAGCCGGATTTGGACAACAGGCCTATACCTATGGACTTTTCTCGAAAGTCGCTAATTACGCTGAAGTTGTACTCGTAACGCAAAGTCTAAGAGAGCCCTCGAGACTTTCTTGGGCTTCTGAGATTAAGGTCGTTAAGTGTCTGCCTGGCAGGTTAGGGGTTAATCTTTGTAGCCACACCTCTTTGCCTGAGATAATATCTTTAGCCAAGGATTCTGACGTAATAATTGCAGAACATATTTATGGTATAAATAGATGGGCGCCATTGGCATCTAGGTTTTTGCATATACCGTTTATCTATCATAGTCATGGTAATGAAATAGAAGTATGTAAAACTGTTAAACAAAAACTCTTTATATTTCCTATTGAGAAGTATATGTATGAATCTAGCGATTTTATCGTAGCTATAAGTGAAGCAACCCTAATAAATGCTATAAGGACTTATAAACTTAGCGGAAAGAGGTACGCTATCCTTCCTCCAGGATTACGCGAAATCCATTGCACTAACAACCAAGGATTTAGGGATAAATTGAGGCTCTGGGGTGTTAAGGATGATGAGCTGATTGTAGTGATGCATGGCTTTATGGATTACGGACCCAATGCTGATGCACTAAATATGCTAATTAAGCTAAGCAATAATACTAGAGAAAGATATGGTATAGTTTTTATAATTGCTGGTAGATCTAGCAAATTAAGGCTAGGCTGGGTGACTAAAGACATTCTTTATATAGGATTCTTAAGGGACATTGATGAATTATTATGCATAGCCGATGCAGCAATTGCACCTATAATTTCAGGTACAGGTGTTCACATGAAGGTGATTGACTATTTATCAGCCGGACTCCCTTTAATCGCTACGCCTAAGGCACTAGAAGGATTACCGGCGCAAGCGTTATCTGAATATCCATTATTATTAATAAAACATAGTGATATCAATAATATAGATTTAGGTAAATTAATTAATAAATTTTTGTTGCGAAAACGAGGACCATTTTCCGGACAAGCTAAGATACCAACATATGATGTTCTTGCAAGATCTTTTTTAAACATAATATATGATGTAATTAGAGATGCTAGTTAGGTTAATTAATGATCGATTCAATATGATAGAGAGTGGCAGTCAACACAAGCTTTTAAGCTCTTTGATTACTTTGATATTTTAAATGCTATCTTACCTATTTTTACTGAACATTAAATCATTGATTACATCTATAATGCTCATTGGTGCATAAGGTGCTTTTTCAATTCGATTACACCAGCCTTATTTCTAATAAAACGTGTAAATCTTAGTCCATTTACCGTAGTGTTAATAATGATTACGTAATCTTTTTGCTTTTGCGACTTAACTAAGCGCACTCTATATCTACCTGCTGAGTATATTTTACCATCGCTAGAGTAAATTAAATTCGCTTGCGGCAGCTATTTTCATTGCTCTTCATGTAATCGATTAATTCCCTTAGTAGGTTAGTTGGAATATTAGGTCGTTGTTTAGGAAGACTATAATTAATATGAAGATGCACGATTACATATCATTTAGGTTACCCATAGTAACAACTAAGGTTACCTTACGATAGTTTGATGTTAATAATGTTATAAGAACATTAATAATTACATCACCAGATAAGTTCGTTGATGGATTAAACCAGGTTATCAAGTCAAAGAACTATAAAGATACCGCATAGATTCATGAACATAAACTAACAGATATAGTGCGCGATTATACTGAAGTATTTCTCTAGCTTGCTGTAAAACTAAAAAGGAAGAAATCGCTAAGGATTTTAGGTTCCATGACTGAAGACAAACTTAATATATGCATATCTGAGGAATATGCTAAGACGCTTGGAGATTTAAAAAGCTTAAGTTATCAAGTAGAGTCTGGTGTGTCTATACGTAATAAATTTATATTTAATTCTATCCTTAGCAGATTAAATAAAAAAGATATTACTTATAAACTTATTACACTTAATAGGAAAATTAATCCGTATAAGTTATTAACTATTTACATTATACCTTTTTTAATATTTAAAAATAGTAATTCATTTCAGGCCTGCAGTCTTTCATCGCTTGCGAAATTGAGTAGGGCATTTGAAATGCCAGGAATAAGTAACTGTGATATTATTTTTATTCATCATGCGTACTCATTACTCAAATACTTCCATGCAATAAATGGTATTAAGGCTCGAGGAAGGCCTATTGTTGTTCTTGAAATGCCAGATAATATCATTGAGACATTAGGCTACTTAGCTCATAGAAGGTATTGCATTAACAACCTGGAAAATATTCTACGGTCTTACGTTAAAGCGGTCGATATCATTACATCGCCTACGTTACGCGATTCAATTTATTATAGCCATGTGCTTAATGTCCCCAATGTATTTACCATATATAATGTCTACAATGTTTTCCCTGAGCATTTCACAGACGAGTATGTATTAGGTAGAAAAAATCATGGATCAATATGCATTTCCACAGGATCTTGGTGTAATGAATCTATCACTAAATTTATAAATAATATTATAAGATTATTTAATATAAATAATAAAATTAACATTGCGGATATACATATACTAGGCTGTAGTAAAATGTCACAGTATAATATAGGTGATGTTAATGTGTATTTTCATGGCAAATTACCCCTTAAGGATTACTTAGATGTTTTATCTAAGTGTGTAGTTACTATTCTATATCCAAGATTGCCTTGGAGTGGTGGTCATAGTGTTAGGCTTAATGATGCAGCCTTAATGGGGGATGTTATATTAGGATCTGATCATGACTTAAGGGGGGAGCCTTATAAATATCAATATACATATATTGATGAGAGAGATTTAGTGGTTAAGCTGCAGTGGCTCATGGATTCCACTAACCTAATAGATTTAGGTATGAAAAACAGAAAAATCGCATTAGAAAGGATCAAGAAAAATGAAGAAACCTTGAATAGGCTTGTGGATACATTATTAAGCAGCGTCAGTAATACTGATTGACATGTGCATTATAGTCATTACCCATAATAATGCTAGCACGTTAAGGAAGGCATTAGAATCGCTAGTAAATAGCGAACTTGCTGATGAAATAGTTGTCGTGGATAATAATTCCATCGATAATTCTCAATCGATTATAAGGGAATTTATAACTAAGTACCCATTTGTAAAGGGCTTATTTCTTAAAAGGAATGTTGGTTTTGCTGCTGGTGTTAATAT
>Ga0081534_100558_pt1 | contig 11698 bp, 11 predicted proteins | sample MonGeyMetagenome_FD_71019 | JGI IMG/M metagenome (GOLD analysis project Ga0081534, IMG submission 71019) | Hypoxic/sulfidic aquatic microbial communities from Monarch Geyser, Yellowstone National Park, USA - MG (SPAdes) v1 (version 2) | ecosystem: Environmental > Aquatic > Thermal springs > Hot...
GCTAGAGCCGCCTTTGTCGATGTGTATATGCCGAGCCAGGGTATGGGTATGTGCGCCGCTAAACTAATTACGTTAACCACGCAACCCCTCTCCCTGGCCAGGTCGTTTAGGAAACCCTTAGTGAGTAGTATTGGCGCTATGTAGTTCAGGTTTATTATCCTAACGATATCCTCCTCATTAAGCTCGTTCAGCGGTCCATAAACACCGGCACCAGCATTGTTAATCAAGACCTTTATTGTAATTCCAAGACCCTTAACCTTACTAATGAATTCATTTATTCCACCCACATTCGATAGGTCATAATCCACAGCCCAGGCATTAATGCCATACCCAGCCCTAAGCTCCTCAACCAAACCCTCAAGGGCATCCCTCCTCCTACTAACCAGGACCAAGTCGTATCGCCTAGAGGCCAACTCCCTAGCCAACTCCTTACCAAGGCCTGAGGATGCACCTGTGACAAGGGCAACTCTACCCATACAGGTACACTGTTGGTTTTGGAGTTATTAAGTGAATCTTGGTGGTTCCTGGTAATTATTGCTTATTTAAATAAGACCCACGGCTAAATGCTCCTTTAAGTTTTTCGAGGCTCTCCTACCCTCCAGCGTACTTAGATCCCCTGGGTTTTGGCCCGTGACCGCTGCCCCTAAGACCCTCCTCATGACCTTACCAGTCCTTGTCTTGGGTAGTTTATTGAGGATTACAACCTTACCAACCACGGCTACGGGTTCCATGGTCTTCCTGGGATGCTCTGTTACCTCGTTTTCCGTGATCTTGCCATCAGTACCTCAACGTCCTAGCCTCCCTAGTCGAGGAAACACACCAACGCTGCCTTGTTCCTTCCCACCCTCCCTAGTGTGATAATCTAGGGCGTTACATGAAATGCATAGGAACTAATGTCTTTCATTATTGGATGTTTTTGCTTTCTCTTTCTATTCAACACTAGTTTTTTATATCCTTACCTCTGTTTTTTGTACAGTATGGATAGTCGTGTACTAAGAAAGCGTGGGGCGCCTGGTATTAGGGTTACCAAGTTACCGTATAAAGTTAGGGTTTACCTAAACAATCAAGTCCTCATACCAGCAAGTTTGGTCAGAATCTTGGGCATTTCAGGGCTTAAGTACGCGGTGATAACCATAGCCTACAATGGCGTTGTTGTGAAGTTAAGAGGTGTTAAGTTACTCAGGACTAAGCATACGGATTCGAGGCAGTTCACGATACCTAGGGAGGTTAGGGAGGCCTACGGTATCAAGCCTGGTGATGAGGTGGAAATCATCAACATAGAACCGTTTAGGCTTTAGCCGCAGAGTGGTCCCTTTATCGTTATTGAGTTCACATAGACTGTGGTGTTCACTATGTAGTTCGCGTATGCCGTAATCGTAATGTTAGTGTAGTAATTGAGTTTGATTATAGTCGTTGCATTATTATTGACCGTTGATAAGTTTATTGTCGTGGTGCCAACCCTTATGAGGGCTAATGTCGTGTTGATGGCCCTTAGGTACTGCGGACCACTCCATCCATAGGTTACTTCTATGCTGTAAAGGCCTGGTGGTAGCGCTTGGGTTGTGGTGAACCATTGACCTGGCGGCTCGTTTGGCGTGTGCACTATAGTGTCGCCCTGCACCTCACCATTTATTATTGTTAGTTCGTTGGGCCCTATTTTTATGGTCAATGGCTTACACACCACCGGCGGCCCTGTGTAGTTCGCCTTAAGCACCAGTAGGGAGTTTCCGATCACCATGTATACCCCATACCCATTGCTTAATGCGAGGTTTACGTACTCATTGTATGGGGTGCCCCACCACGTGAACCACGGACTACTTGGTTGAGCTATTATGTACTCTGGCCTGAGCCATGGATACCATTGCGTGTAGGCATTTATGTTGTTGGAGAATGGTGGATATAGATTGTTTTGGACTAGCACTGTTGCATTACTTGGTATTTGACTTATTGCGTTCCAAATCTCCCTATCGGTACTGGTTATTGCGTATTGGAAGTGTATTAATGGGCTTACACCTAGGAGCACTATGACCGTGGATATGACTATGAGTACTGTGAACCTCCTCATTAAGTCGCTAGGCAGCTTCGATAAAGCCATGAGCGATGTCATCATTATGAAGGGTATAGAGAAGGAGCTGTATTGGAAGTACGGGCTGTAGTAAATGACATTGTTTGTGAGGAAGGATGCCAGGGGCCATGCCAGTGACGGAAGCACCAATGGGTCCAAGAATGCTGTGAATGCTGTTGGTGAGTATAGCTCCAGGAAGTATAGGAACTTCCTGGTACCGTGCACGGTGTATAGGTTGATGATAAGCCACGGGTTCCTAAATATGGAGACTAGAACCCCCAGGTCGAAGGATGATGCGTACTCCATGGGTAGACCGGAGAGGGGTGATGCTGTCGTGGGACCTGCAGGATTAAGTACCGACTTCAGCCATAGGGCAAGTACGAGTACGACCATCGATATGACCGCAGTAGCCACCCCGTGAACGACAACCCTCCTCCTCAGGTTCTTCGCGATGTAATAAATTCCCAGGAGAGCCATTGGTATTGGTGCGAACTCTATGGTCCCCAGGGTAAGCAGTAATAGTGGGTAGTAAATACTCCATTTCCTCGTTAATAGTGCATATGTTGCGTATAATGCCAGGGGCATGAAGAGAGTTTCCATGTGGAAATCAAAGGAGTTGGCGCCCTGAACCAATGGGTTCATTAAATAGGCAAGGGCGAATAATGCGCCGAGGTTCTCCCTACCCAACCACCTACCCAACCAATAGATTGGTAATGCACCGAGCGCAACGATAACGCTCTGGGCAATAAGTAGGGTGGTTGGGCTTGGGTATACCGCGTAGATGGGTAGGAGTAGGAACAATGTTGGCGAGAAGTGCACATCAAGGAAGCTATAGCCTATGGGGCCTGGCTTCGGTATTATGGCAACATCAACACTCTCATAGAAGAGCCTATGGTAATACAGCGTTGATGCAAGGGCTTGCGCAAAAATGCCCAGGTCAGCGGCGTGCGTATGAAATGTGTAGTACTTCAGTATCGTGTAGTAGGATAATGTAATGGCGTATGCCACAATCCCCACATAGACAATCACCGAGTAAATGCCAGACCTGCGCATTTAGCAAGGTTTGGCATTAACTCATTATTAAAGAATGCTTATTTCATGAAATCGAGTATTGATGGGCCACTCCTACCTTCATACTTAACCTCCCTACACTCAATGCTTATTGACACAAGCCCCTCAGGACCTACTTCCATTATCACCGGCTTCCAATGGTTAATGAAGGATGCATTTATTATATAGGCGTTTCTGGACCTCACGCACCTAACCGTGGACTCATGGGCATGCCCATGTATTGCGATGACGTTATTCGCGAAAATCACATTCTCTAAATCTCTAACCCCGAGTGTCGGCCATATCCTTGGGTCCTCACCCTGCAATGTCTTGAATGATGGTGCATAGTGTGTTAGTAATATCGTTAATTCCCTGGATGAATTAAGGATGCTCCTTAACCACTCAACCCTACGTTTATACGTGTCGGTTATGTGTGGTATATTCCTCAACTGCCATGTGGTTGGTTTCTCGAGGGATCCTCGTGAACCAATGATTCTAAGCGAAATTCCATTTATGTTAATCTTGATGACTTCATCATCAAGCCACTTGATAAGGCCAAGGCTCTTAGCCCTTGGTAGTACATCGTCATAATCCTCATTTCCTGGCACCGCAATTATTGTATCACTCAATTTCTTAAGTTCATTCATCAGTATCTTCAACCCGTCAATCTTACCATCCTCCATCAAGTCACCAGCGATTAAAACAGCGTCGAACTTACCAAGACCCTCAACAGCCTCCCTAAACCTCGCAAAATACTTCGGCGAATGTATATCTGCGGTAGCCAGCAATTTAGCAGGCACGCTACCTAATTACGCATAAAACATTAAATTACTTTTTAACCCAGAATCATTAGGATCGATGGTTTGGGATGAAAGACGAACTAGTATTACGCAGGTGTGACCCAGATAATGATATGGACACGATTGTGGATCTCGAGAGAGCGATATTTAGACCAAGCGAACAATACACCCTCGGCTTCATAAACTGGTTGTGCAGGAATTGCACGAAATACTCATACATAGCATTCATGGGGGATAAACCCGTGGGTTACATAATATCGTGCATTGAGGGCTTCAGCAGAGGACACGTGATCTCCGTAGGGGTCCTTGGCGAATACCGTAGAAGGGGGATTGGTAGCGAATTAATGAGTAGGTCAATATGCTCAATGGTTAATGATGGCGCTGACTACGTAATACTCGAGGTTAGGGTCTCAAACACCCCAGCCATCACGCTCTATAGAAAGTTGGGCTTTGAGGTGAGGGATCTACTTAGGGCCTATTATAGTGATGGTGAGGATGGGTATCTGATGATACTTAATAATGAGAGGTTCAGGGAGTTCGTGAATAGGCACTGCACATCAATAACTAAACAACCTACTTAGGTATGTCTGCATCCACCTATCCTTCTGCAATGTATAATCCCTCTTCGGCTCCGGATCCTTCATAGGCTTCGGTGGTTGCTGTGTGTAATCAAAACCAAACTGGACACTATTGGTCTCGAGCCTCCCATCCACATTACCAACATATGCCCAACCAACAAACGCATACTGAACATTAACCTTCTCGTCAACCCCCAAATCACTCAAAATACCATTAGCTGCGAATAATGCACTCTCAAAGGCTATCTCCTGGTTCTTAGGATAAGGCAACTTCGCCGCATCACCAGCTCCATACACATCATCAAACTTAGGACTCCTTAAATCCGTTGGCGACCTGACCTCGAACCAGTCGGTGCCAAGGCCTGCCTCCTTAATGAATGATGGCGCCCTATTTGGTTCAAGTAGTGCGAGTACATCGTACTTGTACCTCTCGCCACTCTTCGTAACAACCTCCCCATCGCCTATCTCTGTAATCTCCTGATTTGTAATTAATTCAATACCAGCCTTATCGTATATTGACTTAACGACATCGGCAATTACTGGTGGTTGCGTCTTATCATTTGCGTCCACGTGAATTATCCTAACCCTATCCCTAACACCCCTGTGCCTAAGTACGGTATGTATCAATAGGGCTGTCTCGGTAGGAGCTGGAGCGCACCTATACGGTGCCTTAGGCGCGTAAACCACCACAGTGCCACTATTCAGCTTCCAAACCCAATCCTTAAGAACGTGTACCCTACCGACATCATAAACATTCGCAACGCGCCACCAATATTTATCATAGCCAATTATCGATGAACCATCATAAACAACGCCGGGCGCGATGACCAGGTAATCGTAATTGATGCTCCTGGACCCAAGACCATAGAGGGTTTCTGAGTAATTAACAACCCTATTTCCAGGGTCTATACTAACCACACTACCAACAATTAGGTTTATATTCCTCACGTTTTCGTAACCCCTCACTATCCTGCCATACTCCTCCTCATTCGTTAACAACAACGGCCTTGTTGGACCTCCAACATAGTACCTATCCCTAGTTATTACATATACATCCACTAAATCGCCAGCCTTACTAACGAGCGTATTGGCGACACCCAAGCCAGCTATCCCGCCACCAACAATCACAACCCTCTTCTTACTAGCCATACCCGCCGGCAACCGTGGGGGCCACGGCTTAATAAAGGCTTGATTTAAGGTAATCCATTTGATGTGTTTATGAGGTATTCATTGAAAATAACCTGCCTCAACGCTTGACAGTATGCACCACGGGCCTATTATCGCTGAGGGTAAGCTCGATCAACCCCTCATCAGAAAGCCAGGCTATGTATGACAGCACCGCGGACCTATTGAGCAGGTAATTATGCACTGAACCTAAATTCAACCCCTCATTAATTAATACCCTGAGGACCAATTCCTCAAGCCCCATGGGTCCACTCGATAACTGATTAATAATGACATTTCTCAACCTCGTTATAGCACTTATATTCTCATCAATAGCGGCCAGGGCAACCTGTGGATTTGCTACATCACCGTGGGCCGGTACGATTTGGCTATACCCACTAGCGGCATCACGTAACCTCTTCAGACTGTCCAGGGCTAAGCTCACGTTGAGGTGATACGGAACGCCGTACTTCCTTATAATTTCCGTTGGGAAGAATGCGTCTGCCGTGAATAGGACCCTATCGTAGTGTACGCCTACCATGCCCATTGTATGACCTGGCAACTGCATGACATCAAAACCAACCTCTCTACGTAACTCATCAATATCCCTAACAGGCACACCCTCGGCCTCGAGGAGTTTTGTCCTCAGGATTTTGGGTGGATAGGCACCATAGAGGTAGAGTGGCTCAAGTACGGGCTTTTCAATGAATGGTTTGTCCTCAGGTGATGCGTAGACGCTGGCGTTTGTCCTCTTAACGATTATTGCATTCCCACCAATGTGGTCGGCGTGATGGTGGGTGTTTATTATCGCCCTGATTTTTAGGTTCATGGACTTAATGGTATTGAACACCTTCCTACCTGAGTCCTCATCGATTCCCGTATCTATTATGACGCACTCATTATTATCAATCACGAGGACTCCGGTGTTCGTCCTCCCTGGAATCACGTAAACCCTATCGGTAAGCTTCTGCGCGGGCATGGAGGATAATAACTGATAATTATTTTTAAGGTACTTGCTTCAGTGCATGGTCGAGGTCCTCGATTATGTCCTCCACATCCTCAAGACCAACACTAAGCCTCAGTAAGTTATCCCTAATCCCAGCCCTAGCCCTATCCTCGGGGCTCCAGTGAACGTGCGTCGTACTTGCTGGGTGCGTTATTATACTCTCTGTACCACCAAAGCTTACGCTTGGTATTATCAACTTAACGCTCCTGTAAACCGCCATGGCGCTTTCCAAGCCGCCCCTAACCTCGAAGCTCACAATACCACCGCAATTACTGAGGAACTTCCTGGCAACCTCGTAGGACTCGTGGTTAGGTAGGCATGGGTAGTAAACCCTCTCAACCTTCGGATGCTCCATTAGGTACTCGGCAACTGCCTTCGCATTCTCCTCATGCCTACCCATCCTAATGTGGAGGGTCTTCAAACCCCTATCAATTAAGAATGCGGTGAATGGTTCCATGATAGTCCCCAAGAACCTCCTCCACTCCCAAACACCCTTCATGGATTCAACGTCAGGGCCTATTACGAAGCCAGCCACGGCATCATTATGACCACCAAGGTACTTGGTGGCGCTATGCACAACATAATCCGCGCCGTAGACCAGTGGGTTCATGCCAATAGGCGTAGCTAATGTGTTGTCAACAATCACCCTGGCACCAACCTCACGGGCCACCTTGACAATTTGAGGTACGTCATAAACCCTAAGCAATGGATTCGATACCGTCTCAATAAGCACAAGGTCAATGCCCTTACCCAATGATTTAATGATGCTGTCATTACCGGGATCAACAACCACAGTCCTAACACCAAACTTACCTAGTCGCTCTATGAGTACTAGCGTGGAGCCATAGACATCCAGGGGGATTAGAACATTCATGCCGGGCTTTATTAAGGCCATAAGGAGCGTCGTTATGGCAGCCATACCACTCGATGTGCCTATGGCGTCGGCACCCTGCTCCAGCTCCGCCATCTTCCTCTCCACCGAAAGTACAGTGGGGTTATCCTCCCTCGAATACTTGAGTGGTACCGTGCCATGGGGCACAATCTTCCTCTCCGGCTCCCTGTACTCAAAGAACGCCGATTGGTATATTGGCTCGATCACAGACCCAATATCATCGCTGGTATGCTTAACGCCACCACGCACAGCCCTGGTGCCCTTACCCACGGACACCATGGCTCAGCAGTAGTAGTTAAGTATTGCGTCCCAACTGGCCTCCTCCTCTTCATGTGCTTCCTAAACTCCCTAGTGTTCGCCACATTCACGTACTTACCACTCGGTAATGCGAATCCAGACTTCAACCTCTCAATAATCGTGTTCCTAACCCTTTCATACCTACTAGCCAACCTACCGAAGTCTGTCCTTATCGAGTATAGCTGTGGCGTTGTGTATTGCCTATTCCAATCAGTCACCTTGTTCACTGTGGATGGTAAATCAATCCTGCCCACTGCTACCGTGTTCTCGTTAATATCGAAGGCAACGATTGAATTTGGCTCCTCCTCCCTGGGCTTGATTTCGAAGATGAATATGGCGTACCACTTGTTAGCCCTACGCTTAATCATTAGCGTTGACGCTAATTCCGCCTCTCCTCTCAAAACCCTCCACCAGTATTGCCAGAAGCGCTTGTGCAACCTCAACCAAACAACCCTACGAACACCAAGTAAGGATAGCCCAAGCCTAACCGGTGCTGTTGAGCCGATGAACTTCCCATAACCCCATGCCTTCTCCGTAAACCTAATCGAGACACTCCTAACCTCCAGGTAGGGCTTATTCGCCAAGCCCTTTCTTTTTCTTCTAAGGAAGGACCTCGCGATTTCAGACGCCTGCCTAATTGCTTGGATGATTAGGTGAGCATGCAAGCCCTGATACTCCCGCCTATACCTGCGGTAGAACAACCCCTGGAGTTGATTTGCACCCGTAACATTATTCTCAACAGCGTACTCAACAACATCACGAACAATGCCTAGATACGCAGATTCTACAGAATAAAAGTAGCTTGCTGAGTTCCTTAGTGACCTCAAGCTCAACAGCAACAGCCCTACACAACAACAAAGGCAGGAAAAACACCCACTCTAAAAACCTACCCCGCCCTAGAAGGACGAGGCTTGACCATTATTGTCACCAACCATTGACCTAATGCTCGCCTCAATGTCCTGGCTTATCTCGCGACCCCTCCTCGCCGTCTCCTCAATCATCCTCATAATCAAGCCCCTCAAACCACCCTCCTCAGCAACCTTAAGACCCCTAATCGTGACACCACCAGGTGTTGTAACCTCCTCAATAACACTCCACGGCCTCTTAACCCTAAGCAACTCAGCGCTACTCTCCAGCGTACCCACAGCCAACTCCCAGGATATGTCGGTTGGTATACCAAGAAGCAAACCAGCCTCCCAAAGGGCTTCGAGGATGACGGATATGAAGGCAGGACCTGAGCCGCTAATGGCTGTTATGGCGTCCATGTACCTCTCATCAGCTACGAAGCACCTACCCATGGAACTGAATATACCACAGGCAACCTTAACATCGGCCTCGGAAGCCCTAGAACCAGGCGACACAGCCGTCACACCCCTCTCGATAACAATGCCAATGTTAGGCATGGCCCTAACAACCCTAGCCCCAACAAGACCCTCCAAAATCCTAGTCGTAACACCGGCAACCACGGAAACCAACAACTTATCCCCACCCAACACGTCGCGGATGGGCATCAACGCATCAACGACTTGGTAGGGCTTAACAGCCAGGATAACGACGTCGGCGTCTCTAACGACCTCCGCATTGTTCGTACTAACAAAGACACCAGGCAACTCCCTCCTAACACGCTCAACGCTCTCAACCCTCCTAACGCTACCAGACACATCGCCAGGATCAACACCAGACTTTATCAGGGCTTTGGCTATGGCAGTCCCTATCTTACCAAGCCCGATTATCGCGTACCTGGCAATAAAACCACCCAGGAAAACCGAAAACAAGCCTATTTATAAGCATTACACAAGTATAGACAATAAATAAAACCACCAAAGAAACAAGGAAGAAGAAAAAGCCCGACATCAAACACACCACACATTCCCTCCAAGATACCAACTAAAATATAGAACAGGAACCCTCGCTAAACCAAACAAACACCACCAACCAGAACGACTCCCATGAATAAAACCTCAGCATTTCATTGAAATTAACACAATAAGCGCGATTAGTGCCGCGCACTTCCCAACGATACTAGTAAGGCGATGTGAGATGTTTTGAGATAGTTTAAAAGAGTGATTGTGTAAAGCTTAAAAAATGATATAGAAACAGAGCAGGTAATTATGGTACCTCTGCTCTACGTTGTTGGGGATGCCATACTCTTTATCGTAGGTCTCATAATAACGACAATCATAATTTACGCGGCAATTCACATAATGGGTGAGAAGGGTGGATGGGGTAAGGCCTTCCTAGCCGCTATCATAGGCTTCATAGTCTATTACATATTCCACACACTCATTAGTGGTTTGCTCGGGGCGTTGATTGGGTTTATAGTTTGGCTCTATGTAATAAAGGTGCTTTATAGGGTTGGTTGGGTTCGTGCATTCATAACCGCCGTAATAGTCGCCATACTCATATTCATAGTCGGTTTAATCCTACCCGTCGTTCACGTGGGTTGAGAATTAACCCCTGGCTATTGATAGTGGAAGTTTTAAACTCCCATAGAGCAATTAGGGATTAATGATGATGTTCAAGGGCACGGAATCAATGACGCGACGGCGGAAGGCTGATTTGATCATACTTATCTACGATTTTATTGCTGGGTAATTCTACGATAGTACTTTATTAGTTCTAACATAACCTGCCAGATACAGCAGGGGTGGTGCCGCTGTTCCTGAGTGATGAGCAGTACGCCGTGCAGGACTTAGTGGATAGGAAGGCGACCTCCTCCTACTACACCAGCAGGGATGGTGTAGCGGTGGTTAGGGAGTTCGTGAAGTCCATAGGGCGTAGGGATGGGGTTGTGGTCATGGACCCGTTCCTGGGCTCAGGCGTTTTGCTATCCTCAATTAGCGACCTAATCAAGCCAGGTAAGGTCGTGGGTATCGAGATAAATGAGGAGCCATGCAACCTGGCACGGAGAATCCTCACCAAACTGTACACGAACGTGGAGGTCGTGTGCGGGGACGCCTTTAGGGTAGCCTGGAATTACAGGCCGGACATCATAGTATCGAACCCGCCCTTCGTTAGGTGGAGCCTGTTGGATAGGGAGTATAGGAGGGAGTTACTGGACCTGATGGGGCGGCTGGGGTATGCCGAGTTCATCTCTAGGGGTGACCCTGGGCTGCATATCTTATCGTTCTTCCTCATGGATTACATACTGAGGGTTGGTGGTTACATGATACTCGTGATGCCGGCATCAACGTTCTACACAAGCCAGGGCAGCGGCTTGAAGAGACTCCTGAGGGTTAGGTATCATGTGCTGGGAATGGTGGAGAATGGGCTAGACCCATCCTTCTCCGTGGGGAGCGGGTTTAAGGAATTAATACTATTCCTAAGGAAGAGGGATGCTGGGGATGCTGTGCTTAATGAGGGTACCGTGATTTACCGATGGGATGGGAAACTGAACAGCATCGGTAACATAAACCTACACACACTCCCAAGGTTCGCAGACAGAAACTGGCTATCCCTATTCAACATCGACATCGCGAATAAGTTGATCGAGATCATCGAGTATGGCCTCGAGAATGGATTACTGCGCTACCTAAGGAGGGATGAGGTTGTTAGGGGTGTCGAGATGTACGGACCCGACTTCTTCTTCCTACCCAACAGGCACTGGAGTATCGTGGGTAGGAATGGGGAGTACGTAATCATTAGGAACAGTGATGGCCAAAGACTGAGCATACACACGAAATACCTAGTCGAGTGCCTAAGGAAACCCGAGTACTACAACCATGAAGTCGAAATCCACGACCCAGGATTCTACGCCCTAGCAATAAACGACGACCCAGAGGGAGACCTGAGGAGGTACATCGAGTGGGGTGAGGGGCAGGGAGTGCCTGCACTAAAGTTCGGGAG
>Ga0081534_100561_pt1 | contig 11677 bp, 8 predicted proteins | sample MonGeyMetagenome_FD_71019 | JGI IMG/M metagenome (GOLD analysis project Ga0081534, IMG submission 71019) | Hypoxic/sulfidic aquatic microbial communities from Monarch Geyser, Yellowstone National Park, USA - MG (SPAdes) v1 (version 2) | ecosystem: Environmental > Aquatic > Thermal springs > Hot...
CTTGCCAGGCAGCACCTGGACTCTTACAACGCGTTCGTAAGCGAGAGGATTCAGAAGATTGTCGACTCCTTTAAGGAGGTAAGGCCTGCTTACAAGCTGGCTAAGAAGGGGGCTGAGCAGGCGGTAGGTCCTGACGTGAAGGTGGTCTTCGGAAAGGTCCGTATAGGGATACCGCAGGTCAAGGAGGCCGACCGTAACGTCAGGCAGTTCCCGAGCGTGACGCCGCTCGAGGCCAGGCTGAGGAACTTCACTTACTCAGCCCCCCTTTACCTTGAGATGACGCTTATCGAGAACAACACGGAGGTCGACCATCAGGAGGTCAAGATAGCGGACTTCCCCATTATGATAAAGTCGGTGGCGGACCCCCTCTCTAGGCTCAGCGAGGAGGAGCTCATAAGGTATGGCGAGGACCCCAGGGACCCAGGAGGCTACTTCATAATAAATGGCAGCGAGAGGGTCGTAGTGGCCCAGGAGGACCTGGCAGTAAACAGGATCATAGTAGGCGTTTCAACGGCCAGCACCGCCAAGATAACTCACAGCGCTAAGACAGTATCTACGGTCCTCGGCCTTAGGAGACAGGTAATAGTTGACAGGATGAGCGACGGATCGCTCGAGGTAAGCATGAGCAGACTGAACTACAGGATACCCTTCGTCGTAATGATGAAGGCGCTTGGCCTCGAGAAGGACGCGGAGATAGCGGCCGCGGTGTCGCCTGACCCCGATATACAGAGGGAGCTCCTGCCCAGCTTTGAGAAGGTCTCTGCCTCCATTAAGACCCAGGAGGACGCCCTGGAGTTCCTGGGCAACAGGATAGCCTCTGGGCAGCCTAAGGAAATAAGGATACAGAGGGCTGAGGAGTTCATAGACACGCAGTTCCTGCCTCACCTGGGCACAAGGCCCTCCGATAGGAAGGTCAAGGCCTACTTCCTGGGCGAGATGGCTAACAGGGTCCTTCAGCTCTACCTCGGCAAGAGGCCTGAGGACGACAAAGACCACCTGGCCAACAAGAGGCTCAGGCTGGCAGGGGACCTGATAGCCGAGATATTCAGGGACGCCTTCCAGCAGCTTGTCAACACTATGTCAAGCCAGCTCGAGGAGTACATAAGCCAGCACAAGAAGATAAAGAGCCTTGACGTCCTGGTCAGGCCCGACATAGTTACGGAGAGGGTCAGGGCGGCGCTGGCCACAGGCAACTGGACAGGAAACAGAACAGGCGTCAGCCAGGCCCTCGACAGGACGAACTGGATGAGCCTCCTGAGTCACCTTCGCAGGGTCATCTCGCCCCTTAGCAGGGGCCAGTCGAACTTTGAGGCAAGGGACCTCCACGGCACGCACTGGGGCAGGCTCTGCCCATTTGAGACGCCTGAGGGCATAAACTGTGGCCTCGTTAAGAACCTGGCCATGACTGCCTACATATCCGTTGGCGTTGACGAGGAGCCCGTCGAGAGGCTCCTCTACGGCCTTGGCGTGGTACCGATAGATGAGGCGATTAAGGAGATGGCCTCAGGGGAGCCTGAGGCCTCCTCCAAGTACATCAGTATGGCTAAGGTGTTCCTTAACGGCAGGCCAATAGGCTACGTCCAAGACGGCAGGTCGCTAGCGGAGACCATAAGGTCTCGCAGGAGGAAAGGCGAGATAAGCTTTGAGGTGAGCGTGGCGTACCTTGAGCAGGGCGAGGCCAAGGAGGTTTACATCAACACTGACGAGGGCAGGCTGATGAGGCCTGTCATAGTGGTTGAGAACGGCACGCCAAGGCTCACGAAGGACATGGTTGATCGCCTCGAGGCTGGAGAGCTTTCCTTCTGGGACCTTGTCAAGATGGGGGTAATAGAGTTCTTGGACCCTGACGAGGAGGAGAACGCCTACATCGCTGAGACCCCTGAGGAGCTGACCCCTGAGCACACACACCTTGAGCTCTGGCCCCCGGGCATATTCAGCGTCGTCACGTCAATCATACCTTACCTTGAGCACAACCAGAGCCCAAGGAACACCTACCAGGCAGCCATGGCCAAGCAGGCGCTGGGCCTTTACGCCCTTAACTACCAGCTTAGGATGGACAGCCACGCTTACCTGCTGCACTACCCCCAGAAGCCGATAGTCCAGACGAGGTCCTTAGACCTGATAGGTTATGACGATAGGCCCTCAGGGCAGAACTTCGTGGTAGCCGTCATGACTTTTATGGGCTATAACATGGAGGACGCGCTGATAATGAATAAGACCAGCGTCGATTACGGCCTTGGGAGGGCCCACTTCTTCAGGGTATACGTGGCCCAGGAGAACGAGTACCCTGGCGGCCTTACTGACAGGATAACAGTCCCCTCGCCAAAGCTCTACGACCACAAGGGCGATCAGTACTATACCAAGCTAGGGCCTGACGGGATAATAGAGCCCGAGGTTGAGGTCGCCGGAGGTGACGTTCTGGTAGGGCGGGAGAGCCCGCCGAGGTTCCTGGGTGAGGAGAGGGTCATGACTCCAGGGGCGCTGATGAGGAGGGACACCAGCGTGCAGCTCCGCTACGGCGAGAAGGGCGTCGTGGACATGGTAGTTGTTACCCAGACCCTCGAGAGAAATAAGCTTGTGAAGGTGAGGGTCAGGGACCTCAGGATACCTGAGCTCGGTGACAAGTTTGCCAGCAGACATGGCCAGAAGGGCGTCATAGGCATGCTGTTCCCTAAGTATGATATGCCTTACACGGAGGAGGGCTTAGTGCCAGACGCCGTAATCAACCCTCACGCCATACCGTCAAGGATGACCGTGGGCCAGCTGCTAGAGCTGATAGCTGGGAAGGCGGGGGCCCTTGAAGCCAAGTACGTTGACGGGACGCCGTTCTTCAAGGAGGATATTGAGCCGCTTAAGGTTGTTCTTCTGAAGAACGGCTACGCACCTGACGGAACGGAAGTAATGTACGATGGGAGGACGGGCAGGCTCTTTGAGAAGCCCATAGCGATAGGCCTGGTCTTCTACCAGAGACTATATCACATGGTCGCGGACAAGATGCACGCCAGGGCGACGGGCAAGGTCCAGCTGCTTACTAGGCAGCCGACAGAGGGCAAGGCAAGGCAGGGAGGCCTGAGGTTCGGCGAGATGGAGAGGGACTGCCTTGTAGGACACGGGGCCACAATGCTGCTACGTGACAGGATGCTGGACGGCAGTGACGCATTTACAATGTACGTCTGCACCCTATGCGGCCACATAGCGTGGTACAACGCCAAGAAGGGCGTTTACGAGTGTCCAGTACATGGGGAGAACGGTGACATAAGGCCCGTAAAGGTGCCTTACGCCTTCAAGTTGCTCTTACAGGAAATCGTGAGCATGGGGATAAAGCCTAGGATAGAGGTAGTTGATAAGATGGCCCTGGTTAGCAGAGTAAGCCCCTTAAGCCTCTCTAAGCTCTCCGCGGCTGCGAACGAGGGTGACAACGGTAAGGGCGACTCAGACAACGGCTCAGAGAACAGGAGGTGAAGGCCATGTCGTATGGACCATATGGCGGCGCTGAGAAATATGTGATCAGCGCTGTAAGGTTCGGCCTCCTCAGCCCTCGCGAGATAAGGGAGATGGCTAAGGTCACGGTGATCAGGCCTGAGCTCTACGAGAGCGACGGCTCCCCTGTCATGGGTGGGCTCAGGGACCCGCACTTCGGTGCAATAGAGCCAGGCGAGACATGTCCGGTCTGCGGGAACAGGAGAGAAGCGTGTCCTGGTCACTTTGGCAAGATAGACCTAGCCAGGCCCGTGGTACTGCCTCACCTAGGAGAGAAGATATACAGGACGCTTCAGGCTACGTGTAGGAACTGCGGCAGGGTCCTGATACCGCCTCAGCGAGCAGCTTACATGCTATCGGTTTACAGGAGGTTGAGGGAGAGGTGGCCGATCCTGGCAGAGATTTTCGCAGAGGAGGTAATTAAGGAGGCCTCATCAACCACGGAGTGTCCCCACTGCGGCGCCAAGCAGTACAGGATCAGGTTCATCAAGCCATACAACTTCTATGAGGAGAGGCCAGAGGGCGAGGTGAGGCTGACACCGGCTGATGTGAGGGAGAGGCTTGAGAAGATGCCTGACGAGGACGCTGAGCTCCTTGGCTGGAACCCAAAGGTCGCCAGGCCCGAGTGGGCCGTCCTCACAGTCCTCCCGGTGCCCCCGCTTAGTGTGAGGCCCTCGATAACCATGGAGACGGGTCTGAGGGCCGAGGACGACCTGACTCATGCCTTGGTAGAGATCGTCAGGCAGAACGAGAGGCTGAAGAACTTCCTCTCATCTAGTGCCCCTGAGTCGATGATAGAGGAGGCCTGGCAGACCCTCCAGAACGTGGTGGCCGCCTATATAGACAACGAGCTGCCCAACATATTCCAGCTCTCACACAGGGGAAGGAAGACCCTCAAGACGCTGGCCCAGAGGCTGAAGGGCAAGGAGGGGAGGCTGAGGGGCAACCTTAACGGCAAGAGGGTGAACTTCTCTTCAAGGACTGTCATATCGCCTGACCCGCTCCTGAGCGTAAACGAGGTAGGCGTCCCCGTTGAGGTGGCGAAGATATTGACCGTGCCCATGGTTGTGACAAAGTACAACATAGAGGAGGCCAGGAAGTACGTGCTCAACGGCCCCTACACCTGGCCTGGGGCTACCATGGTTTACAAGAAGCGGGAGGGCGTAAAGATAGACCTGAGGTACCAGAGGAACCTGAGACAGCTCGCCGAGAGCCTCGAGCCTGGCGACGTAGTGGAGAGGCACCTGGTGAACGGAGATGTCGTGCTGTTCAACAGGCAGCCCAGCCTCCACAGGATGTCAATTATGGGCCACAGGGTCCGCGTAATGCCGGGCAGGACCTTCAGGCTGAACCTCTTAGTGTGCCCACCCTACAACGCTGACTTCGACGGGGATGAGATGAACCTCCACGTGCCGAGGCTGGAGGAGGCCAGGGCTGAGGCGGAGGAGCTGCTGCTTGTTGAAAAGCACATCCTGACGCCGCGTTACGGGGGCCCCCTCATAGGGGGCAGGCAGGACTACATAAGCGGGGCCTACCTACTGACTGTTAAGACGACGCTTCTGGACGCAGATACCATGGGCCAGCTCCTGGCGGCCGCTGGGTACTCAAGCGATGAGCTGCCCGAGCCAGCGATACTTAGGCCCAGGAGGCTCTGGACCGGCAAGCAGCTCGTAAGCCTCTTCCTCCCGAAGGACTTCAACTTCAGGGGGAGGGCCAAGATAAACGCTGGCGACCTGAAGTGCGACGATGAGAACTGCCTCGTAGACTCTTATGCAGTGGTCTACAAGGGGAGGCTTCTGGAGGGAGTCCTAGACAAGAACACCATAGGGGCTGAGCAGCCTGGAGGCGTTCTCCACTATTTAGCTTTGGAATACGGCAGCGAGTTCGCCAGGAAGTTCCTCGACAGCGTCTTTAGGTCCTTCATAAGGATGCTCGAGATTAAGGGCTTCACGATGTCCTTGGAGGACATAGAGGTCCCAGGTGATGCGAGAGCTAAGATAGCTGAGATGGTCGAGAAGGCCAAGGAGGACGTAATGGAGCTGATAAGGCAGTACCGCGAGGGGTCGCTCGAGATAATCCCTGGGAGGACCCCTGAGGAGAGCCTCGAGCTCAAGATAATCCAGAGGCTTCAGAGGCTGAGGGAGGAGGCCGGTAAGCTGGCCATAGGTTACATGGACACTTTCAACAACGCCTTCATAATGGCCAGGACCGGCGCAAGGGGCAGCGACATCAACATAACCCAGATGGCTGCCATGCTGGGCCAGCAGACCGTAAGGGGCAGGAGGATAGTAAGGGGCTTCAGGACAAGGACTTTGCCTCACTTCAGGCCTGGCGACCTTTCACCGGAGGCGAGAGGATTTGTGGTTGGGAACTTCCGCGACGGACTCAGGCCGCACGAGGTGTTCTATCACGCCGCCGGTGGAAGGGAGGGACTTGTAGACACCGCAGTGAAGACTTCACAGAGCGGCTATATGCAGAGGAGGCTCATTAACGCGCTTCAGGATCTCTATGTTGCCTATGATGGGACGGTCAGGGACTCCATGGATGACATTGTTCAGTTCAGGTACGGCGAGGATGGAGTGGACCCACAGAGGACGTATCACGGCGAGCCAGTCAACGTGGACAGGATAGTTGAAAAGGTGAAGGCCCTAGGAGGTGGCTCATGATGACCAAGAAGGGCGCTAAGCGTAAGGAGCAGGCCCGTAAGGGGCAGGCCAAGGAGAGCCTTGAGGTAGGTGAGGAGCTCAAGAGGAAGCTGGACGCCGCAAAGGAGATACTGCCTTCCAAGCTATTTGACGAGCTCTACAAGAAGGTAGTAGACAATAACGACCTCACGTTACAACAGAAGGTCATGGCCGTAGAGGAGGCCGTTAGGACATATATAAGCGCGATGGTTCAGCCGGGGGAGCCCGTTGGCGTTGTGGCAGCTCAGTCTATCGGGGAGCCAGGAACACAGATGACCCTCAGGACCTTCCACTACGCGGGCCTTATGGAGTTCGACGTGACCCTTGGGCTGCCCAGACTCATAGAGATAGTTGACGCCAGGCAGGAGCCTTCCACGCCACTGATGAAGATATACCTCGAAGAGAAGTACGCCAGCGATCCCGAGAAGGCAAGGGAGATCGCTAGGTCCATAGAGTACACCACGCTAGCTAACGTGGTCTCCGAGGTCTCCTGGTCCCTCGGCGAGAGGACCTTCATCATAAGGCTTGACCCCGAGATGATGGAGGACCGTGGCGTCACCAGGGACATGGTCGTGGACGCTCTTGAGAGGCTGAGGCTGGGCGAGGTCAGCGAGGGTGAGGACGAGTGGACCGTAGTTCTTGAGGCCAACAAGAGCGCCTTACCTGACGACTACCTCTTTGACGAGAAGACCTATGACGAGCTGGTCAACAAGATGAAGAAAGCCTACATAAAGGGGATCAAGGGCATCAAGAGGGCCATAATCCAGGAGAGAGCTAACGAGAAGGCGGGCAAGAGGGAGTATGTGATAATTACGGAGGGTAGTAACCTCGCTGAGGTCATGAAGGTCGATGGAGTAGATCCGCTGCGCGTGGAGACGAACAACATACATGAAATAGCGGAGGTCCTCGGCATTGAGGCCGCGAGGAACGCGATCATAAGGGAGATCATGGACGTGCTTCAAAGCTCAGGCCTTGACGTTGACATAAGGCACGTCATGCTGGTAGCCGACATGATGACGTGGACAGGCAAGGTTAGGCAGATAGGAAGGCTCGGCATAGTTGGCGAGAAGCCTAGCGTCTTGGCCAGGGCCGCCTTTGAGGTCACGGTGAACCAGCTTTACGACGCAGCTGTAAGAGGTGACGCTGAGAGCTTCAGGGGCGTCACAGAGAGCATAATTGCTGGGCTCCCGCCAAGGGTCGGGACGGGCCTGGTTATCACGACAGTGGGGGTCAACGCTCTTAAATCCCTGCAGGGCAACGTCCCGCAGGCAAACAGTGGACAGAGCTAAGGTGATAGCGGTTGTCTGAGGCCATAGCGCTCGAGAGGGAGCTGAAGGCGGTAATGAAGTCAGGCAAGGTTGTCTTAGGGGTCAAGGAGGCGCTCAAGCTCCTTCTCAGTAATGAGCTTAAGGGGCTCGTAATAGCTGACAACACGCCGTATGAGGTAAGGGAGAGGCTCACATATGTGGCCAAACTCAATAACGTACCTGTTACCATCTTTAAGGGGACCTCGACAGAGCTGGGCTCAGTCATAGGCAAGCCCTTTAAGGTATCAGTCATAGGCATCATAGACCCTGGTGACTCCAAGATAATTGACCTACTGCTCGAGCAGCAAAGGTGAAGCGTGTGGCCGTGGGGGAGAACAAAAGCGATAGAATAGGCCTTGAGGAGCTTCGGTACATATCACTCCTTCAGGACCTCACAGGGGCCATGGTGTACAGGGCCCTCGAGGACGATAATGACAACAGGATAATATACCTTGTCGACAAAAACGACGTCGGTAAGGCCATAGGTAAGGACGGGAGGAACGTCAAAATGTTGTCAAAAATGCTCAACAAGAACGTCGAGATAGTCGAATACGCAAACGAAATTGATAACATGGTTAGAAACCTTCTTACCGGCGTGACGGTACTTAAAGTTGAGGTCACGGAGAGGGACGGCCTGAAAACTGTATACGTTAAGGTGAAGGACGACGAGAAAGGTAAGGCCATAGGTAAGGACGGGAGGAACGTCAGAAGGGCCAGGTTGGTCCTGAACAGGCTGTTCAACGTTGACAGGGTCGTGATAAGGTGATCAGGAGAGCGCATATATACCCACCTCATACAAGCCCTTAGGGAAGCGCCTTGCCAGAGGGACCAAACGGGCTCTTCGCGGCCAGGAAGCTCAGGAAGAGCAGGCTCAAGTTCAGGTGGGCTAAGAGGAAGTTCAAGGTCAGGTCACTTAAGCTTAAGGAGAGGTACGACCCGCTAGAGGGCGCCCCTATGGCAAGGGGTATAGTCCTAGAGAAGGTAGGCATACCTTCAAGGCAGCCTAACGCGGCCTTAAGGAAGTGCGTCAGGGTCCAGCTAGTTAAGAACAAGAAGGTCGTCACGGCTTTCGTGCCTCGCGACGGCGGGATACTGTTCATAGATGAGCACGATGAGGTCATAATAGAGGGCATAGGAGGCCCTAAGGGAAGGGCTATGGGCGACATACCTGGCGTCAAGTACAAGGTCATAGCTGTCAACGGCGTTTCGCTCGACGCGCTGTGGAAGGGCAAGAAGCAGAAGGTTAAGAGGTAGCCTGTGCGAGCGGACGGAGGTCAGAAGGAGGTCTCTCCCTCCTCGCCCTCTCCTCCCTCCTCGCCACCCTCCTCATTCATCTTCCTCTCCATCTCAACGAGCCTTCGGGTTACATATATAGGCTTGCCCGTTATCATGGCTAGGTATATGGCCTGGCTGGGTATCATCTTCACGCTCAGGTTTACGCCTGATCCCTCAAACTCTACGGTTGCTGTGTAAAGGCCCGTGGTGAGGTCAACTTCGTCTATTACGACCCTCTTCAGGGTCCTGCCTATAAGCTCCTTGAACTCCTCATGCGAAGCGAGGAATGTGTATATGCTCTGCCTGCGGGGTGGGACGCTGCCGTCGTTGAGTATCTTTATGGCCTCAGCCACGTCGTAAGGTATGTTAACAAGCGTGAACTCACCGCCGTCCTCGAGGGTCAGCGAGAGGCCCACCAGCGAGAAGGTCATATGCGTCCTGCTGTCCTCTACTACCCTGTAGAAGGGCTCAACCGAGGTCACCCTTACAAGCTCTTCCTCGCTCAAGACCTGTGAGGCCCAGCGCCACAACTTGGATCGGAAGCTCTTAAGTCTATCCTAAGCACAACTGGGGCCGCCTTTCGCTTTTAAACCTCGCCTGGGCTCAGGTCCTGGATCAACATGTCGCAGGAATCCAAGGTACCAGACCCGGCAGCGGTGGGCTCTGGGGCAGCCAACGTGAAGCTCTTCGGCAAGTGGGACTGGGCAGGCGTTGAAGTGAGGGACCCCAGCCTCAAGAAGTACATAAGCCTGAGGCCTGTCCTGCTGCCGCACACCGGGGGTAGACACGAGCACAGGCGCTTTGGCAAGGCCGAGGTGCCCATCGTTGAGAGGCTGATAAACAGGCTGATGTACCCTGGCAAGAACGGCGGCAAGAAGGCGCTGGCCTATAACATAGCCAAGGCAGCCTTCGAAATTATTCACGCAGAGACAGGCGAGAACCCGATACAGGTCCTGGTCAGGGCCATTGAGAACGCGGCTCCCAGGGAGGAGACCACGAGGATAATGTACGGCGGCATAATATACAGGGTCTCAGTTGACGTCTCGGCCCAGAGGAGGGTCGACCTAGCACTGAGGTTCATAACTGAAGGGGCCAGGCTATGCGCTTTCGGAAGCCCCAAGAGCATTGAGGAGTGCCTCGCCGAGGAGATAATGGCGGCGTCGCGCGGCGACCCCTCAAGCTACGCGATAAGGCAGAAGGAGGAGATAGAGAGGATAGCGCTCAGCTCCAGGTAAGCGACGTCCTCTCCCCCAATGCGCTTTTAAATCCCAGCTACCTCCTGTCATAACGCAAGGCGGAGGGTGAAGGATATGCCCGAGAAGCCACACTTGAACCTAGTGGTGATAGGTCACATAGACCACGGTAAGAGCACCCTGACAGGTCACCTGCTCTTCAGGCTCGGGTTCATCGACCCTAAGGTCATGCAGCAGATAGAGGAGCAGGCCAAGCAGGCAGGCAAGGAGTCGTTCAAGTACGCGTGGGTACTTGACAAGATGAAGGAGGAGAGGGAGAGGGGCATCACGATAGACCTCTCGTTCATGAGGTTCGAGACTAAGAAGTACTACTTTACGATCATAGATGCCCCCGGCCACAGGGACTTCGTCAAGAACATGATAACCGGCGCCAGCCAGGCTGACGCGGCGCTCCTCGTGGTCTCCTCCAGGAAGGGCGAGTTTGAGGCCGGCATGAGCCCTGAGGGGCAGACCCGTGAGCATATACTACTGGCGAGGACCCTGGGCATAGAGCAGGTCATAGTGGCCGTTAACAAGATGGACGCCCCTGACGTGAACTACAGCCAGCAGAGGTACAACGAGATAGTGGGCACCCTCAAGAAGTACTTCAAGAGCATTGGGTACAACCCTGACGTCATACCGTTCGTGCCCGTGAGCGCCTGGACCGGTGAGAACCTTATAGAGAGGAGCCCCAACACGCCATGGTATAACGGCCCCACGCTGGTTGAGGCCTTTGACAACCTCAAGCTGCCGCCCAAGCCTGTCGACAAGCCGCTGAGGCTCCCCATCCAGGGCGTCCTGAGCATACCCGGCGCTGGAACCGTGGTGACCGGCAGGGTGGAGACGGGCGTTCTCAAGCCAGGCGACAAGGTCATGATAATGCCAGCGGGCATAGTGGCTGACGTGAAGAGCATCCAGATGCACTACCAGGACCTGCCGCAGGCCGAGCCCGGTGACAACGTCGGCGTTGCCCTCAGGGGCGTCGAGAAGAACCAGGTGAAGAGAGGTGACGTAATCGGCCACACCGACGTGCCGCCGACCGTGGCCGAGGAGTTCACCGCAAGGGTGGTCATAGTGTGGCATCCGAGCGCCGTGGCCGTGGGGTACACTCCAGTAGTGCACGTCCACACGGCCTCAGTGGCCTCAAGGATAACCGAGATAGTTGCCAAGCTGGACCCGAGGACCGGCAACCCGGTAGAGCAGAACCCGCAGTTCCTGAAGGCCGGCGATACCGCTATAGTGAAGTTCAAGCCCATAAAGCCGCTTGTAATTGAGAAGTTCAGCGACTTCCCGCAGCTCGGAAGGTTCGCCATGAGGGACATGGGCAGGACCATAGGGATAGGGGTAGTAATTGACGTAAAGCCGGCCAAGGTTGAGGTCAAGAAGTGAAGCTGACCCCGCCAACTCAAGCGGTGTCAGGTCATGGCAGCATTCAACGTCAGGATATGGCTGTGGAGCACCAACCCAAGGAGCCTCGAACAGGTAGTGCAGCAGATAAGGGACATAGCGCAGAAGACCGGGGCCCCGATGAGAGGTCCTGTGCCGCTCCCCACGAAAAGGCTCGAGGTCCCCATATTCAGGCTGCCCCACGGCGAGGGCAGCAAGCACTGGGAGCACTGGGAGATGAGGATACATAAGAGGCTTATAGACATAGAGGCTGACGAGAGGGTCCTCAGGAGGCTCATGAGGATCCAGGTCC
>Ga0081534_100563_pt1 | contig 11644 bp, 13 predicted proteins | sample MonGeyMetagenome_FD_71019 | JGI IMG/M metagenome (GOLD analysis project Ga0081534, IMG submission 71019) | Hypoxic/sulfidic aquatic microbial communities from Monarch Geyser, Yellowstone National Park, USA - MG (SPAdes) v1 (version 2) | ecosystem: Environmental > Aquatic > Thermal springs > Hot...
CGCGAGCTCCGGGACCGCGAGCGGGTTCACGAGGGCGTGCATCTCGCGCTCCGCGACCAGCGCGGCGAGGGCCCGCGCCTCGAACGCCTCTGGCGTCGCCACTAGGACCCACTCGCCGCGGTCCCAGCGTGCCAGCGTCGGGAGCTCGCAGCCGCCGGGCGGGCCCTCCCCGGGGTCCGTGCACCTGAGGTGGGCGCGCCACCAGGCGCGCGCCGCCGATGCCAGGGGATCGCGGGGGTCCACATGGCAGCGTGCCTCCGGAGCCTTTAAGCTGGGCACACATACCTGCGCTGGCATTACCACGCTCCATGGATGGACGATGGCAATCTTTCGAGAATCTTATTGATAATATTTGATATGGGTAGACAAGGTAGGTAACGGTAGCAGGGGGGATCTGGGAATCAAAGATATCAATCCGGGTAGACAAGGTGGACAACAGTAGCCATGGGGGTCGGCGAATTTTCGGGGGCGATGAGGCCCCCATTCCAGGCCAGGTCTACTTTGTCTACCCTGTCCACCCACCATCATGACTTCAAGCAATGCCTGCGCTGGTATGAGCGGTTGGGGCCGCGCGTCGCCCGAGCCCGGCCCCATCCTCCCCGTCCGCCGGCTCCAGCTCCGCGAGGAACTCGCTGAGGGGGACCCGGACCGCGCTCACATGGGTCTTGCGGCCGCCGCGGCTCTCGGAGAGCCGCGGGTCATACTCCCACCCCATGAGGTCCGCCAGCGCCCGCAGCGAGGTCACGCCCGGCACAGCCCTCCCCAGCCGCTGCAGCGCCTCGCGGTAGATCCTGACCTCATCGCCGCCCTGGGCGCGGGCGACGCGGGCCCAGGGCAGCAGCTCCTCCCGCAGCACCGCCTCGGCGCGCTCGCGCAGGGTGGGGCGGTTGCCCTCGTCCATCCTGTGGTACGCCCGGTAGGCGTCGTTCACCTCGGCGATCAGGAAGGCCAGGACCGCGCGCCTGAACTCGTCGACGCTCGGGCCCTCCTCGCCGCCCTCGGCCTCCAGGTCCAGCCAGGCCGGCGGCTCGCCGCCGAACGCCTCGCGGTAGCTGTCCCTCAGGAGCCCCGCGAAGTCCAGGTCCCCGGGGATCCCCTCCCTCAGGACCCTGGCCGCCACGTAGCGGCCTATCGCCTCCAGCGCCCGCAGCCGCGGCCTCACCTCCCTGTTGTACAGCTCCTGCCGCTCGCGCGGCACGACCTCGCTGTAGGTGAAGCCGATCACCAGCGCGAACCTCTTCAGGAGGGCCGGGTCGTCGAGGGGCATGGCGTTCGAGGTGAACACCAGGGGCGAGCGGGCGCGTATCTCGCGGTACTCCGTGCCGCCGTAGTGGCGGCCGCGCGCCACGGTGCGCTCCGCGGCGTTCTTCAGCACGTTGACGAGCTCCTCATACCTGTCCCCGCGGAAGAGGTGGGAGACCTCGTTCACGACCGTCGGGAACGTCCACCTCTCCAGCGCGCGGCCCAGCCTGGCCACAGTGTCGACTGTGGCGCCCGACTCCGGCTCCGCCTCGATGCCCCAGAGGTCGTAGCACAGGACGCGGGCGAGCTCCGACTTCCCGGTGTCGGGCGGCCCGTGGAGGAACACGTACCCGATCCACGCGGGCCTCCCCAGGGCGCCCTGCTTCACCGCGTAGTGGAAGGGCGCGGCCGCGGCCCACCTCAGCAGGGAGGCGAACTTCGCCTGCGCGTGGCCCCACCACCTCGTCGCGAGCTCGTTCAATAGCTCCCAGGCGGCGCGGAGCTCCTCCGGGGTGGGCGGGTCCGCGCGGACCCCCGCGGCCACGATCCTCCCCTCCCTCTCCAGGTAGTAGAACCCGGGCGCGGCCGGGAGGGCCTCGACCCGCGCCAGCCCGCTGTCGTGGTAGAAGCCCAGCACCGCGCTCAGGAAGTCCTCGGCCAGGCGCCGCGCCCACACGCGCCCGCCGGCGGCCAGCCTGGCGAGCATCTCCTGGCCGGTCGAGGGGCCGGTGGGCAGCTCCCTCCGGTCCCCGCCGCCGTAGCCCCATGTCACGGCGTACCTCAGCTCGCCCGTCTCGGGGTCCACGTGCGCCACCACCTCCAGGGGCGCCGCCGCGATCACCACCTCCCGCAGCCCGATGGACTCCTCCCCGGTGCGGGGGTCCACCACGACGTACGCGCGGCGGACCTCCCCGGCCTCCAGGTCCACGACCGCGTGCAGCCCGGCGGCCGGGTCGATCTCCACGAAGACGGCGCCCGCGATCGGGTGCGGGCCGAGCGCGCGCTGGACCCCCAGGACCGCGAGCAGCGCGGCCTCGCGCGGCGCGCCGGCCTCCAGCAGAGCTCCCAGGAGTGTGGTCGCCCCGCCCGGCCCCGGCGGCTCCCCCTGAGGGGGAGCGCCCAGCCCGAGGGCGCGGGCCAGCTCGCCCCTCGCGCCCGAGAGGTCCGCGCCCGCCCCGCGGTACACCCTCTCCACCCAGAGGAAGGCGGCCTCGGCCTCCTCCCGCCTGAGGCCGGGGAGCGCGGCCCTGATCATGTCGGCGACGCTGAGCGGCGACACCCCGTTCGCGGCCCCCCAGGTCGCGAGGACCCTGGCGAGCGCGGCGGCGCCGGGCCTGTGCCCCATCAGCCTCCCGGCGGCCGCCCTGACCAGGTTCGGGTCCAGCTCCCGGAAGCCCGGGACCGCCGGCGGCGGGGCCGGCGGCGCGAGCAGGAGCGGCAGCTCCTCGATCGCCCTCGGGTAGCGCCTCAGGAAGCCCACCAGGTCCTCCTTCGGGATGTCCGCTATACTGGCGGCGCCCGGCGGCACGATCGCCGCGTGCACGAGGTCCTGGCCGAGCCTGGGGTCGTGCACGACCAGCGCGATCACGCGGTCCCCGGAGGGGGCGCGCGCGACCCACCAGGTGGCCGGCAGCGGGTTGGCATCGTCCTCGCCGACCGGGTGCCTCGCGCTCATCGCCTGCGCCTCCACGTTCGAGAGCTCGCCCAGCTTCTCCTCCGGCACGCCCCTCCCCCGGAGGAACTCGATGACGATCCGCGGCAGGTTCATGCGCCACCACCCCCCAGCCACCTGTCGAGGGTCCACCGGCCCCGGCCCGCGCCCGGCGCGGCGGGCAATGCCTGCTCTGGTACGACTGGCGCAGGGGCGCCGCCGAGCGCGCGCCCGAGCTCCCCGCGCGCTCCCGGATAGTAATGCTCGAACACAGCCATATCGGTCTCGGCCGGCATCCCCCCGGGCGGCGCCATGGCCGCGTGCACGATCCGGTCGGCGCCCGAGATCGGGTCGCGCAGCGCCAGGATCACCAGGCGCGAGCCGTCCGGGGCCGCGGCGATCACCCAGCGGGTGGGGGCCGGCACGCCGCGGCGCTCCGGGCGCATACTCGCCCCGGGCGCGTGGGCCACGGCGCGCTCGGTCGGGAACTCCCGGACATCGGGGTAGCGCGCCAGCGCCTCCGGCGTCAGCCTGCCGCCGTACTCCGGGTCGTCGGCCGCGAACCGCAGCGCCCCGGGGATCGGGGGAGGCCGATCGCCCGCCCGGGCCGGGGCGCGCGCCGCCTCCCCCGGCGGGACGGGCGCCGGGCCGACGCGGACCCACCACAGCGGAAAGGGCGGGCCGTACGGCTCGGGCTCCGGGAGCCTCAGGCCGGCGGCCGCCATCTCCCTCAGGGCGCGGCCGAACTCGCCGTGGCTGAGGGGCTCCATGACCCCATCGCCGCGCAGCGCGGCGCCGGACCTGCTGTCCATCGCTATCCGGAGCTCCTGCGTCCAACCGAGAGCGCGGAACGCCCCGAGCAGCAGCGGCGGGTCGCCCTCCGGGTCGAAAACTCCGCCCCAGGCAGCGCCCTCCGGGACGCCCACCTCCCTGAGCCCCCTCCCCAGCTCGACCCTCCGCTCCAGCCGGGCACCTAAGATCCCGCGCGAGGCGCGCGGGGGACCCCACAGCGCCACCACCACTTCACGGTCGAGCGATAGCCTGAGGTGGGCGCCCGTCCGTATCACGGAGATGGGTCGCCCCCGGCCTTAAAACGGGCTGGCCGCACGGTTCATATTTGCGCAAGCATGCGCGCACCGGGCCGGCTCGCTACTCCCTCCCCTCGCGGCGCAGGCGCAACAGCGCGTTCGCGAAGTCGCATATGGGGGCGGCCTCCTCGGGATCCACGCGCACCCCGGAGATGTCGCGCAGCAGCCCCCGCGTGACGCGCTCCCGCACCACGTCCCTGCCCAGCTCGCGGTGCCTCATCACGTCGTACGCGACCAGGATGCCGGGCAGGGGGAGCAGGCGGAACTCGACCCGGCCGACCCTCCCGACCACCACGGAGTCCACGGTCACGCGTGTGGGGACGACCTAAAAGGGCCGGGCCTCGGGCGGGCGACCCCGGGACATGCGCAGCATCAGCGCAAGCATGAGCGCGTGGCGCCGCGGGCCCACGGCCCACCTTAAATGAGCGCGCGGCACGAGCGCGCGTGGAGGAACCACTTCACCTCACTATCCGGTGCCCGAACTGCGGCGCCCGCGCGCTCCTCCTGGATCCGGCCACGGGCGAGGTCGTGTGCCAGCGCTGCGGGGCCGTTGTCCGCGAGCGCATCGTGGACGAGTCCGGCGGCGAGAGGCGCGCGGGGGACCCCGGGGAGCGGGCCGGCCGCGACCACCGCGGGCCGCCGATCACATTGACGCGCCACGACATGGGGCTGTCCACGGTGATCGCGGAGGAGGACAGGGACGCGTCCGGGGCCGCGCTCGGCCCTGAGGTCCGCTCCTTGGTGCACCGCCTGAGGCTCTGGGACGGCAGGGCCCAGCGCGAGAGCGCGGGCGGGGACCTCATGAGCGCCCTGGACCTGCTGGACATCATCTCCGGGAAGCTGGGCCTGCCCCGGGCGGCAGCCGAGCGCGCCGCCATGATGTACAGGCGCGCGCGGGAGATGGGCCTGCTGCGCGGCCGCGCCTCGAACCCGCTCGTGGCCGCCTCGGTCCTGGCGGCGACCCGGGAACTCGGGATCCCGCGCCGGATCGTAGACGTGGCGGCGGCCGCGGGCCTGAGGAAGCACGATGTGTACCGCGCATACAGGCTCCTCCGGGACGCGGGGATAGCGAGGGTCGCAGCCACCCAGGCGCCGGAGGCATTCGTGGCGCGCGCGGCCTCGGCCGCGGGCCTCCCCGAGGCGGTCGCGCGGCGCGCGCTGGGGATGATCAGGGAGGCCAGGGCCTCGCGGCCGGGCGCGATCGCGGGGAGGGACCCGGTGGGCCTGGCCGGCGCGGCCGTGTACGCAGCGGCGAAGCTCACGGGCGCGGGCGATCGCCTCACGCAGCGCGACGTGGCGCTGGCCCTGGGGGTCACGGAGGCCACGATAAGGAAGGGCGTGCACGGGCTCGGCTACCGGTTCGACCGTGAGGCCCGCGCGTGGGTTAAGGTTGCCGAGGTCGGCGCGCAGGAGTGGCGGCCGCCCCCGGCTCCGGACGCAACTGCCCGCGATTCCAACGCGGGGATCGCGCGCGTGCCCGTCCAGGAAGTGCCCCCAAAAATCGGACAGGCCCACGCGCGATTCCAACGCGGGGATCGCGCGCGTGCCCGTCCGCGGAAGTTTCACGATAATCGGCACTTAATGGGCGCGTTCCGGGTCGTATCCGAGCAGCGCCGCGGTCCTTTCCCCGGGGTGATAGCGCCAGCCGCTGTCGCGCCTCAGATAGCCGAAGCGCACCAGGCGCCGCACCGCGTCGCGATAGAGATGCCCGGCGAGCTCCCCGCCGCCCCATAGCACCAGGAATATGCGCTTGGGGTTCCTCACGTTCGACAGCACCAGTAGCAGGAGGTCCACCTCGGCGATCCCGGGCCTCGTGGGCGGGAGGAACTTATTCGGGGGGATGAGGATGGCCGGCGCCACGGAGTACTCCTTGCCCTCATGGACCACGTAGCCGGCGGCCTCCAGTCTCGCGAGCGCCCTCCTCAGGGTGCGCTGGGAGTACCGGATGGAGCTCCCCATCATGCGCACGCGCAGCCACCACGGCGACGTGGGATGCCGGATCGCGGCCAGCGCCAGGAAGGCGTCCACGGCCGACAGCCCGCGCCCCGGGCCGCCCGCGGCGGCGCGGGCGGGCGCCGGCCCCTGCCCCTCGGGGATGGCACCGTCGCTCATGGCGATCGCGCCGGACCGCCGCGCACAATCTCGATGCGGTAGCGCCTTCCGCAGTATGGGCAGGTCACGTCGAACTCTTCGACGCCGGCCCCCAGCAGCACCCTGAACGCCCGGGTCCCCTCCGCGCCCGGCACCTCCCCGGCGAGGTCCTCGCGCGCGGGGGCGCCCGGCTCGCTCCCGACCGGGCCGACCTCGGCCGCGCGGGCGCTCGCCCCGGGCGCGACCCGCTTCGGCGGCGCTGCCCCCTCCAGCGCCTCCTCGCTAACCTCGCGCGCGGGGCCGGCGCGCGGGGGCGCGCCCTCCGGCTCGTCGCGCCTCCTCCTCTCCTCCCTCAGGCGGAGGGAGGGGGTCATCCAGCCCCCCTCCGGCGGCTGGACGCCGATCTCATGCATGCGCAGCTCGATCGGGGTCAGCGCGGCGATCAGCCCGGCGCTCCGCATGTAGCGCACGTGCTCCACGGGATCGTCGTCCGGCCTCCAGTCATTCACCAGCGCGAAGTACGCCCCGGCCAGGCGGTAGTACCTCTCCTGCCCCAGGAGGCGCACCATGTGGTAGGCGTGCAGGTACTGCTTCCCCAGCAGCACGCCGCTGGACCTCGCCCACCTCTCGGCCAGCGCGAAGTCCTCCAGCTCCTCATCGGTGGCGCGCGTCACGAGCCTCACCAGATAGCCCCGGGTCCTCGCGTCGTAGGAGCTGAGCAGGTCATCCAGTCCGGGCACGCCGGCCAGCTCGCCCGACAGCATCCGCCTGATGACGCGCACGACCTCGAGGTCCGTGAGGTTGCGCCTGCGCAGGTTCTCCTCGAGCGCCATCCTCCACAGTTCGCTCACGGGCGTGTCGGCCGGCACCAGCAGGACGCGGAGCGCGGCCGGGCGCCCGTACCTCTCCCTGGCCATCCGCGCCGCCATCAGCCTGCGTATCCCGGCGACGACGTAGCACCTCCCGGTCGCGGGGTCCTCCCACCCCACGGCGGGCTCCAGCTGCCCCCAGGCGATCGACTCGACGAGGTCGGAGACATCGTCGTAGGTGGTCCTGTACAGGAAGCGCCCGTCCGGCTCGCAGAGGTCCAGCGGGACGTCCTTCATTACCATGTCGCTCGGGCTCACCACTTCACCCTCACCTCCTCCCAGTCCACCAGCCCGAGAGCGTTATCGAGCTCCCGCAGCGCGCGCAGCGCGACGGCGCGATAGGAGCCCCCGGCGCGCGGCCCGGCGAGCAGGGCGGACTGGATGTACCTCTCGACCTCCTCCAGGTAGCCGCGCTCCTCCAGCGCGCGCTTCGTCAGGGGGAGCCTGTGGATGGAGTAGATGCGCGCGGCGGTCCCCGGGTCCATCGGCCCGGGCCCCAGCCCGCACCTGTACATCGTGCGGAAGGGGTAGTACTCGTCATCCGCCTCCCCATCGCTCAGCGCGCCCAGCTGGCGCAGCGCCTCGCGCAGCGTGCCGGGCGGCGCGACGCGCGCGGCGAACAGCGCGGCTATCGCGCGCTCGCGCTGCGGCCTGCACCTCGCGCGGTCCACTAAATCGAGCACCTTGGGCACGACGCCGCCCGGGATGCGCAGGAGCTCGCATACATGGCGGACGATATTCTTCGCGCCTGCGTTCCTCTCCCTGTGGTCCTGGGAGAGGATATTGCGCTCCACGCGGCCGACCTGGCGCCCGAAGAGCAGGCCGTAGTCGGGGGCGGCCGTGCCGTCCACCGAGTGGTGGCCGGTCCAGGCGTAACCGGGCTCCGTTATAATGGACATCGGACGGTCGTGCTGGGGGGCCTTAAAAGGGCCGGGAGGGTCGCCCCGGGTCGCGGGCCCCGGGGCAGGCGGCCCGGAGTTTGGACCAAACATGGTTAATGTGGTGAAAATTCTCCAATTTAAACATTCTGCGCAGGTTTATATACCACTTGGTCCAACCTTTCCCCATGCCATGGGTGGGCGTGAAGGTGCGCTCCGAGTACGTGGAGAGGCTGAAGGAGATCTACGAGGAGCGCAAGCACGAGATGCTGGACATCGGGATCAGGTCGTTCAATGGGTTCTTCAACCACATAGTGTGGCAGGTGATAGAGGCCGACAGGATCCTGAGGTCCCGCGCGCCGTACATGAGCCTCGTGGGGTTCACGGACAACGGGGTCGTGATAGAGGACAAGAAGCTGGGCCGCATAGTGGAGGTCCGCGCGGCGCCCGGCGGCGACCTGGTCTGCGAGCTCGACCAGAGGAACGACTGCGCCCACGTCGGGTTCGCGTACGCGATTCCTGAAGTCTACAGCGCGATGCTCGCTCGGGGGAAGCGGCCGCCGACCGTCAGGGAGTGAGGGCCGACCCGTGAATTCGCGGGGCGCCCGGGCCATCGGCTCTCGCGCTGCTCGCGGCCCGGGAGCAGAACGCGGATGCTCATGACCTGCTGGTTGTCCGAGGTCTGGATCAGGCGCTTCGCGAGCGTGAGCTGCTTCCCGACCCACGCGTCCGTGTCGCGCCCGTAGAGGCTCTTCACGATGTTCGCGTTTATTTTATTTAATATGAAGGGCTTATCGGTCTCCCTGAAGAACACCACCACCTTGGGTCCGCTGTCGAATGTCCTGACCTCGACGCGCTCCACCGTGTAGGTCACGGGCCGCGGGGGGAGGTCCGCGGCCTTCAGGTACTTCGATGGCCCGTAGACCGCGTCGACGTCCACCACGTCATTAGGGATTGGCGCAACGCCTTAAAAGCGCAGTCGCGGATCGGGGCTGGTAATAATTGCGCAAGTATGCGCACCATCAATGTTGGATCACGGTGACGGCGGTCGGGCCGTCCACCGTCAGCTTCAGTTCCGGGCCTACTTCTGTTTGCGAGCCATTTATCACCCACAGCGTGTCCGGATCGTCCAGGGACCTCAGCGTCACAGTGCCACTTGTATAGTAGAGGCCCGGAGGTGGATCCGTGCGGACCCCGAAGGCCGCAAGCGAGAGGTACGATGCGTTGCCCATATTATACGAGAAGATCGCCCCACTGGACGTCACGAGCGCGAACTCCCCGGACTGGAGCGGGATCGTCGCGGACGCGCCCGTGGCCAGCGGCACGTCCACGGATTGTACGGCCACTTGTCCCCCGGCGACCTGGAGGACCTCCACTATCGTCACCGGGATCCCCTCATTCGTGACCACGACGCCGGGGGATCCGCTCGGCGGCACGTGGGCCACGTACACGAGGCTCAGGTTCTCCCGGGCCGGCCTGCCGGCGGCCACTTGGGCGCTGTGCGCCGAGGCCAGCGCGCCGTACATGTAGGCAATGGAGAACGTGAGCGCCGCGGCCGCGGCTATCAGTAATATCAGCACTAGGACCGCACCAATTGACTCGCCGACCGCGCGGCGCCTGTAAGTGTTCACGCCCGCGCGTGCCGCCGCGCCTTAAAAGGTGGGGGGCGGGGCGACCAAGTTTACGTGTGGCTCGGCGGCCACCAATAATCATTCTAATTAATTCAATTCAATGAATAATGGCGCGGGGGCCGCTTTCCGGGGATGCGATTCCACCCCTCGCCCGCTCGCCGCCCCGAGCGGCAGGAATAGCGCAACGCCCTCCTCACTGGCGCCGGCCTCCCGCCGGCTGTCCCCGAGGAACAGCTCTATCGCCCGGCCGACCGCGTCCGGGATAGAGTCCACAGCCGCCACGGGCGCGCCGGGCTCCTGCCGCGTCTGCACACTCTTTATGCCGCGGAGTTCGCGCGCGACCTCCCCCGAGTCGGCGCCGCTCCTGAGCGCGAGGCTCGCGAGGCGGCCCAGCGCCTCCGCGAGCGAGTTCACCGTCGAGCCGCTCTTGCCGGTGCGCACGAACACCTCGACCGGGCGGCTGTCCCCGTCCGCGTTCACGGTCACGTAGACGTGGCCCGCCTCCGTCAGGAAGCGGAACGTCGCGCCGCGCAGCGCGAAGCCCCTCCCCGGCAAGGCGAACTCCACCATACCGCCAAGACCTTTTAACGCGCCAGTGGTGCATACACGCGCAAGTATTACCGGTGCGGCGCCGCGAAGTATGTGAAAAAATTGGTAGGGGGAGCCGGCCGCGAGCCCGTGGCCTCAGGCGCGGGACAACTCGTCCGCGAGGGCCCGGGTTACGTTCTCGCTCAGGATATCGTCGCGGCGCAGGACGTCGACGCGCACGTCTGAGATCCTCGGGCGGTCGCCCTCAACCGAGAGCGCCGCCGTGACCACGAGCACCGCGCCCTTCGGCACGCCGAGCGCGACCAACGCGTCGTACACGGCCTTGTTCACGCGCGCGACCTCCGCGTCCAGCGCGTCGGCCTGCGCGCCCAAGTGCGCCCTCGCGGCCGCGTAGGCCGCGCGGCGGAAGCGGAGCGCGTAGCCCGAGGCACGCACTGGCCCGGTGGTAATCGCGACGGCGTGGCTGGCGCTCATTTGGCATCGGGTATTCTACGGCTTTAAAAGCGCGGAAAAGCGCGGGCGGGGCCGCGCCGGTAATACTTGCGCAAATACTACGGGCCGCGTCGCCGGTGGCGTGGCCCGCTCGGAGTCGGAGAAAAAATCGGGAGGGTGCGCTAGGAACCGGGCCGCCGGGTCAATGCCTCTCGGAGTAGTAGCTGAAGAGGGAGACCACGAACTCGTACCCTGCGAACAAAGCGACCAGTGCGCTGGCTAAAATGATCAGCGCGTTCAGTATGGTCACCATCGGGGTGGGGAACGCGGGAGAGTTCAAGATGCCACCATAGGCTGGCGAGTTTATCCAGAGGTATGAGACTCCCGAGGGAATGGTGTAATTAGAGGGCGCGTTGCTGCTGGTGATCTGGTAGATCCCATAAGTGATCCCGGGCGCCACGCCTCCCCCCGCGGCGAACGCGCTCCCCACCAGCCAGATTATGAAGGACACTATCACTGGCCCTAGGAGTGCGAGGATCATCGTGGTCCCGTACGTCCTCATCTTCTGAATGGGGGTCTCGTTGTAGCCCATTCCACCCCCGCGTATTCTACCGCCTTAAAAGGCGCGGACGCACGCGCGACCGTGAACCCCAAGGCGCTGCTGCCCCTCGCCGTGGTGATCATCATCTACGCGGCCGCGTACGCCGGCGATCCCGGGCGCGTCCTCCATCCGATGCGCGGGATGTCGTGGAACGACGCGCTGCGGCTCGCCGGCCTCCACGACTGGCGCCCGGCCCGCACCGAGCGCGACCTGTTGCCGCTCGCGCTCCCAATCGGCGCCATGGTGGCCGTCTACGGCGACCTGTTTCCCCCGGCCGGGTGGGAGGGGCCCGTGCTGGAGCTCTCGGCCGGCGCCATCGCCGCGATGGGGCTCCTGGCGCTGCTCGGCCCGCCGGCGCCCGCGCGCAGGCCGACGGCGCTTTCCTACCCGAGGCGCAGCCGCCTGAGGGTCCGCCGTGGGGACGTGCGCCCGGTCTCCCTCCCTGCCGGCGCACCGGACGCCGACGCGGGGCCGGAGGGGCACGAGTTCGACCCGGACGGCCTCGTCCTGTTCCACGTCGCGCCGAGGGACGCGCGCCCGTACTCCCGGCCGGCGTGCGAGCCGCCCGGCTCCTTCCTGAACTCCCTCGTTCTACCGGTCGAGGTGCTCCGG
>Ga0081534_100565_pt1 | contig 11605 bp, 13 predicted proteins | sample MonGeyMetagenome_FD_71019 | JGI IMG/M metagenome (GOLD analysis project Ga0081534, IMG submission 71019) | Hypoxic/sulfidic aquatic microbial communities from Monarch Geyser, Yellowstone National Park, USA - MG (SPAdes) v1 (version 2) | ecosystem: Environmental > Aquatic > Thermal springs > Hot...
ATTGTGGCCTTCGGAGCCGTAGGTCGTGGGTTCAAATCCCACCGGGGCCGCCAAGAGCGTTATTTCATGTTTTTATTTTGAATTTAATATTTGATTTTTGATTATTGTTTTATGTCGCTATAGTGCATCCGAACTAGCCCAGCCGTTGATTCGGTAAGTGATGTACGCGTTTTGCTGCACGCTAAAATTAATTGGTGAAAATTAGCTCTTTGATAACTTCATATATTTATTTTACCAACTCTTTCAATATTCTATTGAAATCGTCAAAAACCTACGGCTCAGGACTATGCAAATCTAAAGTGATGGGTCTTTCAATATTCTATTTAAATCATCGAAGGACGCGCCACTGCACCGGTTGTGGGTGGTGGGGAGGCTAGTTTTAAAGCTGGGGATGTTTAATTCATATTGTGCCCTCCCCTGGCGAAGAAGACAGGGGAACTGCAATGGAAGAACAAAAGCAACGGCGTCGGTATGCCTACAAGACGACCATTAAGAAATTGTTTAACCTTACGGACAACCAATTAAACGTTGCCGTACAGAGGGGAATATTAAAGGACGTTAGGCAAGTCCCGAACCCTCATAACAAATACGAATACTCCTACCTTTTCAACGTTAAGGAGGTGGAAGAGCATTTAGACGAGATACGAAAAATAGAGAAATATTCCGAAAAGGAGATTGAGAGGAGGAAGATGTATTATGAACGGAGTAGAAAGATTTCCCGCATCTCTTTTTTCTGCCCCCTTTGCAACAAAACCATCAGGCCACAAAGGAACTCATACACAAAGAACGCATACCTAGAGGACGAGGTAGACAAGGAAGAAGCGAGAATTGTTGTGATCGTTACTCATTTCAGGCATTCACATACCGATTATGATGTAATAAGAAAGAATGACAACCTACTGCAACAGTATATTGAGGATAAAGAGAAATTCAACAGGGTTCTTAACGCGTATTTTTCAGCCAAAGAGGAGGGGGATTATGATGCGAGGGAGTATTATTTATCCATGATTCGCAGCCTTAAGTCAGAGGCAATTGACAGGCTTAAGGATGAAAAAACTAAGGAAGCCATAGAACTAGCAAAGAAATACTCATTGTTACCAGAGAATTTTGATAAGGAGGAATACGATAAAATAGCCGCGAGAATTAAAGAACTTTACGGCTTGGATTAACAACAAATCTGAGAAAGCTTACTAGTGCTTCCAGGTATGATGTTCTGGATGCGTTTATTGATTGGCTTGAACTGTTGGCAATCTAATCACCCTGTATTAATCCCCAGCACCGACTAGTGTGGTGTGTAACACCTAGGATTGGGTGTTTGTGGGTTGGGTTGAGTCTAGGTTGGGTGGTTTTTTGCCGTACTTCCTGTAGGTTATTCCACGCATTGCGGCGGCGTAGAGCAACGCCTTGAGGGCGTCTGGTGTTTTGTCGATGTACTCCTCGTAGAGCTTCCTAGCAAGCCTATAGAGCTCCTCGGCTTCCTCTATCGTCAAGTCGTCCTTATCAACGAGCTCAAGGAGCCTCCTTCGCTCAGCCTCGGTGAGTGGGTTTGTTGCGGTAGAGGCTAGGTCCTTGATCACAGTCCTTAGGAAGCCCGCGTCCCCCTGGTTTAGGACGCCTCTTAATGCGAGGTACTCGATCGTGATTTCGTTAGTACTAGTGATAACATTGGCGAGCCTATCGAATCCGCTCCTCAACTCGCCAACGTCTCTCTGGACGTTGGTTAGCCCAATCCTCAACTCCTCGATGTCCCTCCTGGTGTCCTTCTCGAACTTGTACATGAAGCCTACTATGGTGACTATCCCCACCAGGAACTCGATGAGGGTGTAATCCATACTGCGGGGCACCAGTTTAGGTGTTATGCCCTGGTTTAAAAACCCAGTGTCCCAAGGACTCCCTATAACCACAGGCACCAGCTGGTTGGTTTAGTCTAGTATTGGTGTTAGTTTCCTGTTGTGCTTCCCGTAGACTATCCCGCGTATTGCCCCTGCGTAGTAGAGCATTAGCCATGCGTTCTCCACCTTACCACCGTACTCGCGGAAGAACTTCCTAGCGAGCCTAACAAGCTCGTCAGCCTCCTCAGGCGTCATGTCCTCACCCTTATCGATAAGCTCAAGGAGCCTCCTTCGCTCAGCCTCGGTGAGTGGGTTTGTCGTGGCAGTGGAGGCCAGGCCCTTAATTACAGTCCTTAGGAAGCCCACGTCCCCCGGTTCAGGACACCCCTCAACCCGAGGTAACCAATCATGACTTCATTAGCACTAGTAATAACATTGGCGAGCCTGGAGAACCCACTCCTTACCTCACTCCTCAGGGCTTCAATATTCCTCTTTAGTGATTCAACATCCCTCTCAACTCCAGTTAGCCTACCCCTCAACTCACCAACGCTCCTCGTTAGGCTAATGACAATGCCCAGCGTGCTAACGACCAAGCCCAACACAGCAACCAAAAGCCCAATAGTGAGGTAGTCCGTGCCCAAGGCACCCAGGTAAAACATTATATTATGCTTAAAAAACTAAGCCTAATTAGGTGGTGGTGTTAAGTCTCCTACCATACTTCCCATAGGTTTCCCCACGCTTGACAACGGCGTAGCATAGCATCAATAAGCGTTTGGCACTTTACCGCTGTACTCGTAGAAGAACTTCTTGGCATGTCTCCCAATTCATCAAGAATTGCACATCGGCGTGCTGAAATAAAAAAGGAATTGTTTTTAGTTTGATTGTTTCTGTTTGTTTGTTTAGGTTATTATGTTTCCTTGTTCGTCTACCTTTGCTATTACCTTCCTAACAGTCTTACCATCTGGCGTCTTGAACAACGCCATCACAAAACCCTTCCTACCCTTAGGCTGCACCTTCCAAACCTTCGTAGGCTTCAACTTCCTACCCTCCACTTCATATTCCCTCTTAGCCAGATCCTCTAGCGAGACCATATTGGTCAATAAAGCTCATAATTCGGGAGTATTTAAAAACATCGCTTGGAAATGCAACGGACAAATATATCGGTATCAATACGCCAAACTTAGCATTATTTCTTAATAAATGTCAAATAATACGATAATTATGAAAAGGCGAGGTTAAACAATATCAAGCCGTTAGGGACGATAGTAATACGAGAAAAATACGTTATGTTAGACTTCCTTAGGTATAAAATTAAGGTGTACTATTAATTATACCCTCTACCTTGGCCCTCATTATTATTTCATCACCATCCACAACCACGGTACCAAGTGATTTAGCTATATTCTCAACATCGCCTTTAGCCATTGCTCCACCGTCATCACTCAGCATCTCGACTATGACGAGGGATGGTGGTACATTAGATAATTTAGCTAATATTAACGAAAGCTCCGTGTGACCAAACCTACGTCCGACTCTACCGAGTAGTATTGGTACGTGACCTGGTGCGTAAAACTCCTCATAAAATACCTTCCTTGCCTCGTTAACTTTTCCATCTATCACCATCTTTACTATTTCCGCGAGCCTCGTTATAGTCATCGCCCTATCCCTATCCCTAATCCCCGTCCTTGTCTTAACATGATTTACGTATATGGAGAACGCCGGATCATCTCCATAACTAGGTCTTTTAACGAGGCCGTCAAAGCCCACATTACGAAGCATTTCACTCATGAATTGAAGTCCCAACTGTCTACCTATCGAGTCCTCAGTAACGAAGCATATAAGACCGCCGGCCCTGTGCCTCATCCAGGTTATTACTGATGGTGTTACGTAATCAGCCCTTATCACGGCATCGACCTCGTTCTCCCTATCGTCTGAGTCATGTATGAATATGATCTTACCCTGCCTTAACAATTCCATTGCCCTCTCGATCATAACTTCATAAACCTAAGGTTTAAGTTAATAAATTTAACTTCAAATTAGAGTTTATGAAGAGATACCGCATGTAGCTTCACCTCTGTAACCAGCTATAGGGTGTGCATACCTTGATGAGGTTAAAGTTAATTAACCTAATAACGCTTATTCGGTATACATGGTAAGGGCACTAATACTAGCCGGTGGGTTTGGAAAAAGGCTTGCACCCCTGACGTTGGATAGGCCAAAACCCCTGGTGGAAGTTGGTGGTAAACCAATTCTCCAGTGGCAGATTGAGTGGTTGAGTAAGCAGGGCATTAAGGATATAGTGCTTGCCGTGGGTTACTTGAGGACTAAGGTCTTCGAGGTTATGGGTGATGGTTCCAGGTTTGGTGTTAGGCTTTTCTATAGCGTTGAGGAGGAGCCCCTCGGTACGGGTGGTGCCATCAAGAACGCCATGAAGTTCCTTGAGGATGAGGCGTTCATCGTAATCAATGGTGACATAATCACCAACCTATCTATAAAGCCGTTAATAGATGAATTGAATGAAGAGATCACAGCCACAATAGCCCTGGTCCCCATGAGGAGCCCCTACGGCATAGTGCATGTTGATCATAATGGCTTCATAACCGAGTTTAGGGAAAAGCCATTGCTCGATTATCTAATTAATGCTGGCGTCTACGCGTTCACAAAGGAGGTGTTTAGGTACTTACCCGATAAGGGTGATATTGAGGTGACCGCGTTCCCAAAGCTTGCTAATGAGAGGAGGATTAAGGGCATTGTTTATAGGGATGTTTATTGGAAGTCCGTTGATACCGTGAAGGATATTGAAGAAGTTGAACGGGTAATTAAGGAGGTTTATAATTAACATTAAACAGCTGGAGTTTTCAAAGCCTTCAACACCTTAATCTCCCTAATCACGGTATGGGGGTATTGACCCTTCTCATCCTTCTCATATTTCTTAACCATATCCCAAACAGTCAGTAATGCCACACCCGTGGCGAACACAGCCTCCATGGCTGAACCCGTATTAGACACATTGCGCGTGTCGACAGCGATTTCGACGCCATCCTCAATAACTCTAGCATCCACATTGACGTATGCCAGGTAGTTTAGATGCACGAGAGGTAATATCTCCCATGCCTTCTTGGCAGCCACTATCGCAGCCGTCTTAGAAACCGTGATTACATCACCCTTCTCAACCTTACCCTGCCTAATGAGCTCCACGGTCTCCTCCCTAAGCCTTATGAATCCCTTAGCCGATGCTTCACCGTAGTACGTGGGTTCCGTGGTTACATCGAACATTGTAACGATTGGCGGCCCATTGGCATTGTCCACGAAATCCTCAATGCCAAGACCAACACTATCCTCAGACTTGACCTTATTAACAACCCTTATATCGAACATACCGTCAACACGGCTTGAGCCGCAGGTTTGCACCTTCTTACCCATGAAATTGGTGACCCACTCAGGGGTGCATGTCCTGCTGCAACCCTTGATCGTGTTCCAGGCAGCCAGGAGTCCCGTGAACAATCCAAACAGGGCATCCATCTCAACACCGGTCTGTGCCCTTGTCCTAGCTAGTACGGCCATTTCAATGCCATCCTTCTCATAATGAACCCTAGCCTCCACGTAGGTTATGGGTATTGGGTGGAGGAGTGGTATGTACCTCCACGCGGTTTTCACGGCATTTATTGCCGTAATCTTCGCTATTGATGCAGCATTACCAAGACCGCTAACACCGTTATTGATTAAATCACTCATTGTATCCTCATCAACCTTGAGGAAACCCCTGGCCACCGCTTCCCTATAGACGGGCTCCTTACTGGTTATATCTATCATCTTAACTGACATTATGGGAAATACTCAATATTACGCATATTTAAACTATCGCCTTAAGTACCTGGTTATTATATCGAATACGTCATCGACAACCTCACCAATACTCCTATCGGCATTGATTACTGGGTAATCAACCTCACGTGCCCTACTCAATAGGATTTCCCTAACCTTCTCTAGAAAGTCCTTGTTTATCTCAAAAACCTCCAACTCACGCCTACTTCTCAATCTATTTACAGCCACATCAACCGGCACATCAAGAATAATTGTTAGGTCAGGCCTTGGTACAGGCCTGTGCAACTCGATTAACCAACTCATGGGTAATCCCATGGCGCCTTGATAAGCTAATGTCGACTCCATGTACCTCTCGCTGATGACTAGGTAGTCCTTATCGAGCATGGGCTTTACCTCACCATAATAGTGCTGAACCCTGTCGGCAACAAAGAGTAGTGCGAATACGGAGGGATGGGCAACCCCTGAGTTTGGTTTGAGAAGCCAATCCCTAATCAATCTACCAATGGGTGATTGACTGGGTTCAGACGTTACATGAACTGCAAAACCACGGCTAACCAGTCTATCTCGCAACCTAGTTATTACTGTGGATTTACCGGAACCATCGATACCCTCGATGGCAATGAACATACTTACTAGACAATGCGTGAGTATGCTTTAAATAACTCATCTCCCTACGTAGCGCACGTGATAGGATGAGGAAGGGATTATTAATAATAGGTGTCTCGCTCATAGTGCTTGCCGCAGTCATATTCTTTGTAGGTACATATTTAAGTTCAGGTATAACCAGTCGTGTGGAGTCTCTCGTAACCGAGGCACCGCATATAACGACCGTAGGTCCCGGCATCTCAATACCAATTACTAACGTGAGTGGGTACACAGCAATAATGGTCATATATAACGACTCACTTGGAAGACCGTTGCAGGTAATTACCCCAGGGCCTGGTGCGTTGGAGACTAATGTCGTTTATGGTAAATACGTAATCATCTACGCACCGGAGGTTAGTTCTGGGGAGTTGAGGCTAATGAACAATTATAGCGAGGTCGTAACCGTATACTATACTTACGGTACAGTAAACGTAAGCTCATTAGCACCTCTAGCACTTTCTGTGTTGATCGCCCTAGGATTAGGAATAGCAGGCGTTGTGTTACTGATACTTGGTGCCTTAATGAAGGGTCGATGAATAGTAAGGCTTAATCGCAGTTTTATGATTAACTTAGGTTTTCAATTTCCAAGCGATCCAAGAATTTAATTGTGTGGTCGTACTTTCGGTAGAAATGTTTATTAATAGCTGTTAATATTACGTAACAATGAAATCGAGTATTAGGGTTGCAGTAGCTGGTGTCGGTAATACAGCATCGGCATTTGTGCAAGGGCTCAAGTATTGTGAGATGGAGCAAAACCCAATTGGGTTAGCCTTTCAACGAATTGGGCCCTATGAGGCTAAGGATATTAAGGTTGTTGCGGCTTTCGATGTTGACTCACGTAAGGTTGGTAAGGACCTTGGTGAGGCCATATTTACGCCGCCAAACAATGCACCTAGGGTTGTTGATGTCGGTAAACTCGGTGTTGTTGTTAAGGCAGGACCTTTGCTTGATGGTGTTGCCGAACAGTTGAGGAATTCGTTCATACCCATTGTTGAGGGTTCTATTGAGGATGTGGTTAGGGAGTTAGAGAGTACAAATGCCCATGTTCTAGTTAATTACTTACCCACTGGTGCCCAGAGGGCTAGTGAGGCGTATGCTGAGGCTGCCCTTAGGAGTAGGGTTGCGTTTGTGAATGCTATGCCATCCGTGATAGCCACATCCAAGGTTTGGCAGTCAAGGTTCGAGGAGGCTAGGTTACCCCTTGCTGGTGATGATGTCCAGAACCAGCTTGGTGCTACAGTATTGCATAAGACCCTGGTTAGGCTATTAGCCCTTAGGGGCGTTAGGATAGAGGGTACGTATCAACTGAATGTTGGCGGTACACCAGACTTCCTAAACCTGATGTATAGGAAGGGTCAGAAGGAGAGGACTAAGACGGAGGCTGTTAAGAGGATGGCTGAGGGTGAGGATTTTGATGCCTACATATCGCCAGTCGCCTACATAGGCTTCCTGGGTAGTAGGAAGATTGCTCATATGCTCATTGAGGCTAGGGGTTTCGCAAACGTGCCGATTAGGATTAGGGTTGACCTGGAGGTTTATGACCCATTCAACAACGCTGGGGTCATGATCGACATAGTCAGGACAGTGAAGTTGGCAATGGATAGGGAAATCGGTGGTCCACTGATTAGTTTATCAGCCTGGGCCTTCAAGAACCCACCAGTTCATGCACCGCCAGAGGTTGCGTATCAATGGCTTATAGAGTTTATAGAGGGTAGGCGTGATAGGTGATTGTTTGCGGTTATTTATTAAGGTGAATTGATTAAATCATCAGGGCATAAAATGGTATATGCACATCCTTTAATGGTCCTTTAACCACAATACCAATCTTTGGTTGTATCTCAACCTCGAGTATCGTGGGTTGTACAGCCTGCCACCTCATCTTCCTAATGAATAGGTAGCGCTTAAATTCGCCCTCGGTCGTCTGCGCAAGTCCCATTACGAAAACTCCAGCGGCTAGGAACTCCTCAACACCATATCTAGAAATCATTCTGGCTCCCGTGGGTATTTCCGTGGTTATAATCGTGGTCACGCCAACCTCCCTCTCAATACCCATAACAAGTGCCCTAATGTACTCCCTAAGCACCTGGACATCCTTCTCAAGCGTGACCAGCGGTGCTATCGGGTCGATGACGAGTCTCTGGGCCTCCAGGGATTTTGCGTAGTCGGCTATTGTGTACACCAGGGACTTGGCGACGGTTATTGGGTCCTTCTCCCTAATCTTCTCTATTATGTCCATCTCGGGAATTAGTACCTCGAGGTATCCCTGCTCCCTAAGGGCCTCCAGGTCCCAACCAAACCTTTTAACACCGTTCATTAATTGATCGTAGGTTTCGTCGACGGACACGTATATTCCAGGCTCGCCATACCTGTAAATGCCATTGATGAGGAAGGATAGCGATAAAAGGGTTTTACCCGTACCTGTCTCACCGCTTATTAAGTACGTCCTACCCCTGATCAAACCACCACCGACGGCTTCGTCAAGCCCTGGTATTCCCGTGGGGACTAAATCATAATATAACGACATCGGTAATAATGCAGACAGGGTTGTTATAAAGATTGCGGGTAGAGTGTTGTTTTTATGGAAAGGCCGGCAGGTTTACTGCTTGAACTCAATGATGTACTTACCAAATAACTCCTTAAACCTTCTCATTGTTATCATGGTCTTACCATCAACCTCAATAGGCTCCTTGGCTGGCGGCACCTTTAGGTAATTCGGCAGTCTCTGGGCGTACCTCTCCTCAAAGGTTGGCACGTGTGGATTTACCAGGAATATGCCAATGGGTATCCTACCATCACCCTCGTATGATTTAATTAAGGCCTGCGCAGCCTTTTGCGGGAACTCCTCCGGACTCTTGACAATTGGGTCCCAACCCTCCTCCTGTAGGTCATAAACCCTCTTATTGTAGTAATCATACGTGTGTATGTTATCATAGGTCACACAGGGCTGTAAAACCTCAATGAAGGCGGAACCCTTATGCTGAATAGCCTTCTTGATCAACTCCTTGAGATGCTGCACCCTAGCCGCGTAACCCCTGGCTATGAAAGTATAACCAGAGGCTATGGCAAGGCCTATTGGATTAACCGCATCCTGCAGGTTAGGCTTCGGAAGGGCCTTAGGCTGGAGTCCCCTGGCAAGTGTCGGGCTTGCCTGTCCCTTCGTTAAGCCATACACCGTATTGTTATGCATTATAACGACTAAGTCCACATTCCTCCTACCTAAGGCCACGAAATGGGCTGCGCCAATTCCTAGTAAATCGCCATCGCCGACATTAACCACGACTGTTAAATCCGGATTCGCGAGCTTTATACCCTCGGCGTATGGTAATGACCTACCGTGTAACGTATGTACACCGGACACATTGATGAAGTGGCTTATCTTACCGCTGCAACCAATGCCTGAGACAACCACGGTCTTTTCTGGGTCTAGCTGCAAATCGGCAAATGCCTGGTACATTGCCGATAGTATTCCAAAGTTCCCACAGCCTGGGCACCAATCAACCCACACATTAGTCTTATAGTCATTAATTGTTAACTTACGCGCCATAGCTCAACACCTCCCTAACACTTCCCCTCATGATATTTTTGATCGCATTGACCAACTCATGGACATAAATTGGTCTACCAGTGTACTTAACAACGGACTTGCCTACGGTGATTCCCGTATTCATTGCAACAAGCCTTGAGGCTTGGGCCTGGTAGTTATGTTCAACGGCCACGAGCTTATCTACACCAACCTCTCCTGCGATCTTCGTGATGGATTCCCTTGGGAATGGTATAAACATCCTTATGTGATAGTAAGATGCCTTGATGCCTTCACCGCTCAATTCCTCTATCGCCTTTAGAGCGACACCCTTAACGAAACCCCAACCGACTATCACGATATCAGGCCTCTCCGAACCGAAGTATGAGTACCTCCTCTCCTCAGGTATCTCCTTCTCAATCAGATCGAGCTTCTTCATCCTCTTATCAAACATCCTAATCCTATTAATGGGATCCTCATCAATGTGTCCATACTCATCATGCTCATCACCCGAGTACCACATGACATAATCCCCTAGAAATGCTCTTGGAGATATTACGGACGATAAATCAAACCTCTTATACTCAGTAAGACCCTTCGGTGCCAGTTTTCCCCTGACTATCCTAATACCATCCAGGTTGGGTAAAGGTATTGTGGCTATGGTGTTTGCTAGGAACTTATCCACGAGATGTATGACGGGTACCTGGTATGTCTCGGCATAGTTGAATGCATCGATTGCGTCATAGAACGCCTCCTCATGATCGCCAGACGCAAGCACAATCCTCGGATACTCACCGTGTGATGCAAAGACCGATGACAATAAGTCACTCTGCCCACCCCTGGTCGGCTGCCCAGTACTGGGTCCGCCCCTTTGGTAGTATGTCACTACGACAGGTACCTCATTCTGACCAGCCCAACCGAGCCCCTCAACCATCAGGTCAAAGCCGGGACCACTCGTGGCTACGGAACTCCTGGCACCAGTTAACGCCGCACCTATTGCTGCGTTTATGGCAGCTAACTCATCCTCAGTCTGGAAAACCACTATTGAACCCTCACCACCCAGCGCCTCGTACTCCTCAAGAGTGAAACTTTCATCAGCTGCCGGCGTTATTGGATAATACGCCTGGAACCTAACGCCAGCCACAATCTTAGCCGTCGCTATTACATCGTTACCACTGGCCACAAGGACACCAGACACCTTTACGCTAGGCTTATCAAGCTTCAATTCACTGCCGAATTGCCCCTTCACAGCTTCAATGACTATATTGGCCATGGCCCTATTATGCCTATACAAGTCCTCCCTCACGAACCTCCTCTTAAGACTATAATCAAGATCCTCCTCATTAATGCCGGTTATTGCCGCCACGGCTCCAGCAAGTATGGTACTTATGTACCTCGAGGCTTGTGATGGTACGATACCCTCACGCCTCTCAATCTCCATCAGCAACTCCTTAAAGCTGAGCCCAACAACCCTAACCTTCCTATTCGACTGGAGGTACTTAACCACGGATTTTACAGTACCATCAACCCCAAGCTCCTTAAATTCGCTCGTCAACCTCTCCCTCAAATCCCTCTCCATGCTTGGTATGCTCGTGAAGCTCACGTTATCATCATCACTATTATAAATGATATATCCACCATCCCTGAGATCATCAAAATGCGTAAACACAGTTTCCGCATCCATGGCAGCGACTATGTCTACGGGATACGTCAAGTGCCTTGGTAATTCTACGGCTGATACCGTGGCATGTACGTAACTATGCCTACCCTTTATATTCGAGAA
>Ga0081534_100566_pt1 | contig 11594 bp, 5 predicted proteins | sample MonGeyMetagenome_FD_71019 | JGI IMG/M metagenome (GOLD analysis project Ga0081534, IMG submission 71019) | Hypoxic/sulfidic aquatic microbial communities from Monarch Geyser, Yellowstone National Park, USA - MG (SPAdes) v1 (version 2) | ecosystem: Environmental > Aquatic > Thermal springs > Hot...
TGAGAGGAGGGGCGACGTCTACAGTCGGGGAGGGGCAGGAGGCTACTCCGCGAGCTGGACGGATGCCCCGTCGAGGCGAGGGCCGCGGGGGGAAGGCTGCTGCTGGAGACGCCGTTCGGCGAATACGCCGTGGAGCCCACGGCCGGCGGCCTGCTGTCCGTCGCCTACAAGCTGGCCGAGGCACGCGGCGAGAAGCCGCAGGAGATACACCACAGAGCTACTGAGGATGTCGCAAGGGCGCCAGAGCTGAAGAGGCGGCTATGCCGCCGGCTACAGAACGCAAGAGGACTTGAGGCCCGCGGTCTCGGGGAAGGCCCAGCCGCGGGAGGCGCCGCTAGAAGTGAATGTAAAACAGCTTTAACAAAGCCATCCTGCATTCCTCGCTGTTTAAGTTCCCGCAGTTCTCGTAGACGGCGCGGAAAAGCCGCCGAGGTAGGGGTACTTTTAACCCCGCGGAGTCCCACAGGCCATGTAGCCTAACCGCGTCGACCCTGCCCTCCACAGCAGCTAATAATATGAAGGCAAGCCGTGCTTGAGAGAATGTAAGTGCCAGAACTTCCATTAGAGTCCTCCCATCCGCCTTATCCGGCAACAGATGCGCCTCAGGCACTAGTTTCTCTAGGGCTGATCTCAACTTCTCGGCGGCTACTCGATTGCCTGTGGCGGCCGCCACGGCGTCAACGCAGACTTCGGCCCTGGATAATTGGGCGTTGGATAATCGGGCACATTCATCAGGAACTTTGTCTATCTGCAAGCGGCCAACTAGCATCAATAAAGCCGGCCGAAACTCCGGTGAAAGCCACGGCCAAAACGCCTCCACAACTTCTTCCAGTTTGGCCCCCTCCCCCACGCCGAAGAGCCTAAGCATAAGCCGAACATTCACAGAGACCTCCGGGACGTAGTCCAGCAACCGCCGCCGCTCTTTCAGTAGCTCCTCTGCCCTCTCCTTATCGCCGGAAGCCGCCAAGTAGACCAGACACTCGCCGAGTCTGGTGGCCGCCTCAGTTAAATACCCGACGGTTGGTACGAGGTGTTTTTCCGCCTCCTTCCACAGCTCCCAGTAGCTCTTAGCTCTCTCGAGAAGCTCCTTCCAGCTCTTTGCGGCGAGGACGCGGGCCCTAAGAGCAGAACTGCGGCTGGCGAGGTAGCTTTCCCACCGCTCCAGCTTTCTGTCTATCTCCGCCGTCTTTTCGAACTCTCCCGCGGTCTCCTCCAGCTTCCCCGCGTCCAGCTCGCCCCCCTCGCTAGGGGTGTGAACCATCCTGTAGCGGACTAGCTCGTAAGTGACCCAGGCCCTCAACCCCTCGACCACTTTCCAAGCGTCGCCTGCGAAACTCCGCGTTGTCACCCACTCGGCGAAGTCTGTGTCGCTTTCCATAATTTTTCTCAGCTTGTCTGGATGGGCCGCCTCCTCCAGCGCGCTCCTCACGGCTTCGGCCTCCCCTACGAGGTCGCCTAGGCCGCAGTGCTCCCGCACAAGCGGCGCCAACTCGTCCCTATCCAAAGCCACAGCCAGCACATGCACCCTAGCTACGGCATCTAAGAGGTGATGTGTCGAGAGGCCGCTGTCCAGCGCCGCCGTGGCGCCGCGCTTTCCAACCTCGCCGTACAGCCGGCACATATCAGCCACCGCGTCCACCTGGCGATCCCAGATGTGTGCCTGTTTTCTCAGTAGGGTCGAGTAGGCGGCAACAGCCTCCACCAGAGGCCAGCGGCGCTCCGTCTCCAGGAGGCGACTCTTGAGCTGCTGCAACGCGTCGTAGATGTACTCCGCGGTTTCTGAACCCAGCCGCGTCAGCTCCGAGGCGGCGGCCAGCAGATGAACGTATCTATGCGGCGCCTTCTCGCCCAGAGGACGCAACGCCGTCAAGACCCACCCCACAGCATCCGGATGGGCCACCCGTTGCACCGCGGAAGACGCCGCGTAGAGCAGCAGGTCGGCCGCCTCCCCATCCACCTCAGTCCCGGCGGCCAACGCCGCCAGACCCAAGGCGTAGAGGGCCTCAGCCAACCCCATGAAGTCTCTCCCCCTCCAACTATCTACCAGTGCCTTCGAGGTCTCGATACCGATGATTCTGGCGGCGGAGACAAGCGGCGAGAATATGCTAGCCACTTTTTGCAACGTCTCCGCCGCCACCGCCGACGCTCCAATCGAGTAGAGAAGCCTTGCAACTCTGTGCACAGACGCCACGAGCTGTATGGCGAGGGGCGCAACTTTGCCGTCTACCGTCATGTAGTCATCCACCACGCAGGGGTCAAGCGCCTCGCCTAACACAGCCTCTACCTCCTTAGGAAGATCCTCCCGCCTAGGCAACCACGGATATGCAGCTAAGGCGTGGCCGAGGACAAGAGCCGCCCTCTTCACACACCTACGTTTCTCCTCCTCACTAAGTTGCGACACATCACCAGCAAGGTCGCTCCTCATCAAATCAATAATTCTGTCCCAGTATATCACTATCTCTTCAACTTTCATTATTAAACCGCTCTTCATCAATTCGTCAAAGCCGCCGACTAGCGCTTGGCGAAGCTCCCTAGGCTCTATCTTCTCCCTATTTACGGGGGAGAGCGCCGCCTTTTCTATCGCCTCCTCCAGCGTGCTGTGGTGCCACTTCGCAAACCATCTCACCACCTCGCTACCTACGACTTCGTCACTGCTCTTTCCAAGTCCTATCAAGATCCCCTCGGCGAGTTTCACAGGTGTGGGCCCTATCAGCCCTCTAAGCACGATCAGCGGGGCGTAGACGTTTGCCTTCTCACTACTGCCTCCGAGCACCGCGTACCAGATGTAGTCCAGGGCGAAGTCCACGGACCTGCCCTGTGCCCTCCTCAACGCCTCGGCCACGGCCTCCCGCCGGCAGCCCTCCCTCTTCAGCCAGTCTCCCGCCAAAGCCGCCGCCAAAGCCCTGTTGTCGTCGTATCTCCCTACTTCTTTAGCCACCTCAGCCGCCACCTCGGCCGGGCAACCGCTGTAGCTTTCCACCAGCCTCTGCAGAAAGTGGGCATCGCCGCTGGACACCTCCACAGCCACATGCGCCCCCAGCCTATCTTTCGCAAGCGCGTACAAGTCATCGCTTAACACCACCACGCCTGACACCTTCCTGACACGTGCAACTTTCCCCACGGCCTTCAAGAGGGCGAGTTTCTTCACGTCAATATGCGGCATATGCAGAGCCTCCTCCCAAGACTCTTGTAGGTAGTGCCCCGGCTTGGAGGGGTCGAAGTAGAGGACGGGCTCCCTACCCGCCTTTCTAATCGTGTCTACCTGCCACCTTAATGTATCAACATCCACATTTTCCCTCACCTCCACAACCACTGCGCGGTCTGCCACGATCTTCTTCGCCAGGACCACCCTCGTGAGCACCGACTTCCCCTCTCCCTTGGGGCCCTTCACGACCACCAGCCGGCGCTTGTTCAGCTCCTCGGCCAGAGCCTCCTCAGCGGGGTGCTCCACGTAGATTGCGCGGTCCCTCGCCAGGACGTTCGTCACATATATCTCGCCGTCGTCGAAATACACGCCCAGCTGCTCCGGCACGTGGTACACGCCGGCTACAACCCCCAGAGGCGCCAGCCTCCCCTCGAGCTCTCTGTAGACCTCCTTAAGCCCCTCCGCGAGCTCCCTCCTGAGCCTCTCCAGGTCATCTTCAGTCGCTATGCGTCTCCTTTTGAGGCGGGTCAGATTCTCCACGAAGGCGGTGAAGGATTCGGCGTCCATCCCCCACTCCAGCGCCAGCTGGTCGAGGAAGGCCTCGAGGACGTCGGCCGCCTCGGCGTCTTTCAGAACCTCCGCCGCCCTCTCGGCCTTCCCCAGCAACTCGGCGACGCCGGCCGCCACCTTATCCCTGACCCCGTCCCTCCCCCAGCCCTCCAGCACCGAGTCGGCCAGCTTCTTTACGAACTCCAGGCCGGTTTTCTCCGCCAGCCTCTCCGCCAGCCTCCCCAGCCCTTCGGCGGCAAGGCCGCCGAACGCGTAGCCCAGGAGGTCGCCTATGGCGAGGGCCACGGCGGCTCCCGGCACCGCCTTGAGGGCCTTCCCGAAGGCCTCCGCAAGCACGTCCTTAAGCTCCAGCCTGCCCGGGCTCAGCCCCTCCAGCGTCCTCCTGGCCTCCAGAAGTTTTTTCAGCTTTTCCTTGTCCGAGATCTGCAGAGGTTTGGGCGAGATGCCGCGGTATTCGCCTCTCGCCGCGGCCCTCAGCCTGCCGTGTTCCACCTCGGCGAGGGCCCGCACCTCCTCCTCCAGCCTCCCCGCCGCCTCGGCGTAGTATCTGGGCAGGTAGATGATCTCCATCTGCAGATCCCCCGTCTTTGCCTCCCTAAGCCTCTCGGCCAGCAGGTAGGCCTCCAGGGTGCTTCGGGGCACCACGGCCACGCGGTAGTCCTGCCTATCCCCCGCCCTCCTAAACGCCTCAGCCACGGCCTCCGCGAGTTGCCCAACGTCTTGGTATTTGGAGAGGCCCGCCTCCTCCCTGTAGGCGTAGGCTACGTCTACGAGCTCCCGCAGGCGCCTCACCACCTCGAAGCGGGAGGAGCCCGGCGGGACGAAGACGACGACGCCGCGGCGCAAGCCCCTCACCTCATCCCCAACCTCGCGGGAGACGGCGCGAATAAGCTCCTCCACATCCACACTCCCCACTTCAAGCTACTATAAAAAGATGAGACATTTTAGAGATTTCTTGACCCACTTTTAGCTTAAATCGGTGTGTAAAGGCGGCTACTCGTCGAAGTACGCCTCAGTAATAAGTAATATAATTTTGCCCAATCTGATGTAGTATTTGGGTGCAATCACTGGGCCAGTTTTATTTCGGCTCTTTTTTGCAAACTCATTTACAAGCGTTACGATTGACGCCGGTGTCTCTTCAAAGAGCTTGTCGACTAAATCGGGATCGACGTCTCGGACGTACAGCGTCATGGCCAAAGCCGCCAGGGCGTGCAGAAGCCAGGTGGGAAGTGCAAGGGCCTGGGCACCTTCTATGGGCCTTCCATATTTGGCCAGAACTCTGAACATATCAGCGGCGCGTTGCCCGGGCGGACACGCCTTAACTACTGGCGGGAGGTCGGGCGGCCACCGCTCGGAGAGGTATACCAATATACAACGCCCTTCCAGGACAACCACCGCGTTCCTCATGTCTGACCAGCGAAACGGTTTTAATAACAATTCACCATGCATAATATGATTAAGGCGTATCTGCTTGAGGCGTTTCTATACGCCGCGAAAAGGGGGCTCGGCTACAGAGACTTCTTCCTCGCCGTAGCCGCCGTAGGCGGGGCGCCGGTACAAGCCGACCACCGCTTGACGGAGAAGCTTAGGGAGCTGGTTCAGCTGGCTTCCAGGTCGCCTCCGGGGTGGCGCATCCCAAGGGACGCCATATTGGTGGACGGGCTGGGGCTGGCCGAGGCCTACTTCATATACAGGTCGCTTGCCGCCGCCGGCATGCCCCCCGCCGTAGACGTAGGCGTGAACCTCCGCGGCGACACATACGGCTTCAAGCAAAGACTCGGCGTCGAGAACATGATCCAAGCCTCGCAGAAGCTGGAGGAGCTGACCCTCTTCACGTCGATAGACAAGGCGGTACACAGCCTTCCGTCCATGCCGGCCGAGGAGCTGGCCTCGGCCATGGAGCGCGCAGTCGCGGAGAGGCTGAGACTGATAGCGGAGGAGGCGCTGAGGAGACGCGCCTCCATTGCAACAGACCATGCATACGACGTGGTCTGCGTCCAAGATGGATGCAGGCTCTGCCATGGCCCGAGGTGTCCAGGTGCGCTGTCTAAGTTAGCCGTGGCGTTGTTGATGGGCTAGCCGCCGTAGGTGTACGTCCAACCGCCCGATTTGACGGTCACGCGCTTCACGTGGCCCTTAACAGCGTTGAGGAATGTAGTCACCGTGTCGAGGTCTGCGACATCTAACACCACCTCCACCTCGGCCCCCTCGACGAGGGCTCTGAGAACTGCGTCGAAGTCCGAGAGGCGCTGCGCCGTTGGCGAAGCGGGAGGGGAGACGTTGGGCGCGACATCGATTATCGTGGGGGCAGGCGGTTGTTGCGGCCGTTGTTCCATAGGCGCTTCTATTATCACGAGGTCGCCCATCTCCTTCACCATATACCCCTGCTTGCCGGCGTTTTCCCTCACCGTCTCCAGGAATATCCGGTAGGCATCTCTGGAGAAGATGAAGTATTGGTTGCCGATCCTGGCTATGTACGTGGACTTCGGTAGCTCCGCCCGGTCTCTCAGCTCGAATCTGCGGCCGAGGGATGCCGCCGCCTTCCCATCGTATATGAAATCCGTGAGTTGCGCAAGGGCATCGAGGTAGGCGCTGACGACGTCTCTCACCGCCTTGGTTTCTTCTGCATGTATGGCCTCCAGGAGCCTCTCGTAGGCGACGCCCCTGCCGAGCTCCCTCCTGCCGACCTCCGGCCTGACTACTATCGGCTTCACGTTGCCGTCCACCGGCGACTTGAAATACACGGCGGACAGCGAGTCGGCCACGGCCTGCATCAGATCGCTGAAGACCTTGGAGCCCAGCTCCGCTGCGGCTTCCACCAGCTCCTGCCGGAAGGATTCGAGAACGCGCTCGTATATCTTCCTGTCGGGGATCATCTTCTTCACGTGTTCGCTCTCCCTATCTTCCAGATACTTCTTGGCGTCCCCCACGGCTTTCATAAACGCGTCGGCCCTTGCCAGCGCCGGGGTGAGCACGTCGTAGTTCGGAGCGACCGCCGCGACGGCTAAGGAGCCCCTTCCGACCTTCTCCAACGCCGACCTGGGATCGCCCGAAAGCACGACCACCAGGTTGAATACCCCATCTCTCAGCTCCTTGGGGTCGAATGCAGCGGGATCCTCCACCACCACGAGGTTGCTCCAAGTCGGCAACATGGTCGTGTGCAGGAGCTCCTTCAGACGGTGCCGCGCCGCGTCCGCCACCTCCGACTTCACAGCTTCGTTGAAAGCCTCGCTCAAGAAGGCCCTTATGTTGAGGAACGGCGCCACTACATAGACGACCTCACCGTTTTTCACCATCTTGACGTGCGGCAACGTCTCCAACTTCTTGACCGCCTGGGCCGACCTGTCCTTGGGCATTACGTGCGAGAGCTCCTCCATGAGCCACCTCTCCGTGGAGGACACGACCCCCCTGTCGCCTGCCACCACGGCCGCCAACCTCTCGGCATCGCCGACCATAGAGCCCGTGAAGACCGCGTTAACCGCGTAGAGGAGGTCCTGGTCGCCGCCGACTCTGCCCCTAATTACGTCGTAGAGGGATTTGTACCTATGGGCGTCCGTGCCGAGAAGCGCGGATATGGCGGTCTCCGTCAGGTGTGCGGCGGTGACCTTGCTGTGCCCCGCCTCGCAAGCCGACAATGCATAGGCCGCAAGGGCTTTAAGCAGGCCGCGGAGGTGGTGCGCGCCGGGGAAGAGGGTATCCTCCCTCAACACCTTCTCCGCGAGGTCGTAGAGACCGCGGCTGAAGTCATTCGGCGATAGGTCGAGCCGCCGGGCCGCGATGCGCATGGCCTCGTCGGCGCTGACCCATCTGGATCCGGCCGACAGCTTGGTTCTCTCCAGATCTCTCTCGAACTGGTCAACGAAGACGCCGACTCTACACGTTTCGGAGATGCGCTTCCATCCTCTGTAGTCGCTCCGGGCGCTGGCCACGAGCAACACGACGGCCGAATCGCCCGAGTCCGCCAGCGGCCTCCTCCTCTGCACCAGCTCGTATATAAGCCTGAGGAGGTGCGCCATTTCGTGCTCTGGACTGTTGCAGTTCATGGCGGCAAAGCCGAAGAGCTCGTCCACCAGCACCACGACGTTCGTCTTTGAGTTTATCGACTTGGCGAGGCCTACGTAGTCGATATGGGATGGGTTGTAGCCGGCACCCTTTATCAAATCCGCCGCCGCGTGGTCTCCCGCCATCCTCAGCGACTCCTCGAAAAGCCTTAGCGTCTCCGCCGCGTTTCCCGTCTTCAAATCAACCGCCAAGACGGCGGTGGGCCCGTCCAATACGGCGATGTCCTCGCCCAGAAGCCTCTCCAAGTCGGTTCTGAGCTCCCGTTCGAGGTGCGTCCACTTCTTAAGCGAATAGAAGAGGTGCACCAAAAGGGCTAGGAGGTGGGTCTTGCCGCTTCCCATGTCTGCATCGAGGAGCAGCGCGGCGAATCTGCTCCGCCTAGCCCTCATCGCGCCGAAGACCAAGGAGAGCACGGCCTTCATGCTGTCTGTGGGGTACGTCAGCTCGATGAAGAATTGCGGGTTAGAGTAGTCAGACGCCGCATCCCCCTTAAGGAGACTGTGGACGAGGGAGCTGAGGGAGGGCGCCAGCTCATCCACCGAACGCCCTACGGCGTATTCCTCCAACCTGCTCTTTAAGCAGTTGCGCAAGCCGCTCATAGCAAAGATGCCAAGTTGCTACACTTTAGGTCCAGCTTCGCGCCGGCGGCCGAGATGACGAATTTGGCCAGCGCCTTTTCCTCCTCGCCGAATCCCCCGAGGCTGAGCTCCTTGAAGACGTCTGCCGCCGAGCGCACCATCCCCTTGGCGCACAGATCGTCGGCTCTATATATGGCCTCAAGCACTGGGCAGATCGCCAGTTTGTGCCTCCCAAAAGCCACGTCGCGCGGCCTGGCCAACTCCCTCGCCTCGCCCTTCCCGAAGAGCAGCCCATCCAGCTGGGCGCCAAGCACTTGCGCCAACCTATTTGCAACATCGTACTTTACCCTGAGGTTCCCATCTGAGAGCACCAACATGCATAAATACAGCTTGCTCCTCGGATCCAAAGAGGCCGACCTGGCTTTGGGGACGCCGTGTCGCTCCGCGAGAGCGTCCAGGAAGGCGTCCACGGCGATGGAGATGGCGGCCGACATGAGGCCCTTTATTTGCGTCCCGTCCAGCGCCTCGAACCGCGTGGAGGCGGCAAGCCCGTTGGCTATGGCAGTCACGGCGGCCTCCCCCAGAAGCCCCCGCTCCAGGAGCATATCCGCCGTCTTCCTCGCCTCTCCGTAGACCGCCTCGCGGAACCGCGGATCGTCCGGCCCCTGGATCAGCGCCCTCCGCGCCGGCCCGGCCACCACCACGATGGACGTGTTGAAGACAGACGATTCAAGTGCAACCCTCCTCTGCGGCGCCTGCGTCCACACCTGCCACGCCTTGATCGCCGAGAAGCCGGCGCGGTAGAGCCTGAAGAACAGCTCCTCCCACCCCTCCACCTTGCCGTACGTGTACCACAGGATGAAGAGGCCGTCCTCCTTCAAGACAGCCTCAGTGGCTCTGAAGAACCGCTCGATCTTATCGCCGAACCCGGAGCCGGGCGGCCCCCTTATTTCATGTGCCTTAGGCAGAGAGGCGCTTCTCGGCGTCCAACCGAGCTTGACGCGCTCCGGCGGGAACAGAATGTCCAGGACGGGCTCCAGCGCCGACCTCAGCACCTGCCAGAAGAACTCGGAGACGCCGGTGTAGTTGTGTTGCTCATAGTATGGCGGATCCACGTGCACCACGTCCACGCTCTTCGGCGGCAAGTTCCTGTCCAGCTCCGCCGCGTCCCAGAGGTATATAGCGTCGCCCTCGCCCCACAAGCCTCCCAGCGACTCCGCCAGCCACCGCAGAACCGGTAGAAGGCCCCCGCCCGTGAGGTGGAGCTTGCCGGACTCAGCCACATCCGCCTCGAATGCCCACGGCAGGTTCTGTGAATGAGGAATCGCCTCCACGAAGTCGTAGCCGGGCTCCAGTTTACGCGTCAATGCATATTGGCCCGTAATCTCGCGTATTGACTCTGTACCTGAGTCCCACTGTGTGGCTATATTGTTGTAATTAGCCATCTTGCCTATCCCGAGGGCCAGGTAGAGCGCGACGGCGGCTCCGAGCTCGCCGTGTTTTTCCTTCAGCTCCTTCGCCCTCTCTCTTACGTATTTAAGGAGCTTATAGAGGGAGAGGAGCTGGCGGGGGTTGAAGAGGTGGTGCCAGTGGGTCAGTCCGGCCTGCACCATGGGCCTGAACACCTCGTTGTCCCTGTCTATTTGGGCCGTGGGGAGGACGAGGAGTGCGTCCTTCGCCTGCGCTAAGTCCTTGGCCGCATCGATGAGGAGCTTGAGGTCTACGTCGTTCGGCTCGCGGTAGCCGCCGCGCACCTGCACGGCCACGGGTATGTACAGCCTCTTTATCCTCTCCTCGACGCCCTCCGGCCTCCCTGCGAGGAGATCGCCTATCAGCTTCCTATGTTCTTCCACCCACTTGCGTTGAAGCACCTGCTCGCTAAGGGGGGCGCCGCAGTGGGGGCAGACGGCTGGCGGCGCGTAGGGCTTGTCCTGAATTTTCGCCTTCACATCGCCGCCTGCGAACTCAAAGGCGTAGTATTTCGCCTTGCCTTCTTCCTTGGAGAGAGCTGTATTTTTGACGAGAGGCACCGCGCCGCCGCAGGAGTGCACCGTGCCTCGGACTAATATAATGCCCTTCGCGTCGTCCGGGTAGTACTTGGCGAGCTCGTGCCTCGCGTAGTCGAGCAGCTTCTTGGCCTCCTCCAGCGCCAGTTGGAAGAGCTGTCTGCCGTATTTGGCAGGGAACTCTATCGAGGCTCTGAGGAGGAGGTACGCTACGGGGTTCAAGTCGCCCGCCACGACTCTTAGCCCAAGTCTCTTGGCTTCCAGTGGTATAGAGCCGCCGCCGGCCATGGGATCCACGAGGAGCGGCGCGCGGCCGCCCAGCTTTCTCCTAAAAGCTCCTCTGTCGGGCTCAACGCCAAAAAGCGCATAGAGCCGCCCTTCGCCCTCAATTCTCCTCTTCAGCTCCTCCATGCCTACGATGTGTAAGAGCTCCTGCACCGACACGTCGGCCGGCAAAGCCGCCGCAGCGTTTAAGATGCGGGCTACCGCCAAGGGCTCCCTGGCGGGGTAGTAGTGCATGTTGTGAAGCTTCGGCAAATTGGCCCTCTTAACATCTCCAGAAACGCCGAGCACTTTGAGAACCTCGTCCCTCAGCCAGCCCGGAAGGAGTTTCAAAAACGCCATCTCGTGCATGGCGAAGATGTTCATCTCCCTTACCGGTATCTCCCTCTCTATCAATTGCATGTGGAACTATATAAACTGAGATAAAAATATTTGGACGCTTGCACCCCATTTGGCAGATTGTCGGAGACCGAGGCAAAAGGAATTTATTTACGGTTATATGAACTTATCATGAGTTATCTCCTTCTCAAGGGGTCGCTTGAGAATTTTCTCCATAGCCTGGGGGACTTAGTGGGGAGGCGTTCTGAGTTGATTAGGCAGTTCCCCGCGGGCACCTTTCTGTGGGGGGCCAGCCGGGTGGATAGCCGCGTCAAGGCGGGAGTCGGCGTGTTTCTCTACGTGGCGAAGAACCAGTATAACGAGGGCGGGCTCGTCCTCTACGGCCGCCTCCTCGACGTGAGGGAGTTCTCGGGGAGGTACTGGCCCTCCGGCGAGTGGCGCTACCTCCTCCCCATAAAGGCGGAGAGAGCGGCAGGGAGCGTGGTGGAGAACCCCGACGACCCGGCCAAGTGGCGCCTGCCGGACAGGAGGCGGCTGGAGGAGCTCGGCGTAAGGATACTGCCCGGCGTACAGACGGTGAAGCCGGAGCTGGCGGAGAAGCTGGCAGATCTA
>Ga0081534_100568_pt1 | contig 11572 bp, 9 predicted proteins | sample MonGeyMetagenome_FD_71019 | JGI IMG/M metagenome (GOLD analysis project Ga0081534, IMG submission 71019) | Hypoxic/sulfidic aquatic microbial communities from Monarch Geyser, Yellowstone National Park, USA - MG (SPAdes) v1 (version 2) | ecosystem: Environmental > Aquatic > Thermal springs > Hot...
CTAACATCAACTGGGCTTTTAACGCCCTCAACGTTTGTTCATCGGTGTACGCCCTGAAACGGAACCCTACGGTGGGCATCAATAGGATATTTGAAAGAGAAGCATTTAAATGTAACTATAAAATGCCAAGGGGCCTGAGGCCCTGGGGCTGACGCGTTTGCTTCAGGAGGCCCTTGTGGCGCTGATATCTTCGCTGGTCGCCTTCAGCTCAGTGGTGGCCTTCGAGCCCCCGTGGATAGAGGTCGCGAGGTCCAGGGGCCTCGTTGGGTCTGACATGAACAAGGCCGACAGGAGGAAGGCAGCTGAGGCTGGAGGGCTCTGGGTCATAGTTGGCGTGGCCCTGGGCCTCCTCGTTATGGAGGCCATAAACACGTTCATCAACGGGTCGCCATACGATCCCGTGCCCATCTTCTCAATGGTCTCCCTGCTCATGCTCACAGGCCTCATAGGGCTCCTAGATGACATACTGGGGTGGAAGAAGGGCATACCGCCCCTCGTTAGGGTGCTCTCAACCATACCGGCGGCCCTGCCCCTCATGATAGCCAAGTACAACGGGTACATAGTCCACGTGCCGATACTCCACGAGATATACCTGGGCCTCCTCTTCCCCCTGGTAGTAGTGCCTATAGGAGTTATGGGCGCCTCAAACGCCTACAACATGATAGCCGGCTACAACGGCCTCGAGGCAGGCATGGGGGTCATGCTGTACTCCTTCACGGCGGCCTTTGCCATAGCCAAGGGCCTCTGGATGACGGCCTACCTCTCCCTCATAATGGTGGCCGGCCTCCTGGGCTTCCTAATATACAACTGGTACCCAGCCAAGGCGTTCCCGGGGAACACCATGACGTACGCCGTGGGGGCCTACTACGCCGGCGTAGTGGTCCTCGGCGACATAGCTTCCTTCGGCCTCTTCATGTACCTGCTCTACTACGTTGAGCTTATCCTCTTCGTCAGGGGGCTGTCCCACGGCGTCTACAAGGAGAACTTCGGCGTTGTAAACGGCGACGGCTCCCTGAGCCCTCCCTACGACAGGTCCTACAGCTTAACTCACGTGATGCTGAGGCTCCAGAGGGCCCTCAGGGGCAGGGCCACGGAGCGCGGCGTGACAATAGGCCTCATGTGCCTCCAGGCAGCAGTTGGGGCCGTGGCTCTGGCGCTGTTCCTCTAAGGCTTTCTCAGCTCGTAAACTATGAATGCCTCCGAGTAGCTCCCCCTCTGCCTTGAGAACCTCCTGTAGCCCTCAGCGTCGCCCGCGGCGAAGAAGGGCGGGTCTGTCTCAAGCACTACGACCCCGCTGCCCCTGAAGGTCCTGCCCCTGTAGAGCGCTATCGGCCTCCAGGTCCAGGAGTCCACGAACCCCGGGCCCGGCAGGTCGTCGGCTCCCCCCTGGGAGAGGCCAAGCCTCGAGGCCAGCTCCGGGGCTGAGTACGAGGCGCCGTCAGAGAAGTACACCCTGTCCACCTCCTTGAAGCCGAGCGACAGCGCCAGGGCGTTCGAGGGCACGTTCCTCTCGCTTGCCATGACCCTGAAGGTCCTGCCCCCCGTGAGCTCAATGACGTGGAGGGCCAGCTGCCTCCCCACCCCCTTCCTCCTTATGTCGTTGCTAACGGCTATGCCCTCGAGCCAGTAGGAGTCCTCGAGCTGCCTGGCATGTATAACGCCGACTATCCTGTTGTCCGCGTCAACCGCCTTTATGAAGAGCCCCTCCCTGAGCCACCTGTCAAAGGTTGGCTCTATGTTCACGTGAGCCAGCTCAGGCGCCCCCCTTAGCATCGATAGCACGGCCTCCCTGTCGTCTCTCGTCACGCTCTCAAAGGACACCTTGACCCTTGAAAGCAAGGCGCACCACCTGCAGCTTGCATACAGTCCCGTCCAGCTTGTGGCCCTGCATGTCTATATATTTTTCATGTACCTGGCCCTCAGACTTCCCTGAGCTGCGACAGAAAAGCTTAATAGGCCTGTATCGCATATTCGAGTCGGGTGAGCGATATGGGCTGGTGGAGGCGCTCGTGGGCAGGACCCTGGCCCGGGCACGGGCCCTTCGCGTACCTGCCGCCGTGGGAGAGGCCTGGATGGACCTACTGGGCAGCGGCGCCCGTGTATGACAGGGAGTCCGAGCTGAGGAGCCTGCAGGCCTACAGGCTCTACCTTGAGGACCTCAGGTCGTGGCTGGACGAGGAGCTGAGGGCAGTAGACAAGAGGATATCTGAGCTGAAGTCCGGCCAGCAGGCATAACAGCTCGGGCGCCGGTCTACCTTATTTTATTTTTAGTTAATATAATATAGCTACATTTTTAAGCTCAGTCGAAAGGGCCTCAACGCTTTTAAGTTTAAGGCTGCCCAGACGAGGGCGAAAGGGGGTTGCTTTGAGTGACCTGACGACGCTCAGCAGCCAGCAGATCATAAGCACCTTCCACCAGTACCTGCAGAGCATCCACCTCACGCTCTCGGCCTCGAAGGCCCTCATGGCCTACGCCGCAGGGAGCGCAATAACGGTCGGAGTGGCGCTCGTGGTTGAGCTCGTCATAATATTTCACGGCCTCCCCAGGGGCAGGCCCCTCAGCGCCGCCCAGCACCTCCCTGAGAGGCCCAGGGTCTCAGTAATAGTTCCGACGTACAGGGAGGGCGAGAGGCTCCTCAGGACTGTTAACTCCCTCCTTGCACAGGACTATGAAAAGGAACTCTATGAGGTGATAATCGCTGGGGAGCCCGACGACCCTACCCTTGACGGGCCCCTGGCGAGGCTTGGGCTCAGGAAGGTGGACGGGGCCGAGGCCGCCGTAAACGGGGTGAGGGTCAAGCTGTCCCTCGGCGACGGGAGGGCGAGGGGCAAGCCGGTAGCCCTCAACAGGGCCTTCAGCCTGGCCGAGGGCGACGTCATAGGGGTTCTTGACGCTGACGGGGCGGCGCCCCCGGACATGATATCGAGGGCCGTCAGGGCCATCAGCCTGGGCTTCGCGGCCGCCCAGATGCCCAGGGAGCTTGTCATGCCCCCCGAGGCTAAGAGGACCTTCGCTGGGGCCTACATAAGGGGCCAGGGGGCCGAGATGGCCCTCTACAACAGGGTGCTGGCGCCGGCCCTAATTGGCTTCGTGGGCTCGGCCTGGATAACTGGCACAGGGTACTTCGTCAGGAGGGAGGACCTGGAGGAGGTGGGCCTCTGGACGCCCTGGGCGCCCACGGAGGACCTGGACCTCTCTGCGAAGCTCATGGGGAGGGGCAAGAGTATAGCCTTCGTCGAGGGGGCCCCGGTGCTTGAGGAGCCGCTGACGTCCCTGGCCGCCGTCATAAGGCAGAAGGAGAGGTGGGTGAGGGGCTCCATGCTGGCCACGTTCACTGCGCTCAGGGGAGTTAGGAACACGTGGCCCCTTCTGCTCTTCCTAATAATGCCAGCCTGGGGCTACCTGCTAACGCCCTGGCTCGGCATACTCGCTGTGGCGAGGCTTCACCCTCAGCTTCTGACCTGGACCTTAGCGTGGTCGGCCGCCTGGCTCCTGCCGAGCGCGGCCTACTACGTAAGCGCCATCTCAAAGGCTGGCAGGCAGGTTAGGCCGCTGCCCGCCGCCATAGCGATATACCTGGTCGCAGGCCTCCTCTCCCTGCCTAAGCTTATAATAAAGAGGTACGAGTGGAGGGGCTCAAGGTCCTGAGCCCTTCATGTACTCTATTGTTAGCCTCAGGCCCTCCTCAAGGCTGACCCTTGGCTCCCAGCCCAGGACCTCCCTGGCCCTGCTTATGTCAGCGCAGCTCCTCCTTATGTCCCCAGGCCTCGGCTCCCTGAACTCAGGGACTATCTTGACCCTGGCCAGCGAGGCTACAGCGTTAAGGAGCTCAAGGACGCTGACCTCCCTCCCGGTGCCTATGTTGATGGGGCCCGTGGCCTTCCTGGCTGAAGCTAGCTCAAAGGCCCTCGCGACGTCGTCAACGAAGACGAAGTCCCTGGTGCTCCTGCCGTCGCCGTATATGACTGGCCTGAGGCCCCTGAGGGCGGCCTCTATGAAGTTATAGATTACGCTGGCGTAGGGCCCCCTCCTCATCCTCGGCCCGTAGACGTTGAAGAGCCTGAGGTGGGCAGACCTGACGCCGTAGTCCCTGTAGGCCTGCTGGGCCAGCTGCTCAGAGATCACCTTGGTGAGGCCGTAGAGGCTGCTCGGCCTCAGTGGCGCGTCCTCGCTCACTGGCACCCTCTCAACGTCGCCGTAGACCGCGGCGCTGCTGGCTATGGTGATGTGTGCGTCAAGCCTCCTAGCAGCCTCCAGGACGACCTCGGTGCCCAGCACGTTTGCCCTCACTGCCCTGACCGGGTTGTCCCTGGCCTCAACGACGCCGGATACCGCCGCCAGGTGGGCTATGGCGACCTCCTCCCCCTTGGCCATGGTCTCGGCCCTGTTCATAACGTCTATATCGCTGACGTCGCCAACGATGAGCCTGGCGCCAGGGGGCACGTTCTCTGCCCTCCCGGTCGACAGGTCGTCAACAACTATCACAGAGTGGCCTTCGCTGAGGAGCAGGTCAACCAGCCTGCCCCCTATGAACCCGGCCCCGCCCGTCACTATGAAGAGCATGCTCACGCCCTCCCCTCATTGGCCCAGGAGGTTATTATCTGGGCTAGCCTTATGGAGCCGTCCTCGCAGCTGGCCGGCGGCCTGTTAATGGCCTCCTCCACGGCCCTCTCCACGCCATCGGGGGTGACTTCCTCAGGGGGCAGGAGGACCGCCCCTATCCTCTTTGCCATCATCTCAGCCTCCCTCATCCTCTTCGGGTCCCTCATCCAGACCCACTCGGTGTTGGGTGCCAGCACCGTGGGCTTCCCGTACTTGCAGGCCGCCTCAACGGCCGTCCTGCCGAAGTGCGTAACTACGGCGGAGGCGCCGGCTATCAAGTCCTCAAGGTTTGGGTCGAAGCTGAAGGCCTTAACCCCCGCGCCCCTGTAGGGGCCCGGGTCGACCCTGCCCGTCTGTATGACAAGCCTGCCCCTCAGGGCTGAGGAGGCGGCGGCGTCGAAGAGCCTCCTGTAGCCGTAGCTGCCAGCCGTGACGAGCACGTACCCCTCGTCCCTCACCCTGTAGTGGACTTTGCCGAGGAGGGGGCCCACCACGACCCCCCTGCGGGAGAATGCCCTCTGCTCCTCCCACTGGAGGGCAACAAGCCTTGAAATTGGGGACAGCACCTTCACGGCCCTGCTTGGCTCCAGGAACCTCTCCGTGGCCTCAAGGGTCACGAGGGAGGCCCCCTTAAGCCTCGCCGCCGCGCCCGCTGCTATGCTGTGGCTGCTGCCGCTGGCCACGGCAACATCATAGCCCCCTGGGACCTCAGCTAAGGCCCTCAGGAGGGCTGAGGGGGCCCTCAGGACGCCGAGCCAGGGGCCCTCCCCTGGGTCGAGGAACTTAGGGGTCCTCGCCACTACCCTGCCCAGGGCTGAGACCTGCCCCTCGCTCCACCCGTCGCCCCTGGGGACGACAAAGTCAACCTGGGCCCCAAGCTCAACCAGCCTCTCGGCAAGCGCAACTGCGTGGCCCGTGTGGCCGCCTCCGCTGGCTATCACTAGCACCTTCAAGGCCGTCGCCTGGCTGCAGGCGCCCAGCTAATGCCTGCCCGTAAGGCTTAAAAGAGGCTCCGGTGAGCGCTGGAGCGCGTGACAGGTTGATTTTTGCCCTTATGCGCGTGGCTGTGAGAGTTCGGCCTTCATAGCGACTAATAGCCGCCTCTCGCGACCATTACTCGCTCGGCCTCATCACTCCTCTCCCCTCCCCACGCCTAGGTCAGGGAGCATGGGCTCCCAGCCACGACATGGGGAGCTTCACTGGGCGCCCTCCTCCACCTCGCGACTGCTCATAGGCTTCACGGTGGCGTCCTCCGACTTAACGTCAGCGTAAAAGCTTATAAAATGATTAGGCATACGGCCTCAGCCTACTTAATGGCATTAAGGGATTAGAAGTGATTAAAATAACGAGTAGTTACGTAAAAAGCTACAGACAAATAATTACAAAGAGCTAGCATTACTTAAAGTTATATGACGTTTTGGTTGATTATATGGTAAGTTAATAGGTAGTGCATAGTCTTCACAAAAGCTAACAGATAAATCCCTCGCGGCCCCCAGAAGTAGCTGGCGTGATAGTATGCGACACGCGTTGAAAGTCCTTTTAGTTGCCTCGCTGTTCCTAGTCTTCGGCCTGGCCGTCCTCCTGCCCCTTGGAGTTGTCAGGTCGCAGGCGACGGGCCAGCCCGCCTCAACTATAATCCTCAAGGACTACGGGGGCTCCGACACGCAGGGCTTAGCGGACTTCAGCCACGGCTACATAGCTTTCTACGCCTACGCATTGCCGCCCTACAAGATAAGCTCGCTGCCCCCCGGCGCGGTGGCCTATGAGAGGCCTTCACCGCTCTACGACGTGCTCCTGAACCCAGCAGAGTACATAGAGACCCCGAGCGGCCAGAAGGTCCTCAACCCGTTCTACTACCAGAGCGTCAGGTTCGCGATGAACTACATAGTCGACAGGAGCTACTTCGTTAGCGACGTGCTCGACGGCTACGGGATACCCACCATATCAGTCTACGGCGGGGAGTACGAGATGCTCACTACCTCGAACTTCACAGACAAGTTCGCGAACATAACCTACAACCCCTCATACGCCAATGAGACTATATACAAGACCCTGACGGCCCACGGCTACGTCTATGTGAATGGCCAGTGGTACTACCCCAACGGCCAGCCCGTGGTCATATACGTATTCGTCAGGACCGACAGTACCGTCAGGTACATCTACGTCACGTTCCTGATAAAGCAGCTCGAGGACCTCGGCTTCCAGGTCTACGAGGTGACTGGCAACCTGCAGAAGCAGATAACTATGATAGACTCAATGGTGCCTAACGAGACCGACTGGAACATGGCCTTAGAGGCCTGGGGAATCGTCTACGGCTACTACGACTGGTTCCTGCCCGCTAGTCTCTACGGGGCACAATTCGGGTACCTGCCGGCCAGCGACGCCTACGGCACGGCATGGGGTCTCGGGGTCAACACGACCAACATACAGGAGCCCAAGCTGACCCAGGAGCTTAACATGATTGACAACCTGGCCCTAAGGCTTGCGGAGAGCCAATTCTCAACGGAGCAGCAGTACTATGAGTACGTCAACAACATAACTTACTACGGCATTATATCAGCTATAAGGATAAGCCTGGCCATGGGCCTCCTACCGACATTTGTCAACAGCCACATGGTAACAGGCCTGGTGCCGAACTACCTGCGAGGGCTGATAACTCCGTTCAGCTTCCTCAGCGCTAGGACGCCGTCCGGAACGCTGACCATAGGAGTTAGGCACCTGTCCATGGGCTCAATGAACCCAGTGGCAGGGTGGACAGAGTCCTACAGCGTGGACACGACAGCTGCCGTCTTCCTGCCAATAAGATACCCCATACCTGGCAGCGCCTTCCCAGTGCCAGTTGGCATTACCTACAAGCTTGTTAACCTCAGCGTGAACGCGACCATACCCGTGCCCACGTCAGCCCTTATGTACAACGCCACCAGCATGCAGGTGGTCCACGTGCCCCCGGGCACCTACGCGAAGATAGCAGTGATAGTTAACTTTGCGCCCCTGATGCAGTACGACAGGTTCGTTGACGGCCAGCCCATAACCCTGGCTGACCTCATAGAGCAGTACCTCATAGCCGCCAACGCCAGCCTCTCGAGCAACAGCCCAATATTCGACCCCACGGCATCAGCCTTCTACGCCGCCGGCCTGCAGCGGATAGTTGGCTTCCAGGTGATCAACAGCACGTCAATAGAGATCTGGGGCACGAGGTGGTGGTTCAACCCTGCCTATGCAGCGCTAGGCCCAATAAGTGACTTCTTAACACTCGGCAACATTGAGCCCGGAGGCGGCATGATGCCGTGGCCCCTCTACGTGGCAATGTCCCAGGTGGTTGCCAGCGGCGAGGCCGCATGGAGCTCGGGCACGGCCGCCCGCAAGGGAATTGACTGGCTCAACCTGGTGAACCCAACCGATGTGAGCCACGTACTCAGCTTCCTCGAGCAAGACAACGCCACGGGCTACATACCTGAGGGCCTGCTGGAGGTCCAACAGCTCAGCGGCGTGCCCCTGGTAAACACTACCTTCGCCCATGAGGCCTACACGGACGCTATCAACTACATCAAAACCTACGGCAACGCTGTGATAGGCGAGGGTCCATATATGCTGGTTGCCTACCAGCCCGGCCAGTACGCCGAGCTGGTAAGGAACCCGTACTTCAACGTCTCGGTGCCAAGCGTGCTGCTCTCGACGCCAATTATATATAGCATACACGTTAGCCTGCCACTGACGGGCGCGGTGCCAATTGGAGGCACTATAAGCGCAACAGTCTATGGTACGCCTGACGGCACCAGCCAGACTACGCCGCAGTCTGGCGTCTTCGTTATAGCCCAGTTCGTCACCCCTGAGGGCGCTGTAGCTGCGCAGGAGAACGTGACCAGCGGTACCAACGGCACTGCCACCATAACTGTGCCAAGCACTCTGACGCCTGGAAGCTACGAACTCATGCTCTGGGCCTACACGCCCAACAACATACTAATGAACCCAACTAAGGTGCTAGTAACTGTCTACACGCCAACTACAACCACAACTACAACATCAACATCAACTACTACAACCACAACGCCAACCACAACAACCACAACGTCAACAATCACAATACCCACAGTCACCACAACGCCAACCACAACAACCACAACGTCAACAATCACAATACCCACAGTCACCACAACGCCAACCACAACAACATCAACAAAGCCTGCCCCAACAGTGTCAACTACACTGATAGTGGGTATAGTCGTGATAGCAATAGTTATAATAGCTGTGGTCGCCCTCCTGGCCCGGAGGAAGTGAGAGGCCAGGGGGTGACATCGCCTAGTGGGATATAAGGCGTTTTTGGCAAAGAGCGCAGTTATATACATTACTGTGCTCTTTGCAGCAATGCTTATACTTTACGGCTTCACCTACCCTGCGGTGCAGAAGCTTTACGAGGACTACGTGCAGTACGCCGGCCTGCAGCTCGAGACTCAGCTTATGACACAGTACCAGGGGACCCTAAACACGACTCAGATAAAGCTGGAGGTGGAGAAGTACGAGGAGTCGCTTGCGGCGGCCTACGGGCTTAACCAGCCCTTCATTGTAAAGCTGGCGCTTCAGATGAAGAACCTGCTGATGTTCCACTTCGGCGTGACCCCACCAGGCGTCAGCTACTCAGACTATACGACTTCTAATAACATAGCTCAGATAATAGCTGTGGCGCTGCCAAGGACCATACTGCTGTTCACAACAGCCAGCGTGATAATAATCGTAGTTGGCGTCATACTGGGAGTGCTTGCAGCAAGGTATCAGGGCTCAGCGTATGACAAGGCTATACCTGTGATAGGCGTAATTCACCTGAGCCTGCCGAGCTGGTGGATAGGATTCCTCCTCATAGCCGGGCTCGCCTACGGCATGCACTGGTTCCCATCGGGCGGCATAGTGAGCGTGGGGCTTACCTTCTCCAAGGAGCCGCTGGAGTACGTGGTCAGCCTGCTAGACCACATGGTGTTGCCCCTGCTAACGCTCTTCATAGTTCACTTCGGGGGCTTCGCCTACATAGTCAGGAGCCTGGCGCTGGCCACCACGAAGGAGGACTTCGTGCTCACAGCTAAGGCCAGGGGGCTGCCTGAGAACAGGATAGTGTTCGGCCACATACTTAAGACCGCCTCGCCGTCAATAGCCACACAGGCCATGCTCTGGCTGGCCTTCTCATTCGCCGGCGGCCTCACGACGGAGATTGTCTTCATGTGGCCTGGCGTTGGCCGACTAATCTACGAGGCCGTCATGGCGGAGGACGAGGCGACCGTTATGGCCGTAACCTACGTGCTGACCTTGGTGCTGGTAATAGCGCTGTTCCTCAACGAGATAATAAAGGGAGCCCTGGACCCGAGGATTAGGGCTGGACAAGGGTGAGTGATGAACCATGGCTGAGGAGACCATATACAAGTTCTACCTGAAGTACCTCTTCAGGAGCAAGAGCGCCCTGGCGGCTATCGTAGTCATACTGTTCTTTGTTGGGCTTGCAGTCTACGTGGACACTTGGCCCAAGAGCGTGTCGACAAACTACCTTTACAACACGCAGTACTACGAGAACACCTATCCGGAGGACGCGGCCCCCTCATGGATGGCCGCGCTGGAGCCCTCCCAGTACTCTCCGTCGCTTTACTTAAACCCTAAGGAGGTTAAGTTGTACGGGAGCGTCAGTAGTTCCAACATATATGAGTACGAGCTCACGTTCAGTTTTGACTGGAGCTCTGAGAAGGTCCCGACGAACGTGGTCTTCGTGTTCTCAGCAAACACCACCATGCAGACAATACAGGTCCTATGGAAGAAGCCCTCAGGCTCGCAGATAATGTTTTCGCAGACCCCGTCCGTGTCAAAATACTCGTTTGACCTAAGCTACGTCACCAGCGCCCTGTTATTCTATGTACTTCAGAAGACGGGCCAGGTACCAATGTTGCAGACAACGTCAGTGTTGGCAACAGCCCTCTTCAGCAACTTCTCGGAGAAGTCGGCAGGGCCCGCCGAGAAGGGGATCTACACGGTCACAGTTCTCATCGGGACCTCAGGCCCTGCAAAGTTCTATGCGGCCCAGGTCAGGGTCCTGGGCAACGCCTACGGCCTAATGGGCACCGACGGCTACGGCAGGCCCATACTCCAGGGCATACTGCTTGGGCTCCCCAACGCCCTTGAGATAGGGGTCGTCACGTCGCTTCTGGGGGTCCTAATAGGGGTCTTCATTGGCGGCTTCGCGGGCTTCCTAGGCGGCAAGGCTGGCGCTGGGCTAAACTGGTTCAGCACCGTGATCTTGGCGCTGCCCGCGCTCCCGTTCCTGGTCACGCTGAGCATCATGCTCAAGTCCAACCTGACAATAATGTCTGAGGTCCTGTTGATAACCTTCCTCAGGTGGCCCCACTACGCGATAATAGCCAGGACCTCGGCCCAGAGCATAAGGACTAACACCTTCGTTGAGGCAGACAGGCTGATGGGGATACCGTCCTACAGGACCTTCTTCACGCACTTCCTTCCAAGGCTGGTGCCCTTCATAGTGGCCTACACGGTGCTTGGCATACCGGGCGCCATAATTCTCGTCCAGGCCTTGGCATTCATAGGTGTGGCGCCTCCCAACATAGTGACGTGGGGAGGGATACTTGACGCTGCCTACAACTTCAACGCGGCGCTGAGCGGCTGGTGGTGGTGGATGCTGTTCCCAGGCCTCATGATAGTGGTCGTGGCCGTGCCGTTCGTCATCGTGGGCTTCGTCATAGAGAGGGCGGCCTTCGGAGGCAGGTAAGTGCTAAACTTTTATGCGGCAGCCCTCCTTACTTAACTCGGCGAGCTTTTTTGAGGATAGCGGTTGTGGGGAGCAGGGGCTTCGGCACCGTTCACCTGGCAGCGATGTCAAGGCTTAAGGACGAAGGCCTCGACATAGAGTACTACACCTACAGCTCCTCCGAGCAGGAGGCCAGGTCCCTGGCTGAGAGGTTCGGGGCCGCGGGCTACTTC
>Ga0081534_100569_pt1 | contig 11544 bp, 10 predicted proteins | sample MonGeyMetagenome_FD_71019 | JGI IMG/M metagenome (GOLD analysis project Ga0081534, IMG submission 71019) | Hypoxic/sulfidic aquatic microbial communities from Monarch Geyser, Yellowstone National Park, USA - MG (SPAdes) v1 (version 2) | ecosystem: Environmental > Aquatic > Thermal springs > Hot...
TATAGTTATATTACTATTTGCATTTATATAAAAACTATTATTTCCAGAATAAGTATTATTATTTATTGTATAATTGAATGGAAAAGATATATTTAGTTGATATTGCAAATAACAATAATTGGACAGATTTATACTTTCTGAATTATTTATATTTAATGTTATATTATTTGGACAATAATACTGATAATTTCCAAAATTATATGTTTGATTTAAGTAAATATTCAATATATTATTTGCATAAAGGGAATATATATTATTATAATATGTTTCATTTAAATAATTTCCAGAAATTGCAAAATTTATTCCAATACTATCATTTATAGTAACCAAATAATATTCAATATAACTTGTAGAAATATTATAATTATTATTTACAAGCAAACTTATATTTAAATACTGTTGAGAATAATTGATATTGTAATTTTCTCCATTTATTGTTAAATTATTTAATAAATATAATATATTGTTTTGATAAATATATACTGGAATATTTATATTAAAAATTGTCCCGAATGGATATTGATAATTTATATATGAATTATTGTAAGAATAATAAACTGATATATTATAATTTAAAGTATTTATACTTCCCAAATATTCTGGATAAAAATAACCTGTAAATAAATTTACAAATCCCTGAGATATTATATTTTCATAAATATTTGAAGAAGATTCTTGTGTATTAAAACCATAATTAAATATTGATGGATCCGGAGTAAGATATTGATTATTATATAAATAATATAAACCCAAATATCCACTAATATTGTTTACATCTATACAAGTTCCATATCCAGGTCCTCCAATAACAAATTCTAAATCTTCTATATTATTAGAACCTGTAAAATATGGAGAAATAACTATATTACCATTTGATGGAATTAATAATGTAACATTATCATACCAAATTATATTTTGTCCATCAAAACTATATCCAAATTGAATTTCTGGATAGGAATTGTTTTGAGTAACATTAATTATTAAATATACATTTAATGGATATTGTAAATTATAATAGTTTGTTTCATATACATAAAAATATTCATTACCATAATTACTTATTATTCCGTTACCATTAATTAAATTACCTAATAAATAAGAATTTAAAGAAGTAAAATTCCATAAATTATCAGCAAATTCATAATATCCACCAGTATTATTTATTAACAAAACATTTTGTAACCAATAATATTGACCATTACTTAATTCTAAAATAGCATTTAATTGTATAGAACCAGAATTTTCACCTATAAAATTATTAGAACATATAGGATCAACATATGAACTAAAATTATTTAAATAAACTTCTCCAATAACTTCATTTGTTGTAATATTGTATCCATAAATATTTCCATTACTAATATATATACCATAATCAGAAATCCCTATTGGGGAATAAATATTATTTTCGTTTTGATTTGTTAAACTATATATAAGATAATAATATGCATTTTGAGTATTATTGTTGTAAATTACTATATAATAATTTCCTGAAGGTAAAAATATACTTTGTTCTATATAATTTGTATATTCTTGATAAATTGAACTAAAATTCCCACCATTTTGAAAACTTTGAAAATTTTGTTGATTCATTACATAAAAATTTAAAGGAATTGTTGAATTAAAATATATATTTAAATATTGATTTGATGAATTTATTGGATAATAAAAATAATATGAAGAATATAAAATATAAAAATAACCATAAGATCCTTGTCCTAAATTATATAGATTTAATTGATTTACATTTATTGAATTTATTGGAATATTAAATAATGTTGGTGAATAATTTTGCGAATATATATTAAAAAAATTAAATATTAAGATAGATAATGCAAATAATTTTAGTTTTTTCATATGATTTTATTATTATCTCATTTTTTATAAGATTTTATTTAAATATTTGATTATGAGAACATTTATTTTTTATTCAAATACAATAAGAACTGATGGAAATTTTAAAAATATATATTATTCTGGAAGATTAGATATTGCAATTAATTCAATTATACATGCTTTTTTTGTATCAAATGGATTAAGAAAAAATATTAGATTTGATCTATATTTAAATGGAAAACCTGTTCCTCCTAGATTAATAAGAATAGAATCTAATATAAATACTCCATGGTCAAAAAAGGATATATCTACATTATTATCAATATCATTAAAAAAATATAATAAAAAGAATATTAAAAATCCATTTCCAGGTATATATGTTGATAAAATTGATTTCTTCGATTTATTAAATGAATATAAAAATAATGGAAAGAATATATATTTATTAGATAAGGATGGAGAATTTATTGAAAATATAAAAATTGAAAATCCAGTATTTATTATTGGAGATTTCTTAGGAATACCAAAAGATATAAAGAAAAAAATAGAAAATGATGTAATAAAAATTTCTTTAGGAGATATTAATTATTTTTCATCACAAGTTATTGTAATATTAAATTATTATTTAGATAAAATGAATTTTGAAAAAGATATATATGATACTTCATATAAATTTGTTTATAGGGAATGATACTTGGTTTAGATCTATCTGCAAAGGAAAATAATAGAACTGGATATTTTTACTTTAATAAAAAACCAATCTTTGGAATATTATATAAAAATGAGGAAATATTAAATTTAATAGAAAATGAAAAATTCAAATATATATTTATTGATGCTCCTTTAAGTTATGAATATCCATATAGAATAGAAGAAAAATTATTATATAAATATGGATTTAAACCATTGCCATTATCTTTAAAATCAATGAAATTATTATATGAAAGGGCTAATTTATTAAAAAGTAAAATAATAGAAATTAATAAGAATATAGAAGTATATGAAACATTTCCAAGAGCTGTAGAAAAAATATTAAAATTGAAATATCAATATTTTTCAAATGTATTTAAATATAAAGATATTTATGATGCATATTTATCCTATTTAGCCGGTTTATTCTTTAAATTGAATAAATATGAAAAATTTGGAAATTTAATACTACCAAAGATATAATATATATAGGACCCGTAGTTCAGCATGGACAGAATTCTCGGTTGCGGTCCGAGAGGTCCGGGGTTCGAATCCCCGCGGGTCCATATAAATTTTTATTACTATATGATAGCATATGCTAGAATATCTATTGCTTAATACAAGAGCTTATGAAATAGAAATAGAAGGCATAAACTCATATAAAATACGTGCACAGTCATTTCCTGATGAATCTAAATTTCCTGATAAACCTAAATTTTATAATGAATTTAAATTTTATACTTTTAAAACAAAAAGGAATATTATGAAAATATTAGAAATATATGAAAATAAAGATGGAAAAGATATAAATTATCCTGAAGTAATCATAATACCTACCCCACCATATGGAACATATAGTCATCCCATCCCACTTGATGGTAACTTTTATTTGGCTATAGGATATACAAGAGAGATACCACTTTATGTAGATTTAAATAACTTAATTATTACATCAGATATAAGAATTTATGGAGAAAAAGATAAAATAGAAGAGATGCATATCATAGGTTCCTGTGGAACTGATACTTATACTTTTAATAAAAATATAAATCAAAGATCTTATATTATAAATCTAAAAAAAGCTAAATTAGATGATATAATTGCTTTTATTAAATATAATATCATAAATCCAAAAATTATAGAAAAAACAGAAATAAAAAAAGTTGGTTGGCTTATTATTATTAACGAAGAAAACGTTTGCGAAGATTCTGAAATAACTCCAAAGGAGATTAAAATACTTGATGTATATATGTAAAAATTTACAATGCGGCGGAGGGGATTTGAACCCCTGGCGGATCTTATCCAATCGGACCTAAACCGACCCCCTTTGACCTCTCGGGCACCGCCGCTTATAAAAATTAATTGATTTTCTTTATATAAAATTTATCAACTTTCTTTTCCCCTTCTTTTAGATTAATTATTCCATCTTTACACTTTAAATTAATATCATTTATTAAATCTTTATACTTTAAAATATATTTTATTATATCTGAAACATATAAATTAGTTTCTAAATATAATTTTCCATCCTTTATATTGTTTTTAATATATTCTTCTAATATTATATTTAATTTTTTATTATATTCATCCCTTTCTTTACTTATTTTCTCAATATAATTATTTAAATTATTTATGTCAATATTATACTTATTTTTTATATCCAAAATTTTTTCCTCATAATCTTCAAATTCTTCTATAACCCTATCACCAGCAACAAATCTAAACCTTATTAATCCATCTGCAATTTTTTCTACACTTTTTATTTTCACTAATCCAATTTCTAATGTATTATCTAAATGTGTTCCAGAGCATGCTTCAACATCTGTATTTTCTATTTCAACAATTCTTAATTTTGTTTCTGGTATGAATCCCCCCTGATATATTGTAAATCCATATTTTTCTTCAGCTTCATTTCTTAATAAATAAAATTTATTTATTTTCCTTCCTTCCAATATTATTTTATTTAATTCTTTTTCAATTAATTTTATTTCATTATATGAAGGTACCTTATAGTGAGTAACATCCAATTTTCCTTCATATTCATTTTTTTCAGCTCCAGCCTGCCATATATGATTTCCATACATTTTTCTTAATACAGATGTTAATATATGTGTTGCAGTATGATGTCTTGATATTCTATATCTTCTATCTTTATCAATAATTTGTAAAACATTTGAATTTATATCCCAATTAATTTTTCTATCTATTTTATGTAATATTATTTTTTCATATTCAATTACATCGATAACTTTTGCAAAATAATTTTCAAATCCTTCAATTTTATTACCATTTAAATAATCTTCTAATATTTCTTTTACATAATATGGGAAATCATAATTATTCAAAATTTCCTTTGAATAATTTTTTATTTCATCTAAATTAAATATATATCCAGTATCATTTACCTGACCACCTTTTGTTGGATAAAATACAGTTCTATCAAATATTAAATATTCATTTTCTATCCCTATTAATTTTCCAATATCATAATATTTTTTCCATGATTCATAAAATGATTTATATGTTTCTGGATAATTTAATTTTAAATTTAATTTTTCTTCTTTTTTTATTTTTTTAGATTTTTCTTTATGTTCTTCAATTAATTTATTTAATTCTTCTCTATTTATTTTTATATTTGGATTTATATCTTCTATAATTTCTAAAGAAATTCCATATGATGTATATAATTCAAATATTTTCTTTGTATCAACATTTTTTAAATTATTTAAAATTTTTTGGGCATTTTTCTTTACTTCCAAATATTTCTCATATTCATATTTTAATATATCAACAATTTCATTTATATTTCCCTTTAATTTTTCTTCATACCAATCTTCAGAAATTTTTATTAATAATTTTCTTAAAAAATCTTCTATATCATTTATTTCAAAATATTTATCAATAAAATAAAACATCCTTCTTGCAATCAATCTTAAATTATAATTTCCACCAATATTTGAAGGTAATGCTCCATCAGATATTGCAATATATAATGATCTAATATGATCTGAAATTGAATATATTGCCCTCATTATTTCAATATTATTCTTTGGATCAATTCCTTTTCCCTTTAAAAATTCTTCAAAAGATTTTATATCATTTTTTTCAAAATCAAATAATGAAGAATACATTGAAATTTTTGATAATAAATCTAAATCAATTTCATATTTTATATTATCTAATAAGAATTTTATTGTTTTTGGAAATACAATATCATATGATGTACTTGTACCATTTGTAATCCATGCAACTCTTTCTTGTCCCATTCCCATATCTAAAACTTTTAATTTATCCAATTCTATCCATTCATTATTAATAATTTTATATTGCATATATACTTGATTTGCAACTTCTAATCCCCTTATAAAGAATTCAATTGATGTACCACCATTTCCTCCACCTTCCCATTTATCTTCATGAAATATAAATTCATTCATTGGAAAATTATTATCTTCAAACCAATAATATAGATCTAAGAAATATTGATTCATATCATATTCTTCAGGTTTTACAAATGCATGTTGTCCAATCATTACAAAACCAGTATAATGTCTTCCAGTCAATCCAACATTTCTTACATCATTAAATCTTAAACAAAATTGAGGAACAGTTAATTTTTTTGAAGGAGGCTCTGTATATCCTTCCACAACCCATGGCTGAAAATCTGCAATTGATGCAATTACAAAATCTATATCATCCCTCCATCTTGCTACAACAGGATATCTATTTATTATTGCATAACCTTTTTTATTTAAATATTTTGAAAAACTTTCCCATACTTCTCTATATTCCAATTTTTTTCCAACAGGATTATTTATAAATCCATAATTTTCATGATCCCCACATATTTCTCTATTTTTATCAGAAGTCCAAAAATATCTCCCACAAATTTTACATTTTTTTCTAAATAAACCCAGACTTTCTAAAGATCTTTTTGGATATAATTTTTCATAATTAGATTGCACCCTTTTTCTTTAATAATTCATATTTTTGCATTACTAATATTTCATCCATTGATAGTTCAGAACCATTCATAATTTTTTGTTGTATCTTTGAATATTCTTCAATTATTTTATTCTTTTCTTCATCTGATATTTCAATTGTTTGTTTTTGTAATCTCTGACTTATATATTTTTGTAAATCTTCATTTAATTTATCTTCAAGCTCTTTTATTCTATCTTTTATTTGTTTTATTTGTTCTTTAAGTTTATTATATTCATCCATTATCTGTGTTAATCTTTCCTTTATTTGTTTTATTTGTTCTTTTATAACCTTTCTTTCATCAATATTTTTTCTAATATTTTGACCTATTATTGATAATTTAGATCTATAAGCATTATATTCTTCTTTTAATTTATCAATTTCTTGTAAAACAGAAGATATTTCTTCATATTTACCCAAAAGTTTTCTTAAATATTTTATTCTGTTCCAAATTTTCTTTTCTTGGGAATATGATAAAACTTCAGTCTGTAAAACATATTCTAATGTTTCCAACTCTTTTTTATATTTATTTATATCTTTTGCAATATCTTTATTCTTAAATATATCTTTTCTTGCTTGTTTTATCTCATCCAATTTTTTCTTTAATTCTTCTAACTTTTCCAATGTTTTTTGTCTTTCTTCCATTAAATTATCCAATATTTTACTATATTCTTCTTTCTTACTTCTCAATTCCTTCAATTTTTCCAATAATTCCTTTCTTTCCTTATATAATGCTTTCTTTCTAGAATATAAATTTTCCTTCTCCTCTCCTAACTTAATCAATTCCTTTTTTGCCAAGATAATGCCCCTATAAATCTTATCTGAATCAGTCACCTTAAAATAAAATTATATATAAAAATTTATAAATTTTAGAAACCAAACAGTGATGATAAACCTTCTAATGCTTGCTCTTCTTTCTTTTCTTCTGCCTTATTTTCTTGCTTTTCTTCCTTCTTTTGCTCTGTTTGCTGTGGAGTAGGCTGTGCTGGAGCAAATGATAACGATTCTTCCTTTATTTTATCCAAATCAACTCCCTGTAAGCTTGCTAATACAGCATTTATCATTGCATCATTTGGTTCTATTCCTACTGATGTTAATACCTTCTTTATATTATCTGCATTTATTTCTTTTTTAGCTTCATGCAATAACCATACTGCATATATATATTCAAGACCCATTTATTATTGTTAAAAAAAATATATTTAAAAATAATACCTTCCTTACTTTATATCCTCAAATCTTTGAATTAGTTTATCTAATATGGGGTTTACTGTGGTTGTCAATAGATCTTCATAGGATACCCTATGTGGTTCAAATGGACCATGTCTTCTTATATAATCTGCAATTTCCAATGCTTTATTTCTTGTATAATCAAATGCTGGATCATCAAACATATCTTCTGGTCCATATAATTTATCTTTTTTTACCTGAAATCCCAATGCAATTACCCTTGGAGGACCATCAAATCTTGTTGCTCTCGCATTTTTTAAACTTACAGGTAATAAAGGACCCCAATATGATCCCCTCATCCATCCATTTACCATATATGGAAATGAAAATGCTTCTAATATTTCTCCAACAGCTGGAAATCCTTTTTGAGCTCTTACAATCATTACTGGATCATCTTTTCCAGCATATCTTCCTGCCTCTTCATATAATCTTTCTGTAGAAGAAACTGCAACAGGTTCATCCTTTGGATATTTATCAGATCTTGGATATACCCTTTTTATAGCAAATCTTTCAGATGTTCCAATTAATAATAATAAATCATAAATTTCTTCTGGAGAATTCAAATATGTTCTTTTATGATTATATAGATCCCATACTTCAAATCTAAATCCAGGTCTCATATCAGGATCAATTACCAAACCTGGTGTATTAAATGGATTTGCAAACATTTGGAATAAAGGATAATTAAATGCTCCAGATTCTGTTTTATCTGCAGCAAATACAATTATTGATTCTGAAGATCTTAATGTAAATTCCATTTCTGCAACTCCAGGTCCCATTCCAATTAATGAACCTGTAAATTCATTTTTTAATAAATCCCCACCTGCACCATATAAATTCATTTCTTTTGCAATTTCAGAATTTTTCTTAAATATTTCAAATGCTATTTGATGTATTTCCCTATTATTTTCCCCTTTATTATGCAATATTATTAAATTCAAATCATCCCCAACATGAGATACAAAATAATCAAATATTTTTTCTCCCTTATATTTATCTAATATATCTGAAGCTGTTTCTTCAAATATTTCTGGAATTGTTGAATTTCCAACTAAACTTCCTATATCAGCTTTTAGAACACTTATTGTTATTTTTTCTGATGAGGTCATATAATAAATTTTGATTTCATTTTTTATAGTATTATTATACCACCTGGAGGTATAAAAATTTCAATAGTTAAATACCTTTCCTAAAAATATTTAATAATGGCAAAGACTTCACCTCCTTACATAAAGTATATGATACATGCATCAGTATATATTGATGGAGTAGTTGAGAAACCAGATGTAATAGGAGCAATATTTGGGCAAACAGAGGGACTATTAGGATCAGAAATGGATTTAAGAGAATTACAAAGATCTGGAAAAGTTGGAAGAATAGATGTAGATCTTAAGGTAGAAAATGATAAAACAATTGGGGAAATTAGGATACCAACAAGTTTAAATAGATTTGAAACTGCATTAATTGCAGCAACATTAGAAACTGTAACAAGGATAGGACCAACACATGCAACAATAAAAGTACAAAAAATAGAAGATATAAGAAAAACAAAAGTACAACAAATATTGGAAAGAGCTAGAGAATTATTAGGAAAATTAATAAATGAAGAATTACCAGATCCAAAAGAATTACTATTATATTTAGAATATTCACATAATATGAAAACATTAATTGAATATGGACCTGAAAAATTACCTGCAGGACCTGATATAGATAAATCTGAAGAAATAATATTGGTAGAAGGAAGAGCAGATGTTCTAAATCTATTAAGATATGGAATTACAAATGTAATAGCATTGAATGGATTAAATGTTCCAAAAACAATAGTTGATTTATCAAAGAAAAAAATTGTAACAACATTCTTTGATGGAGATAGAGGTGGAGACTTATTAGTAAAAGAATGCATGCTAAGTGGTGTTGATATTGATTTTGTAGCAAAGCCAGAACCTGGAAGAGAAGTTGAAGAATTATCTGGAAAAGAAATATTAAAGGCATTAAAGAATAAGATATCATTTGATCAAATTAGGGCATATTATGAAAAATTAGAAGGAAATATTGAGGATATAAAAAATATTAGGAGTGAAAAAAGAATAAAGGATCCAATATTACAAAAATTAAAACCATATATGAATGATATATTTAAAACTGATCAGGCTTTATTATTGGATGAAAACTTCAATATATTAAATAAAGTACCTGTAGATAAATTGGATGAAACAATATTGAAACATAATAATCTAGCATATATAGTAATGGACGGAATATTAACAAGGGAATTATTAGAAGAAATAGAAAAAAGTACAAATATAAAATATATATTATGTATAGATAGTATACAAAAGAGTAGCAATAAAGTAAAGATATTTACAATAAGTGATCTTGATAAAGTCTAGCTTTTTTCTATTTGATAATTTATTATTCCACTAGTAGAATTATTTCCTATAGATGAATAATATAATGTTAAATATAAAGTTCCACCAAGTTTTTCCCATTGGACAATTGTCAATCTTGTTTGTTCATCCAATTCAAAATTATATTGTAATGTAATATGATTATCTGGTTGTATTATATATATATTTTGTAAAAAATTTCCAGAGGTAATTATTGATGAAGTTTGATATGAATTTCTTAATCCTAAATATGAAAAATATATTTCAACAGAATAATTGTTTGGATTATTTACATTAAAAGAAAAATAATCTCCACTTACAGTAAAGTTTGATATATATAAATTATATATATTTTCAGGATTTACCATCTTATTTCCACTAAAATATGTTGAATATGAATAATATATTAGATAAATTACTGGTATAGAAAATGCTAGGAATAATATATTTAATATTATCTTTTCTTTATCCATAATATATGGATGAATTTAATAAATTAAAAATATATCATATGAAAAAACTTGAAGAAGCTAAGGAAAAATATTTAGCAGATCAACCAATATATCATGTTTTAGATCTTATTAATTCATTAGATTTCTTTTTTACAACATCTTCATGTGCAGGCAGGATAATTTTATTAAAAATACCAAAAAGTGGAAAAAAATTTGAGGCAGAATTTTTATTTAAATCACATTATTATGTAAACTTCTATTATATATGGAATAAATTATTAGAAGTATATAAAAATTATGATGAAAAAATATACTTTAAACAAGAACCATTTATTTTGCATGTATCTTCAAAAAATATAGAAAAAGCATATGAATTATTAAATATTGCAAGAAAATCAGGATTTAAACATTCTGGAATATTTTTAATAAATGATAAAAGAGTAATGGTTGAAATTGTTGGAAATGAAAAAATTGAAACAATTGTATCAAAAAATAGAAAATTATTAGTAAGTAAAGAATATTTTTATAATTTAGTAAAGGAAGCAAATGAAAAATTAAAGAATGTAAGAAAAAGGATAGATATATTTTATAAAAATCTTTTATCCTATTATATAACAATATGAATTATCGCAATAATCATTTATTGTTTCATTATTTATTTCTACAAATTCATATAAATAATAATTATATGTAAATTGATTATTTATACTTGTTTCTGGAACAGGACATGTAGCATTAAAATAATAAAATATTGAATATCCATGTACTTCCACTGAATAGCATGATTCGATTGTACATAAATTTGATAAAGAATTACTTAATGATTTTTGTACTGATGAACAAGTAGAATAATTATATGGTCCAAATAGTAATGTCTCATTATATATAGAACAACTAACATTGCTATAATTTATTTGAAGATCTACAGGTATTAAAGCTGGATAATATCCATCAGTATAATATGC
>Ga0081534_100570_pt1 | contig 11532 bp, 10 predicted proteins | sample MonGeyMetagenome_FD_71019 | JGI IMG/M metagenome (GOLD analysis project Ga0081534, IMG submission 71019) | Hypoxic/sulfidic aquatic microbial communities from Monarch Geyser, Yellowstone National Park, USA - MG (SPAdes) v1 (version 2) | ecosystem: Environmental > Aquatic > Thermal springs > Hot...
CCATTAATGAGGGCTGTCGTGGGTATACAGCTATCCCATGAGTTACCTCACCAAGCATGGCTTTTTGAACTATTCACTAGGGTTAAGAGTCTCAGGGATGCACTTAACTACGATATGCTTTACCTACCTATAGATAGTGAGGAGCTTATTAAACAGACAATAGCTGAATTAGCCATTGAGTACTACATCCTTAAGCATCATGACACATATAAGCATCACAACCTTAGTAGTAATGGTGGATTCAAATATGAGTGCTCAATAATTGAATTATTGAAGTCACCAAGTGATGATTTTATGGATTACGTTTACGGCGTTTTCAAGGAATTGGAATCAATTACTAAAGAGGATATAAGAAGGCATACTGAGGACATAGGCAATGAATTATACTCTCATTGCGAGGAAGGTGGGAAGCCATGAGCGGTAGATTTATTCTACAAAGACTAGAAATACTTAGGCGCTACATACCTGAGAACCTCTTTGCTGAGGCTAAACTGCCGCAGATACGTATTTACCGTGAAGGGAAGAGAGACTTCATAGCCGAAGACCCATCCTTAGTCATCTCAGCTGCGGGATATTTACCAGGGAAACCAACTTACAGGGAGAGAACAGGGTTATTTATACCACTTACATCACCTCCATCTTTAAGCAAGGATGTGAAACCTATTATTACTGACATTAATGGCTACTATAGTTTTAGTGGAGAACCAATACGTATTGAACTACCTAAGACTGAACAGGCTGGACTTACATTGCCTGATGAATATCAATACATAGTCAAAGAAATACTTAGAAAGGGGCACGTCGATGCAAGAACCATAGACTCTATACGTATTGAGTCATTCGGATGTAGAGAATACGATGAGGAACATAGGAGGCTATTTCATAGGTGGTTATTTTACCCGCATGTAAGGCATAATTTTACTTGTGATGAAATATCGAAGAAGTATAAATTTTATACTTACTTAGATTTAAGTAACTCATTCCCAAGATTCTTTACTTATCAATTTCAAACAAAATTGCCTGTGCTTTCATTAAAGATACCGTGCGGTCCTCTTAGGGAAATTATAAGAGATGAAGGTATAAGACTTTACAAAAACTCAAATGTTTACTTTGGTATATACGCAATTGATGTAAATGCAAATATTAAGGGACCTTTCTGTAAAGAAAGGAATGAGGAAAAACAGGGTCACTGCATTGTTGCCGATACTATTGAGGGGTCTGATTCTAGGTGCAGATGCGTAAAGGCACAAGGACGTAGATATTTTAATAACTTTGTTAAGGTTCTTATAAGAAGTGTTAAGGATGGTTTATGGGATCCAGTTACCATTGGGTATAAGATTAATAATACAAGGGTTCTAGAGATAAACCTTAATGATAGTCGAATAATTCAGGAGCAATTCGAACACATTATGAGGAGGATAAATAATGATAGATCTAGGAAACTTGAACCGAGCTACTACGAACTTAGCATTAATACGGCATTGATAAATTCACTAAGGCATATACTTACCAGTGACTTGCCCATTATTTACTATTTTGAATTGATGGGTAGCGTGAAGACGGCTGATCTCATAAAATTAGCATTCCTACATCATGAGCTTAGAAGTAGTGTTAATATAACTGAGCTGATATATAATGTTGACAATGCGAAATCCATAATTGATATTATTCGAAACTTCATTAATAATTACAATAATGACGATCTAGCGCTTCTTCTCAGGTATTTCATGAGTAGGTTGAGGAGAAATTATAAGCTCATTACGTTATTCATGGGTGGTGAAGTAAATGATAGTAATCTACTACAGAAGGTAAGTGATAGATTACAAAACATACTGAATAAGTACAAAGAAGTTTGGAATAATGATTGGAAATTTGGTGTAATTTTCGATTTAGTAAGACATACCTTCAGTCACCATCTTATAAGGACAATGAGCACCAGGGGTGGAGTTATGGCTGGTAAATTTTTGGAGCAGTATGAAGAGTTATCGAAGGATCCCATTAAAATCGTGGAGAAGGACTCAGGCGGTATAGGGGTTATGCGTGAAGGCGAATACATACTAGATATCTGGAAAAACGGTGAGACGTTAGTTGAGGACTTATTACTCTCATTAGGTAAGTGCCTCATTGGTACTCCTGAAGACTTAATACACTTTGCCATTGTTAAGAGAGAGAATGAGTTAAGTGAAGTAATGAAAGATGACGTTAAGCCAATAAAGGAGTTAACAGGGCTCTTTAAGCAGGTGGCTGATGATTTAGGCATAATAGTGACTCCTGATGAACTTAAGGAGACCGTTAAACAGTGGCTCTCGGTGTTTGAAGAGGCGACTAGAATAGGGAAGTTAATCGGCGAGGGTGCTTTCAATATTCTTTGGGAAATACACAGTGTTAGATACGATTTTGAGCGGAAGTATAGGAGGTTCCCTGACTTTGATGAACTCATCATCTACACAGTGATGGTCATTAGTAAGTACCCAACATTACGGAAATTAATACGTGTATTGCTCAGGAGGGCACTGAGCCAGCGTAATTTAACTAACGTTTTGCGGAACCTTTATGGGGCTGAAAACTCCGAGGAACGTTTCATAGATGATGTATCTTCGATGCTTGAAACATTAGCTGTAAGCGGTGCCGTGAGGAATACTCAGAAGTACATACTTGACTGCCTAATGCAGAGGAGAAGTCGGAGTAACCAAAGCATTAATGATTGCGAGGGAGTTATATCATCACTTGTATTGCTGCGTAAAGTAATCACCTCAGTACTAACACACTTGGCATTATTATCCTGCAATGGGGCTTGCGGCATGTGCTACGTTAACTCTAGGTCTTGTGGTAGGTTTGGTGCACCATTCATACAGGCCAGGACCCTGGATAGGAGGCTGCTTAAGATACTTGCATCCATGATTATTGAGAAGGTAGGTAAAGCACCTGACGGCGAACTAGCCTACAGTAACGGTGCCATTGTTGAGTTCCGGGGGAGGGCATACAGCCTGGGGTGTGGTGGGTGATTGCGTGTAGGGGTCGTGATAACTTAACCGCGGGGCGTAGTATCGAGGATTTAATTAGAGGATTCCTTCATGAATCCTTCAACAGTAGTTTCATGTACATAATATCCCCCTGGGTAACGAACTTCGAGTTCAGTAGACCATTCATACACTACCCTTGGGTCTCCTCAACCAGGGTCCTCGATATTATTGAGGCTATTATTAACAAGGGTGTTGAAGTTAAAGTACTAACCAGGTGCTTCGACGATGCGCTCAGGTTTGATGTACTTGACTTAGCCGGTAAAATTGTTAATAGGGGGAGCGTTGATGATGAGGTTAAAGGTTTCATTAAGTCCCAACTGGAGGATTTGCTTGGTGGCATTGAGGCCATGCTTAGGTTAAGTGAGGTTCTTGGTGACAACCTTCTATTTGACTTGGGGATTGGGGATTTAGGCAGAAGACTTCACACGAAGCTTTACATTAACGATAAGCATGCCTTAGTTGGCTCAGCTAACTTCACTAAAAGCGGCATTATTGACAGTTCTAATTGGGCTAACTGGGAATGCCTTATAGCAATCAAAAGCAGTGAAACAGGTTACGGAGAACTGCTGAATATCACCAAGGGTTACTTAAACGCTGCTAGGGGGTTTAGTGAATGTGAAGGTAGGTTCATGAACATGCTTAGCAGGTTCAGGGGATTACTGCCTAGGGCAGTGGGTAGTGTAACGGACGTCATCGCGGTGCTTGAGGACTTAATAAATACCCTCTCCTAGTTAAAGGAACCACTTATCAAGGGTTACCCCTGTGCTGCTTAGTGCCTTGGTTAAGCGCTTAATGTACTTAAGCCTTGCTGTCAAGCCTCCAGCCAGCATCACCTTAGCCTTAATGTCCTTAACATCCTCAATTATGGACTTCGGCAGTATGAGTATTGCATTATCCATGTTAAGCAACCTCCTTAAAGCATAACCCATGGCTATAGCGTACTCCCGCGGTAACGCAACGATAATAACGTCATACGGTTTCTCCACCAGTTCCATAAGTCTCTTCTCTAAGCCTAGCCTCTTAGACCAATTCCTAATGGCGTCAATATCAAGTCCCTTAAGTGTTGCATTATATGGCAATATTACTTCACGTTCACTTATTAACCCATACCTAGCACTTATTATGTATACGTCTACTTGCTTACCCAGTCTCCTAAAGGCCTTAGCCAGGTTCCTAATAGCCCTAAAGGAGCCACCATACATCTCACCAGCCGGCTTCATGAACTGCCTAAGCACTTCCCTATACGTATCCTCAAGTTCGATGTCGAAGGAAGGTACCTTAAGTCCACGGCTCCTAAGCAGGTTTAAAACGTCATTCCAGTTCACGTTCTTCTCATCAGTGCAATTAGTAATTATGAGGACTCTTGAAGCCTTCTTAAGCAGGGTGGTTAACTCATCACTCGCTGCCTCATCACCATTAATTGGGTGGTTCACCTTCACGTTGATGAATCTTATATCTTTTCCTGATTCAAGTAGTCTCTTAAAGACGTAGACATTGTGGAACCCCCTCCTCCTATTCCTATCATTACCCCTAAAAATCACCACGTCAATACCCACGGTTTGGCATATGGCACAGCTGCACTTCTTCCACGGCGTATCCCTCAGCAGCGCCTCGTAATAGGGTAGGTAATGTACCTGGCCAACCTTGGTTAGGTAATTTCTCAATGTTGCAATGGCTTCCTCAAGGCTTAATGCACCCTTGTCGTAAAGCCTTAGGGCATTTAGGACGTCGTGGTTATCGCCAATCACCCTAATGGCGGTGTATGCCTTACCGTTAGTTGTTAGGTAGTTGCCCACCTCCCTAGTCCACGCCATCCTAAGCATTGCTGAGCTGTCGAAGGATACCTCATTAACGTGGTTCAGTAATTCACTTAGCATGGGGATTATTGATAACCTAGTGACGCCGAGGAAGTGCATCTTCTCCACATCACTCCTCCCCCTAACGTACTCGGTTAGCGCACTAACCAGTGCCTTAATGAAACCAGTGTTCCTCTTGGCGAGGCCTCCTATTGCAAAGTGCCTGTAACCTACATTATACAGCTTATCCATGAACTTCACGTAGTGGTCAACTTCAATACCCTGTACGCTGGCCATTAGGGTGAACTTATAGTTGCCACTCCTCCATAGTTTATACATCTCCACCGCATTCCTGAACGTTAATTCCATTCTCTCTTGGGGGTTGCCGAAGAAGGGTATGTGATCCAGTGTAACCCCATAGTCAACACCCAGTCTACTGTAGTAATCCATCACCTCATCAACCCTATAGGGTGGCGCATCCTTATCCCTATACTGCCAGGCTCCACAGTCACCGATCAGTTGCATTTTACCTGGGAGCCTTAGGAAGTTTCTGGCTCCCCCTGCACCGAGTATTTTCTTCATTTTGTCCCGCTTAATTGCCGATATTGAGATTAAGACACCATCTATGACTTCATCACCCAGTAGATCCCAAATCCTAGCACCATGCATATACCTACCTTTCAGGTAACCCTCAGAGTGCTTCTCATTAACGAAGTCGTAGTTGGCGTCAACAATGTCATCCCAATCAGGCAGTATTAACTTCAAACCCTTCATCAGTTCTCCAATCAGTTTAATATTACACCATTTTTAACAATAATTTTTAACAATGATCACATATGACCCATACTTTAGGCGTTAAAATAGGTAAGTAATACTAGTGAATCCCTAGTGATGCAATCGAGGATTTTGAGTTTACAGTAATACTAATATGAACAGGCCTAATTAACAATTTACTATATTTATCACACTTATCAGGCAAAATTTAAAAGGAACCTACCCAGGCCAGGTCCAGTGTATGAGACCCTTCACGCTTAACTCACTATACGAATTCATGAATACTGTTAAGTCAGGTGCAGCGCCAGTTAACGACCCTAGGTTCAGGGAATTGTTGAGCGTCGCCATTGACCTCGGCTTCATAAACGGCGACTCCAATTACACGGTTACGGAGAGGGGGTTGGAGTTTCTTAACGCTGTGAGTAATGGTGACTCTGAGGCTTTGCATGAAATATTTGTAAGTAGCCTTGAACCATATAGGAGGGTTTACGAGCTCATGGCTAAGGGTGTTACTAAGCCCAGTGACATAATTAAGTTAACTGGCTATAACGCAGTCATAGTTGACTTGGCGTTGAGACTCATAAGCGAAGTGGAGGGGGTTAGTAAGGGTCCTGTGGTTAATGAGGAGTTCTACAGCAGGTTTGAGAGCGTTTTACTTGAGAAGTACAGGCTACTAAGTAGGAGAAAATGGAGTAGGTATGTTCCGATACAGCAATTGCTTAACGAGGTTAAGAGCGAGCTATACGTGCCCAGTAGGCTCATGGGTAGGTTTTTTGAGGAGTTCGTTAGAAGATGGAGGGATAAGGTTGTGTTGACCGGAGCCCCAGGCGCCACCAAGGGTTCAGTGGAGGTTTTCGGTAAGAGGTACGTCTACATCATGATTAGCCTGGGTGATTGATGTGAGGACACTCCTACCAATACCCAGTGACGAGGATACTAAATTCCTCTACGACCCACATGGCAACGTGACCGAACTCCTGAGGTATGTGGAAACCGTAGCGAAGGGCCCATCAGGGGCCGGTGTCATAATTGGCAATTACGGCTTCGGCAAGACCCACATCATGCTCCACGTGGCTAGCCAGGTTAAGGCTAACTTCAGGGACTCCTTGGTAACTTACGTTAATACACCGGGCTCAAGCTTCATGAACCTCTACAGGGCATTCATCAACCTAATGCTAAGGGACAGTGAACTGTTGAGTAAAGCCGCCACCCACCTTGAGGATCCTTTAAGGGGGGCTTTAACCCTTATATTAAGTGGTGGTGAGGACGGCGGTTACGCTAGGCAGTGGCTTATGGGTGAGCCAACGCCTCAAAACTTTAGGCTTAAGCATGGGCTTGGGTCCAGGGTTAATGATGAATTAGCCCTAAGGTTCATGATGAACCTTGGTGATGCAGTTGTTAAGGCTGGTTACGGCCCAATACTCATACTTATTGATGAATTAGAGGACGTGGTTACCATTGGGCAGGTAAAAAAGCTGCAGTACCTAAGTCTCCTTAGGAATCTTATTGACAACCTACCTGGTAAAACCCTACTACTGGCGGCTTCAACACCCGCCGGTTGGGATGAGGTTGTGAATACGTACCCAGCCTTAGCCAGGAGGCTCTCGTCATTCGTAATTTACCTGAAGCCCTTCACCTACGAGGAGTCGCTGGAGTTTGTTGGTAAGCTTGTTAAGTGGAGGGGGCTTGACATGGATATTAGCGAGAATGTCGTTAAGGTCATACACGACTACACCGAGGGTAACCCTGGGGAGATTGTCAGGGCTATTTCACTCATATACACGTCCCTAGGCGGTAAGGTTAACGTTGATGGCGTTAAGGAGGTGCTTTCAAGACACGTGTAATTATGCCGAGGCTTTACCTGACTTGGTTCATTGAACCTGAGGATCCGCATTACTGGGACTTCTTCAGCATTGACGGCTTGGTTGTGTCCATGAAGTCTATAATGAATATGAGGCAGCATAGGGGTGTACATATGTTAACTAGGCTGCTTAGTGAGGGGTTTAGAAGGTTTTACGGTTACAATGGGCCATTAATCGTGGACTCAATGACACAGCCACTACACGCCGTTGGGGGCTTGCAGGTGAGCCACCTAAGCCAGGCTCAGGTGCTTTACACTCAATACGTATTAGGTTCGGATATACTTGTCCATAGGGATTACCCAATACTGCATGTTAAGGATCATGAGGTGAGGGTCAAATTATTCGGTAGGAATTTAGTTAACGCCGAGGCTGCATTGAGGTTTGGGGAGTCCCTGGGTAGGGAGGTTATGCTTGTTGTACAGGGCTGGAACCTAGACACGTACGTTAAATGTGCTCAGTACTACAGGGACCTTGGGGCTAGGTACATTGGTGTAGGCTCCCTAGTACCTCATAAGGGTGACGCAAGCTTCATAATTAACGTGGTGAGGGCTGTTAGGGATGTGCTTGGTGGTAGGGTGCACCTGCACCTATTTGGGGTTGGCAGCTTAAACATGCTGCGTAAGGTGGCTAGCCTAGTGGATAGCGTCGATGTGAGTACACCAGCCATAGCGGCAGGTAAGAAGGAGGTCCTAATACCAAGCGGCAGCGGCATTATTAGGGTCAAGGTTAACAGTATGAGTGGGATATCAATGCTTAAGGAGAGACTAGAATCAACAAACGACAGTATCGAGAGCCTCCTAATAGGCAGGATACTTAATGCAGAATCCCTTAAGGAGGAGAATAGGTCAGTGATGCTCTACAACGCCTACGTACTCACCAGGCATAAGGCATTGATCCTAGGCAGCTAAATACTTAGCTAAATACTTAATAGACCCTAAGCACTAACACCGTGAATGCAGGACTTAAAGGCTAAGATTGAGGAGTGCGTTAAGGGTATTTGCAGCAGCTACAACATACTTGAAATGAACTGTGCGTCAATAAGTGATGTTGGCGCTGGTGTATATGTAATCAGTGATGGTAAAACAGCCTTAACAGGATACTCAAGCAACGTCAAGAATAGGCTACTGGCCATATGCCGCGGAGACTTGAGGATAAGTCAAGTAACTAAGTTACTCATGGCCAACCTAGAGTACGTACTACCCAACCTAGAGGAGGTGAATAGCGTAACAGGCAGGATGGCTAAGCTTAAGGAGGAGATTAAGAAACTAACAAGTAAACTAACGATAATAGCAGTAACCTGCCCAACAGCAAACACAAGGGAGCTACATGCAAGAATCAAGAAATGCATAAGCACCTAACCCAAGGCATAATAAAGACTAACACCAATAATGAACACTAAGATTAAGGCATGCGCTCAAGGGTAAGTGGTTTTAACTTGGTTTATTTCAATGCCTCGTATATTATGAGTGCTAGTGCTGTGCGTATTGATTGGCGTGGGTTGTAGGCTGAGGTCAACTTGATATCGATTATCCCGGCACCAGCCTTGACCAGCTTGGCTAAGGCATCGTTCAACTTCGGCTCAAGCATCTCTAAGTGACCCGGGTCCGCACCGTAAGCCACCACAACCCTAACCTGTAAGGCACCCACTACCACCCACCCCCACCCTTCAACCTCCTCCACTCGCCTGTGAGTATTTTGGCGGCTTCAATTAGCCTTGGTGCCTAATCCTTACCTAGTGAATACACCTTAACATTAATCGTGGGGTTACCCATTTATCCACAGCAAAGTTCACGCACCAATGAAGAAATGCGTAATCATCGGCGCAGGCATTAACATCACACCAGCTAGGTTAGCGCTTATTAACGCTGACGTTGATGATGGTGACTTTATTATCCTAGTTGGCGTTAGTGGTGATGCCCTCAATGCATTAACTGAATTCACTAGGCATGTTTACCAGGACTTAAACATTGATGTTAAGCAGATTACCATTAACACTCAGGTTAACCTAGTTGACGCAGTTTCAACGCTTAGAAGCATCATTGAGACTAATGCACCCTGCAGTGTAGTAATCGGCATCGCCAGCGACAGGTGGATTGCAACAATACTGAGCTTCCTAGCTATGGCTCTAGCCACAGTAGGTGGCTTCACCAACATTAGCGTTAACCGAGTCTTCATAATGCCTAGTGATAAAGGTGAGCCAGTTGACTGGCCTATTGTGCCTAGGCTTGTTGACTTGAGCCTAGTTGAGTTTAGGGTCCTAAGGCTTATCTGCAGCGGCTACAGCCTAGCAAAAGAAATAGTGAAGGGTTACGCCTCAAAGTACGGTGAAGCAATATCCCTACAAGCCATCGAGAGGATGCTAGCCAAACTAAGGAGCAAGGGTCTCATCGACAGTAAGCCAGTTGGTAAGGCCCTAATGCATGAGGCAACAGCATTAGGTAGGTTAATTGCATGCAGCTGAATCCCCACTCATCATTAACTAGTTTAGTGGAATACTTAAAAGCAAATAACGATTACTGGGTTGTGTCTACTAAAACTAGGCTAATAATTGTGGCTTCAGCAATACTAATAGTAGCAGTGCTGGTAATCATAGGTGCAGTAACCAAGGCTCAGACGAGTCAAACCAATACGCAGGTGATTCTGAATTTAGAGAATGGTCAGCAGTACTTCGGAGTACCACGCGTATACCAAGGTGATAATGCAGGTACCCCAGATAGCTCATGGCCACTGTACTATGGGCCATCGACAGCAAACAGTTACTGGAGTCAGGGTGGCATTAGCAGTGACCAGCCAGTGCTCGACTTAGTCCCATACTCTGGCTGGGCCTCAGGCGCCATGTTTTGGAGCGAGACCTACATTGGAGGTTCAGTGACGATAACCATGGTCAGCACTTTCTCCGAAGAGACTGCAAATCCCGCCGATGGTTTCGTAATATACCTATTCTTAAACCCAACTATGTGGGGCATAAGCCCACAATACAACTACTCAATACCATGCACTTCAACGGCTGGGAAATATTGGACGCTTACCAAGTACCCATCGTTTGTTGAGGGTGATATTATACTGCCTCAAAGCTCAACACCGTACATAGTGGTTCAGTGGGACCCAGTCTGGCAGTTCGCAGGAAATACGGAAAGTGGTGCCACTGGGCAGTGGAACGTGTGGATTGTGAGTAATCCAAGCGGTAATAATCCAAGTATTGATCCATGGCCGTCGCCAAACGGTGTCGGTGAAGCCGGCTGGAACGGTATTGGCACGGGTGCCTTCCAGCCCAGGCCTGGTGATTTGATAAAGATAACCGTGACTTATGACCCAAGCACGAACACGCTCACTGGCGTTGCTACGGACCTAAACACCGGGCAGTTGGCAAGCTTCACGCTGAACTTAGGCCATTACTACACACCACCGAGTAGCGGCAACTACGTATTCGGGGTAGGCGCGGGTACAGGTTGGGACTATGCTGATTGGGCTTTATTATACGTGGCAACTACTCAGCAACCAACTACCCTACCTCCACAGTCTTTGTCTTCTTTGACTGTTCAGGTGTTTAATGTTCTTGGTAGGCCTGCTACCACTGTGCCTGGTGTTGTCCTTGGCGTTCTTTACAATTCTGGTTTTAAGGAGATTGCTTTCATGAATTCAAGCGGCTACTTGAACTTCTACGGTGTACCTCCGGGAACCTACACTCTTGAGGTTTACCACTCCAAACACCGGGCTCAACCTCACCGAGTACTGGGGAGGCATGACGGTGAATCTCCAGTCTGGTAGCAACTTCGTCACCTTCATTAGGCATGAGCCCTGGATCTATAATCTACAGGTCTCGGCTGGCAGTGGGGAGATTGTGGTCACGGTCACTGTCAACGGCACCGTGACTAGCCCGACTCAGGGTGAAATAGAGCTCTGGGTCACCAATAACCCCTCCTCAGTGAGTCCCTACCGCCCCTCCAAGGTGTTCTACTTCACCATAAACCCAGGCCTCAACACGTTCAACTTCACCTACCCAGTCAGCCAAGCCGGCACCTACTACGTCTACGCCGCAGTGCTCACCTACATCAGCACCTACACAGTGACCGACCA
>Ga0081534_100571_pt1 | contig 11522 bp, 9 predicted proteins | sample MonGeyMetagenome_FD_71019 | JGI IMG/M metagenome (GOLD analysis project Ga0081534, IMG submission 71019) | Hypoxic/sulfidic aquatic microbial communities from Monarch Geyser, Yellowstone National Park, USA - MG (SPAdes) v1 (version 2) | ecosystem: Environmental > Aquatic > Thermal springs > Hot...
CATGGATTGCAGTGATGAGTACTGGCCCTGCAGTGTACTGTACCTGGACTGGAGTGTTGAGTATTGGCTACTTAAGTTCATGTATTTACCCAATAGCGACTCGTAGGTGTGCCTCAAATTGGTGTAGTTAACCCATAGGGATGAGTACCTCCCCCGCAGGTCATTGTAGTCACCACGCAGGGTACTGTAGTTAGCCTTTAAAAGCAGGTACTGGTCCTTTAAGTTAGTGTAGTTAGCCTGTAATGCATCGTACAGTGACTCTAAGTCACCGTACTGGCTTTGCAATGAACTGTAAAGTTCATGCCAATACCTGACCCTTGATAATGCGGATTGCGCAACATAATAATTGTATACGGCCATTAGCAGTGAGACGATGAACAACAAAGCAAATATTACAACTAAAACCCCTAGGTCAAATCTGCGATGCAGCCTAGTGGGAGGTTTAGGCGGAGGCGGAGGTGGTGGGGGTGGGCCTAACTCCTCATCATAATGCCGCGGCGGCATGCATTAGGTAACCGGCAGTTTCATTTAAGGCTTACCCTGGTTATGAAGAGTCTTTGATCAAATTGTTGTGACATCAGCGTAGTAACGCCTACGATACCCCACTACGGCCACCACAGCCAGTACGATAATGATTACCACAAGGGCCATCGTCAACGGTATATTCAACACAGGCTTAGGCACCGTCATAGTAACTGTTACTGTTGATGCGATTGTCATAGTTGATGTGGTGGTTGTTGTAATCGGGATGGGTATCGTCGTAGTCGTCGTTGAGGTCGTGGTACTGGTCATGGTTGTCGTTCTAGTTATGGTTGTAGTCACCGCTACCGTTTTAGTTACAGTTATGGTTGTTGAAGGTATTGAAGGTGGTTGGGTGGTGTTAACCCCCTCAACACCCACCATAACCACTTCAGTAACGCCCCAATTAGCACCTGGGGCAAGTGTAAATGCGCCAACACCAAAGGTATAGTTCCCACGCACCGGCGCCGTGTAGTTACCACCCAGCTTCAACGTGAATGATGAACTTGCCCTCGTACTCAAGTCAATAATAGTGCCGTTAAGCTCATTAGCCGTTGCATTGTATGACACAGTCAAGTTCAGGTAATCACCTGGATGCGGCCCAACACAACCACTACCTACATATAGCCAACGACTGGCGGTAGTCCCATTCTCAACTAGCACACTCCACTGACCCTTACCGCCATAGCATGAACTAACCCACTGAACCACTATAAAATGCTTAACAATACCCCGAGGAAGGATTACCACTGCTGGATAAGGGTGGTAGTATCTTGATACCTCAAAGGGTATGGAGTAGTTGCACTTATCATAAACACTCCAGGTCTTAGGCTCAAGGAATAGGTAGAATTCGAAGCCACCACTCGGTGACCCAGTTGTGTAGGTTGCTAGTATACTTATTTCTATATAACTACTGCCACTGTAATTTCCCCTCCAGAAAACCGCACCTGCTGTGTAATTGCCATTAGTGAATTCAAGTAATAGGCCATGATACCTAGGCCATTGGTTTGTTGACTTAAATTCGCCGCCTATGTTTGTTAAGCCTTGGTAAACGTGGGGTATACCCCACCAAGTTTCATTAAATATCACTACAGGGGTGTTTACTGCATCACCGCTTGTTGAGGGTGCATTGGCTGGGTTAATTGCCAGTATGACTACTGCAACCAGGCTGAGGATCAGCACACCCCTATGCATGCGCCATGTTAAGTCTGGGCCTTTTATAAGTTATGCCTTTAACGCACCTTTAAGGCTTAAACAACCTTTAATGGATTTTTAATGAGACTAGGCGCATTTACTTAACCTCAGCTTTCTCGATTTGGAACGTTAGGTTTAGGACGCCGCCTGGGCTTATTGTATCGCCATCCTTCAACTCCTGAGGCCCCTTACCCCTTATCTCAACACCGTTAAGTAAGGTCCCATTTGTACTACCAGAATCCTCAATGAACCACTTCATACCCCTTAGGTAAATCTTGAAGTGCCCACCCCTATCCTCCCTTGTTATGAAGTCTAAAATGTCCTTAGGCAACCCATACCTCTCAAAGGTCTCCCTACCAAAAACCCTATAAGGCTCACTAACAGGTACCTCCATACCATTGGGGAGTCTCAACCTATACAGGATAACACCAACCCTAGTCCTCTCCCTCTCAGGAGCCGCCTGGGGGGTTGGTTGAATAGGCGCAGGTAAAACCCTAGTCCTCTCCTCAACCCTCCCACCCCTACCCCTAGTAAGCACCACAGCTAATACAGAAGCTACAACAGCTATGACGACGACTATTATGGTAACCAATAACCATGCTGGTAAGATTGGTGGAGGCGGTGGAGGAGGCGGAGGTGGGGGAGGAGGTGAAGAAGGAGGATTGACATTAATGGCTAGTGGTGGTAGTCCAGTGTTGTTTAGTGTTACGTAGATGGTCCATTGGCCGCTGGGGTTAACTGAGGATACTTGGAATAGTTGAATCACGACATTGGCGCTGGCTGGTAGTGTGAATAACTGGTTATTAACTATCGTGGATACGCCACCCGTCGGGTCTCTGGTGGTGATTGTGACGTATACCTTGCATGTGTATGTGCTCCTAAGTGTAACGTAAATCACCTGGCCTGTAGTGAAGGTTGTCTGTAGGCCGCCGTATGCATTAGATGGATAAACCATGACTGAGCTGCAGCCTGGAATGGAGACAGTGACTTGGGCTAATGTTAATAACGCCAGTGAGGTGAGCAGTATAAGTGATGATGCTATACCCAATGCTACAATACGCCTACCCATGGCTCCAAATTACCTATTACCCTTTTAAGTATTGCGCCTTACCGGTGGTGTTTGGTTAAAGGTTTAAATGCCGTTGATGCATGGCGTTAGCGTGGGTGTATTATCCCCCGGTGATGTGGTTAACGGTGAGCGTGGCAGATACAGGGTCATTAGGCTGCTTGGTGAGGGTGGGATGAGTAGGGTTTGGCTAGCTGAGGATCTTTCAAGCGGCAGGTACGTGGTTATTAAGGAGCCGAGGATTGAGGAGAATGCGGGCGTAAACATTAGGGGGGTGGTTAGGGAGGTTGAGGTGTTGAAGAGGTTAATGGGCATAGGAGGTTCGCGTGAATCTGAACCGGCAAAGCACGGTGAAGGGCATTAACTACGCAACACTTTAATTAAGGCCACTCAAGTACTGTAAATTTAATGAGTGCATTAAGCCTAAGGCGCAGAGGTGGCCGTAGGCTACTTGTAAACAGGTGCCCTAGTAAAGATTATGGATTTGCATTCTCTGGAATGTTAACCACTGGGCGTGGTGTTAGGGTGTTTAGGGGTTTCGTGAGGGGTAGCCGGGACTACTTAGGTAGCATTATTGGTTACTGCGTAGGTGCTCATGATAATGTCCCCGGTGGTGTTGAGGGTTACGCTGTGGTTAGTGGTAGGGGGCTTGTTCTAATGGGTGGTTTTAGAAGGAGTGATGTGAGGGGCATGGAGTATGAGATTGACGTTGATGAAGTGAAGAGGGGTATTTTCCTAACCCCCTATAGCGAGACCGGTGGGGCTGGTAGTGTTAATGAGGATTCTGCAATTAAGGTTTCGATACGTGACTGCGCCAATGGGTACCTTTGGTACATTGGCGCTGTTGCTGATGGGGTGGGTGGCTTTAATAGGGGTGATGTTGCCAGTGAAATAACGGTCAAGGAGTTTACTGAGATTGCAATTGCAAACCTAAGCAGCATTAGTGGTGGTATGCTTAGTGATATTGTATGGCGGATACACGATACCCTATACAGTAACTACACTGGCAGGGGGGTTAGCCTAGGTTCAACACTGGCTGCTGTGGTTATTAATCGTCATGAGGATGATGAGGATGCGGCCTTCCATGCGGTTAATGTTGGCGACACTCGGATTTACCACATATATGCATCTGGTGAATCAGGTGGTGGGATTGATGAACTGTCGGTTAGTGATAAGGTTTCTGGGCACGTAATATCCCAGGCCATTGGTTACATGCTTAGGGAGGTTCATGTAACTGGTGGTAGCCTAAAGCCCGGCGACTACCTGGTTCTCGTCACTGATGGGGTATCTGATGTCATGGATAGGGAAAGTATTAAGAAGATTACTATCATGTACAAGTACCCCTGGGATTCATCAAGGGCCCTGGTTAAGGTAGCAAGGGGTCAAGGTTCCCAGGATGATGCAACGGCGCTCGTGGTTTGGTTTAAGGGTTGAGGTTACCTACTTGTACTCAAATATTATAGTTACGTAGGGTTGGTTTGGGGTTACGTAGGCTAGGAGTAGGTAGTCCCCATTATTAACCTCAACCGGCTTCGATGACTCACCCCTAACATAGGTGCGCCTACTGCCCGTGGGGTCCATTACCCACGTGCCGTTTTGGCTGAAATCCTTAACAAACCACCTACCATTGCACCAATACATTACGCAGTGGGTCCTACTCACGTATTGGTACGGGTCATTGATGATTACGCGTATTGTCTTCGACTTCCTTTCAACCTTAACGAGGCCCCTATGCTTCTCCCTACCGATAACCACCAACTCATCATCCTTAACCTCGAATTCCTTATCCTCATACCTCTCATATCTACCACCATTCATCAGCATCACGGTTAGGTGAATGCGGAATTTCCTACCCGTGGGTATGCAGCCCTCGGGTAACTTGCCAAGTTGTAAGGCCACTGTGGAGTCTTCCTTAAGCTCCTTACCCTCGTAGAAGACCTCGTGAAATACCCTAGCCATCTCAACAGCGTCGGCAAACCTCTGCTGTGGGTTTTCACTCATAGCCTTACCTATGAATGCCAGTAGCTTCTTAACGTCACCATCACTAACGCCAGTAACCCTCCTACTGATAAGGCTGGCTAAATCCTCAGGGTTACTTAGCTTAACCTTATCAGGGTCCTCACCGGTTAACATGAATAGTAGTGTCGCGCCTAGTGAGTACACGTCACTCCTCCTACTTGACTTACCCAACCTCTGCTCTGGTGCCGTATAGCCGCCTGGTGCCTCAACAACCCAGCCATCATCCTCATTCTCAAGTTTGGCAGTGCTGAAGTCTATGAGCTTAACCTGTAGGTTTGATGGAATAACAATCACGTTACCTGGCCTAATATCCCTATGCACAATACCCTTACCATGCACACAGGACACTGCGTAAAGCAGCTCATACATGAGGTGCCTTAAAACATCCCAAGAAACCCTCCCCTGACCCTCAATAAAGTCCCTCAGGGACTGGCCCTCAACATACTCAAGTATGGGTAGCTTAAACTCACTCCCCCTGGGTGGGTTTCCAACATCCAGTAGTTTAACTATGTAATCCTCGCAACCCCGAACCCCCTCACCCTCACTAACAGCCTTCTGAGTAACCTTAGTCTTATCCTCCTTAATTAACCCTTGACCAGCTTCAGTACTTGGCCGTTGAATCCCTGGTGATGGTGCTTGGCGTTGCTGCACTCCTTTACTTAGATCGGTTAAACTCGGGAATACCCTCAGCACTATGTCTCTGACCTCACTATCTACGCTGTGGAGGTAGCCCTTGGTTATCGAGTACCTGTCTATGCCGAGTTCATCAAGAGTCTTAGTTATTATTGCTACGATTGCATCATCTAGGTTTTGGCAATTCCTCTCCCTACCCTCCCTAAACATCTTAGCCGCCGCATACGCTACCGCATTAACAATCTGCCAATCATCAAAACCCCACCTACCAACCCTCCTATACCTCACTGCGAAGTCCCCTAGCTCAAGTAAACCCTCATGAAAGCACCCACTCAACGATGAGTACTCAGCCACGGTAAACCACCCCATTTAAGCAGGTGGCCACTCCAATGTAAGTAATGATTGTGAAGGTTAATACCGGTGGGCACAGTTTCATGAGTCATGAAAATATTTAAACATTACTAAACGTGAATGATGAACAGTGCACATTGACATTGCGTTAAACCACCCTCCTAAGGGCTAAGGCAACAACAGCCAGAAGTATAATTGCCGTGGTAAGTAGAATAACGTTTGTTTGTAGCAGGCTAGGTAAAGGGCCACTTACCGTTTTAGTGGTGATAATGGTCACCATGCCTTGAGTTGTTACTGTTGATGTTGCAGTGGTGGTGATTGTGGTGGTTAAAGGCATGGTTGTGGTCACAGTTACGGTGAGCGGCATCGTGGTGGTAACTGTTGTAGTTGGGTAGACTGTGGTTGAGGCGACTACGCTAGTCACCGTAGTCGTGGTGGTTTCAGTCACAGTGAGTATTGTGGCTGGCTGTAGGGCGCTAGACATGTCAACGTAAAGAAGTGCCCAATTCGCATAGGCACCACCAGTGGCTGCACCCACCCCAAACACGTAATTGCCGCTACTCGGCGGTGTGAAGTAGCCATTTAGGTTTATTGAGAATGAGCTAACCTCAGATATGTTACTTAGGTCCACCACCACGCCGCTAAGAACATTGACTTGCGGATTATAGGTGATGGTCATGAGTATTAAGCTGCCTGGCTTAGGCTTAAAGGCACCCGTGCCGATACCATCCCAACCAGCGTAAGGGGGTCCAACGTTGGGTGATGGGTGTGGGTAGTAGCTTGGGTTACTGCCCCTTGGATTACTGACCAGGATTACATTCCACTGGCCAGTGGCGCCACTGGTATTGTACCCAAACTGCCAGTATGGATCCCACTGAACAACAATGTACTCACCGGTGCTTTGGGGGAACATTAAAGTGCCTGAAACCCTCGATGGGTAATACATTCCGTTTGTCACGTAGGGTATTGGTGAGTAGTTGAACCCAGGGCTTATACTCCATGATGTTGGTTGAAGGAAGAGGTATACCATGAAGCCATCCGCAGGGTAACTTGAACCATTAGTGTAAGTGCCAATTAGGGTTATGGAGAATACGCCACCATTATAATACCCCTCCCAAAACATGACACCGGTTGAATTAACGTTCATCGTAAGTTCAAGGACAGGCTGGCTACTGCTAGTGTTGCTTAATAACCAGTATTGGCCAGCTACCAGTGGGTTATAGTACTTAGGCCACTGGTTGGTTAAGAAGCCTACATTACCGCCCCCATAGATGACACCCTGGTATATGTGTGGAACACCCCAATACTGCCCATTTAGTAGGTTAAGCACAACCACCACAATGCCTTGGGCTAAGGCCACGTGAATAAGCATGGCTAATGCCAATGCGGCTACGCATAGGGCGGTCGCAAGGCGCATAAGGCCAATGCATGAGATGATTTTTAAGCTTAAGCCCCTTTAAACCAGGCACTACCTCCTCCTGGCTAGTACCAACGCTACTGTTGCAAGGAGCACCACAGCTACCACTAAAACCACCAGCGACACCTGCATTAAGTTAGCCACTACATGATTACCCACGGTCCTAGTTGTAATCACAGTAACCGTTAACGGCTTAGTCACAGTCACCGTACTAGTCACGGTTGTCGTCGTGGGTGATGTAATAGTGCTAATTACCGTGGTAGTTACTGGTGAGGTGACTGTTGTAGTGACTAAACTGGTTACTGTTGAGGTGCTTGTTGTTGTGGCTGTGGTTGTGACTGTGCTTGTGGTGGTTACTGGGATAGTAACAGTGGTAGTTGTGGTAACCGTGGTGGTTGCGGTTATAGTTGGTATTGATGGTAGGGTACCCCATATGTCAACAAACATTAACGCCCAATTGGCGTAATCGTAACCAGTGGCTGCACCCACCCCAAACACGTAGTTGCCGATGCTCGGCGGTGTATAGTAGCCGTTTAGGTTTACTGTAAAGCTTGCTGATTGCCCAGTGGTTATGTCGTAGGCACTGCCACTTAACACATTTGCCGTTGGGTCATAGGTAATAGTTATCTCTATACGGTCACCAGGCCTAGGTTGGAAGGCTCCTGTGCCAATACCACCCCAACCAGCGTATGGACTGCCTAGGTTTGGTGATGGGTATGGTGAGAAGCTTGGGTTATTACCACTTGGGTTATTCACAATCCAAACATTCCACTGACCAGTGGCGCCGCTTATGGTATACCCAAACTGCCAGTAGGATTCCCACTCAACTATGATGTATGGTGTTGAGCTTTGAGGTAGTATAACGTCACCTTCATTTATTGATGGATAGGCAGTACCTTTAAACGCCGCTGTTGAAGTGTATTGTATTGAGTAATTGTAACCAGGGCTAATGCTCCACATTGTCGGCTGCAGGAATAGGTAAACTATGAAGCCATCTGCTACCGGTGACGTACCACTGGAGTATGTTCCAAATAAGTATACCGTTACATTACCACCAACGTAATTCCACTGCCAAAACATCGCACCACCAACGTACGATTGAGCAGGGACTAGGTCGAGGACAGGTTGGCTTGAACTCCAGTAGTTAAAGGCGTTTAATGGACTATAGTACACTGGCCACTGACTAGTCGGCGTAGGATAACTAACTAACGAATTACCAGCATAATCACCCTGATACACATGAGGAACACTCCAGATTTGCGAACTACCCGATAACTCCATCACTATGGTATAGTATATTACCTGAGCAGTAACCAGGTGAATAACTAAGAGACCCAACTCGGCAATTAAAACCACCAGTAGTATGGAACGTAGACCCCTCAACTTAACCATAGATACGTTAACATTAAGATACTTTTAAGTATTGCACCTTAGTTAAAGGTACGGTGAACTTTAGGTTCATAATATAAGCAGCATCGGCTAAACCTCACCATTGCATTAATGTTTTAAATTTGTTGTTTGTTAGTTTAGTGTGGGTGTTTTTAGTGGTTTTGTTGATGTGGAGTTAAGTGATGATGCCTACTATGGTGTTGTGAATAATCTTAAGGCCTGCCTTAGTGAACTCTTCGTTAGGCAGTACATACTCAGTCGGTTTAGTGGTGATGTTGTGATTAGGTATGAGCCTTCCTTCCTAAATCCCTGTGACGCCATGTTTAAGTTCATGTTACCGTTGGATGAAAGTGTCAGGAGGGCTACTTGTGAGAGGTTTAGGTTGAGGCTGTTCGATAAAACGGGCATCCTACTACCGGAGGGTGTTGGTATTGAACAGGTTAAGCTTGATGAGGCTTCTTACGAACCAGGCTACCTCCACTCCTCCATTGAGCTCCCAAGCCTAGTATTTAACTTAAGGCTGGGTAGTACCTGGGATGTAATTAGCAGTTGTCCATTGATTGAGGCGAAGCTTAGGCAAGACCTTGAACGTGGAGGCTCCGTGGACACTGATTACGTGAATTGTCTCTTTAACTCCGACACAATGACATGCATCCCCCACAGGTATCATGCAGTTTCCATGATTAAGCATGCTAACATTGTTAGGGTTGAGGCATCAGACTTCATTAACCTGGTTCATGAGCTGCTTTGTATTCAGGCCTGCATTAATGGTAGTGCGAATATTCAGAGGCTGGTTGACTTCCTGGTGGTTAAGGTTGATGGTGGAAGAGTAAGCGACATTCACCTAATTGAGGCTAAGTCTGTTGAAAACCAGGATGAGGAGTATAAGGTTAGGAGGAGTGTGGGTGTTTACGGAGACTGCCTAAGGAAATGCGGCAAACACCACAAGTACACATTCGAAGTAGTGAATACGTCGATAAACATACCAAGAAGGGCAAGGCTAAAAGTAACCAAGGTAACAAACAAATTCTAACATAAACAAAGCATCATCAATCGTGAAACCTGCACCTAAGCGGGGAATAACCATAAGCACCAAGGATTATAAGCAACACGCAGAGAAGACGAGAATAGCCAAAAGGAGGCGTAAGTAGTTAAGCATAGGTTTCACACTTTTTAACTTCTCACCGCCAAATATTCTCTAATTCCTCCTGGTATTTGTTCTTTAGTTCCGTGTACCGTACGTAATCTATCCTGCCGAGCTCGAATTCCTCCTCTACCCTCCTTAACTTACTCCTAACGTCCTCCCACCTCCTATACTTCTGGAGGACATTCTCAAGTAGGTCCTTTAGGGCTATTGGATTACTAACACACCTCATCTCCACGTAACCCTTATAATGACCAGGGGTGCCAATTACTAAATTGCCACGATTAAGGACTCTATCCAGTAGTCCCTGCCTGATTGTGTAATTGCTAATCCACTCATGCCTAACCTCATTAATCTCCCTCCTAAGTATGCCATACCTAACAAAGACCCTGTGATTCGATATGAAGTACTCGGTTGATAGAATCCTAACTACGTCAACTATTAAAACAATGAAGATGATTATGTCTATGATCACCAGGAACCCAGCCACCGCCTGCGCAGGAGGTGGCCCCGAACCAAGGGCTGCTGCTAGTAGGAGCAGTAGGAGGAACGTTATCAATGGGCCAAGCATACACTTAACACTCATCCTACCATACCATATGGGCTTCTCACCCTGAACAGGCTCAAGACCCCGCGGAAACCTAACCACAATAAACCAATACTCAGTATCTTTAAAAGCTATACATCACATTAACCACGAAACTGAAGGCTTAAACGCAATTTAACATGATTACCTTCTCTTGGCTTGTGTTAGTGCTATTGCCGCAAGGAGTATTGCTGCAATTGAGAGGACTATTAATGAGGCTTGCATTAGGTTGCTAACTGCATGATTGCTAACAGTCTTAGTCATTATTACAGTGATGGTGCTTATTACGGTGATTGCAGTCACCGAGGTGGTTGAGGTGATGGTTGTTGTAGTTGTGGTTGTTGAGGTTGTTGGTATAGTTATCTTAATGGTTGTTACTGAGCCTACTGCCGGCGTCACTGTTGTTGTATTGGTTACTCCGTACGCACTTACCACCACCGTGTATGGTACTCCACTCAGTACTACAATACTTAATGAGCCTATTCCTGTGGCAATCTCTTTACCATTGTAGCTTACGGTTATCTCCGCATTACTCAACGGTGTTCCACTAGCCGTGTATGCCATTATGCTTAGCTGGCTTACCGGCACTGTCACAGGCGCCTGTGTACCGGCTGAGACGCTGAAGCTTATTGGTGAAATCGGCACGCCACTAACATTACCAACAAGCGTGTATGAACCAGCCGGAACAACAATACTCACATCACTAGCCGAACCACTTGCAATAACCTCGCCATTATACTCAAGTGCAAGTGTGTAATTGCTGGGTGTTAAACCATTGGCGAAGTTAACGGTGACCTTACCCACAGGAATCGAAACGGTGATTATTTCACCGTTAACCACGGTCACTGTCATTGCCTGCAACGGTACACCGTCAACAACACCACTGAGACTGTAGACTCCTGGAGGTAGCACGATGCTAACTTCACTGGCTGAACCGCTTGCAACTGTCATGCCACTGTACGTTAGGCTTAGGGTGTAGTTACTTGGCACATAACCACCAGGGAAGCTGATTGATAATTCACCGGCTGGGGCTGTTAGACTCTGCACGGCACCAGCCACGACAACGGCTGTTAAGCTCTCCGGCACACCATGCATTGAGACATCAACGGTGTAACTAGTGCCCATTGGGCTATTCACCGGAAGCACGAAGACACTTGGCAAGCTACCCGTAGCCACCTGAGCGGTGCCGTAGTATATGGTTACT
>Ga0081534_100572_pt1 | contig 11516 bp, 5 predicted proteins | sample MonGeyMetagenome_FD_71019 | JGI IMG/M metagenome (GOLD analysis project Ga0081534, IMG submission 71019) | Hypoxic/sulfidic aquatic microbial communities from Monarch Geyser, Yellowstone National Park, USA - MG (SPAdes) v1 (version 2) | ecosystem: Environmental > Aquatic > Thermal springs > Hot...
CCCACGTCGTATTGCCCTTCCACTTTATCGTGCAACAGGATCACCTCGACGCCCTGACTCACTCCCGACCTCCTGACTCCTTGGTCGCCGGTGATCACCGCCAGAGGGGCCGGTAGCTCCCTCTTCAGCGCCTTAGCTTCGGCGATCAAAGCTACGTCGGAACCCCTGTCGGACTGGGAGACCGGGATTTGCTTGTGTATTCTCCTGTACGAGCTCATGGCCAAGAAGAACTTGGGGTCCTCTCCCTTCTGCGTGGACATGGTGAGCCTCAGCAGCTCGTTGTAAGTGGACCTCGAGGCGAGCAGACGGGGCCCGTTCTCCCTGTCCCAAGTGATCTTTGCAAGTCTATCCCCCAGATTCACGTAAGCGTTGACGTCGGCCAGGAAGAAGTAGCCCTTCTTGACGTATTCCCTGATCTTTTCCTCCTCCTTGAACCTCACGCCTCCGGACCTCAACTTACACAGCTCTTCGAAGTCATGATCGTAGTCTACCTCACCCAGAAGGGAGTAGAGGTTCACCAGAGCCTTCAGCGACTCCACTTCAATGTTGACTTTTTCGGGTAAGTTCGGCACCGTCTTGGGAGGCTCATACGGAATACTCGTGCCCTTCCTCACGTCGAAGACCGTTATCTCCTGAAGCGGTACGTAGCCGAAGATGTGGTACCCCTTGTCCTCCTCCCTCAGGTAAGCGTAGCGGACCTCCTCGGCCTGGGAGTAGTTGAGCACCGCAACGGCCATGTACTTCCTCCCCGGGGTTATGTCGGCCACGTCCATGCTGATGTCCCTGACCTTCTCCCTCCAACTGTTTATCCCGACCCCGAGCTCCAGGACCTTGGTCTCGGCGTTGATCCCGAAGGGTCTCGTTATGTTGGTCAAGTCCAGCTCCCGCGCTTCTTCCGAAAGGATGAGGATTCTGTCGGGCTTTATGCCCGTGAACAGTTCCGTCATTATCGCGTCCAACGTGGTGACGAGCTTGCTCGAGCCGAGCGTGGCGAGGATCATCGGTGAATAATGATAAAACGAATGTATATATTATTTGAAAGGAGGTGGAACCTCACGCGTTAGAGTGCACGGAGCCCAGTCCGAGGGATAACGATGTCCTTATCCTTATGAGGACGAGTATATCTGTTCAACGATCTCTGAGTCGCTCGATCGCTTCCCGAGCGCGAAGACCGAACCGACGAATTGACGGTCCTCTGGACAGGCAATTGAACGCGCTTCTCAACGTAACCTCAAAACGTGCGGGTTTCGCCGCGTCCGTGATATTCCGCGGGTGTGAGTTTGGGTCGTCCCGCGACTCTGTCGAAGCCCCCGGAATGATCAGTTGAGCGCGTTTTTCAGTAATTCCTCTAAATCCTTCCTCGCTTTTTCCAACCTTTCGTCCCAAAGATCGTCGAAATAGCGTTTCAAATTGAGCAACCACTCTATGACCTCTTTAATGTCGCTCACTACCTCCTCGGAGTTCCTGTAATCGACGAAGTTGGGGTCAAAACCGCTGTACGAGAACCTGCGTAAAGTCAAAGCGATTCTCACGACGTTCTCGGCGTCGATGCCCAAGCTCTTCAGGTCCTTTGAGATCCCTATTAAGCCCGTTGTGGGCGCCGAATACCCCACGTTCTCGTACCAGTACTTCTCCCTCTCGTCCTTCAATTTGATGATCTCGTTGAGGTTCTTCACGACCAGCGCGCTGACGGCGGATTTCACGCTCAAGAACGCCTTCGAGGAGGCGTCCTGTAGCAGACCCTTCCGCATCATCTCTAAGGCCAATTTCCCTTCAACTAAACAATCGTATAATTTAGCGTAAATGTAACCTTTAGAATCACTCTTATAATCTAAATATCCTTCCATGCGTTAAGTACATAGAAACGAGTAAAAAGCCTTAGATCGGTGGAAACCTTCAACTTACGTCTTACGCGAAACGCCTTAGTCAATTCTCGTTACAGGGTTCCAATTGGCGTGAGGAAGTCGAGATAACAGCTTATTGTAAATATTTGTAACGTATTTTATAAATCCAAAAAGAGAGAGTTGTAACTTTTAGCGCTACTAAAGTTCGCCCTAATTTTACCTTAAGCGCCTAGCGTAAACGTCCCTTTCGCTTGAGGCGGTTTTAGGACTAACTACCTCAGGGTTTGAAGTTAAAACGGAAAAGTACTTATACTTAGCTATAGAAGGAGAATAAAAAATGACGATGAGGAAGTTTAACTACGACGAAATAGTAACCCTCAACCAATGGATGTTTTTTGGGACACTCTACGCCGCAGCGGACGACGGAATTTACAGGATGAAGATGAAAAGAGCTAAGGTAATAAAAGTTCTTATTGCCGCGATTACCGCTTTAGGAATAGTATTTGTGATAATGTTTTTAGCCATAATTGGAATAGTGTTTTTAGCCGCGATCACTATAAGCGAAATGTATTCTTTAGTTTCCCGATCACTGCCTGACAGCTTCAGCTATTCTACATATTGGATCCCAGCTTTAATCAGTATTTTAACCGGGGTCGGACTGTTTGCGGGAAGCGTATACGCAATAACTAAGTATGGAACGAATAAGTTAGTAGAGATCGTTGGAAAGATGTTTGGCAAAATTGTTAATGGATTAGAGGGTGAGCTTGTTGTGCCGTGGAGCCAGGTAAGAACTATAACCGTCGTGAAGGTCAGGAGAATCATGACTACCACACCAGCGGTCAAAGGTAGTATACCTAGACTAGTTACCATTACTATAGGTGACTGGCACGTGTTAACAACAGACGGGAGGGACATAACGATACCTAACGTTTATGATCCTTATAATAAGCTGAACTATGTAAAAAATAGGTTTAATTTAAATTTTAGTTGATTTTTTACGTATATCTTCCAGCTGGCGGTTCTGAGGCAACGACTGAAAGGAACTGAAACCTGAGCGAAGAAGAGGTCAGAAAATCGTACAAATGATCACAAACACGCCGGTTCTGCTAACTCTTCTCTTTTTTAGTCTCTCGTTCCAAGAACAGCACGGCCGGCAGTACGACCTTCATCACGTCATCCATGGTATACGGTATGTGACCCATGTCCGGTATTAGGTGTAACTCGAACTCCTTGCCCAACTCCTGTAACCTCAGCGAATATTTCAGTATCGGTAATGCGGGGGTCCTGGAGTCGTTCTGCGATTGGATAATACATAAAGGTGCCTTGACTTTCTCTACATACGTTATGGGCGATCTCTCCTTCATGAGCTCCTTGTTGTCGCCGTTGAACGCCATGATTATGAACCCCTTGAACGCGCTGTCCCCGAGCTCGTACATCTCCACCCAATCGGCTACGGCCGCGCCGGCGATCCCGAAGTCCCACTTGTCCGGTTCCTTCCCTAAAGCCAGAAGCGTCATGAATCCACCGTAGCTGTATCCCATGATGCCCACCTTGCTCACCACCTTCTTCTCTATAACGTAATCCCTCACTCTCACGACGTCGCTCAGATCCCCTCCCCCTATATCTCCCACGTTCATCAACATGAACTTGTAACCGTAGCCCGTAGATCCTCTGAAGTTCGGCGCGATCACGACGTACCCGCTGATCAGCAACGACGCTATGAAGGTGTCCCACCTGTTATCTACCGAGCCCCAAGGGCCGCCGTGCACGTATATTACCCCTACGTCTTTCCTGTTTTCCGGCGTAACGATGAACGTGGGCACTTCTACGTCTCCGTTCTTGACCTTCAAGAACTCCACTTTCCCTTTTATGCTCACACCGCTGTCTATAACTATTCTGGTCGTCGAGTCCCTCAAGTCGTGTAAGTATATTGCGGATTTCCTCAAGAGGTGTGTGTGGGTGAAGTAAACCCGATCCCCTACCCTCGTGGCCCCCGTAACGTTTCCTTCAGGCGTCTTTATCTCCTTTCCGTCGATGTAGAGCCCGCTCTCACCGTTCTTAGAGGCTATCACCAACTTGTCGTCCGGCTCTATTGTAAGGCTGGTGGGCTGTGATCTCTCCAGATCGTCATAAGCGAACTTCACCCTCCTGATCTCGCCGCTTTCGACGTCGTAAGTGTAGACCCACTCGCGCTCGCCCGAGTACTCGTAATCGCTGGTGAAGTACAGCTTTCCCTCTTTCAGTGAGTTCGCTACATTCACGCTCCCCTCCTTCGGAGTTATGACCTTGACTTCGCCGCTCTTGTCGGCGAGGAATATCTCTGAAGACCTGAAGCGTCTGGTGAACACGCCGAAACCCGCTATGTGATCTCCGTTGACGTCCGTAACTACGCTGATCGGAGGAACATCCGCTATCTTCCTTAACTTCCCGCCTTCAACTATATATAACGCTGTCGAATTTTGTGAGGAACCCGTAAACACTACTGACTTCTCGTCATAGGCGATTGAGGTGATCCTCATCTTAGGTGACGCGAGTTCGTATTCCTCTCCCTTCAAGTTCACCACGAAAATCGAATGCAATTCCTTACCTCTCTCTACGTCCCTGATTACGGGAACGTAATCCAACTGAGACTTGGGGTTGGCCGAACCGGCTATAGGGCCTTTAGTTATTCGGTCCAGCTTGTCCCCACGCAATACGGATAAGTTGAACGCGCCCTCCGTCGAGGTCCAGAGCAGAGGCGTGTCCTTGAGCTTGCCCACTATTCGATATGAAGGGGCTTTTATAAGCTCCTCAAGTCTCCTTAACAGTTCTAAATATTCCATAAATGTGCTCACTCTAACCTAAGATAAAAGTCTTTCGTAAATTGATTTTTATCATCTTGAGATTAGCTACCGTGCTATTCGTCTGTAAGTTTAACATCAACTGTTAAATTATGCAATTCAGAGGAGATTGATCGGCCTGCGGTACTTGTTGGACGGGCTCGGGTACAAGGCTGACGGACGAGCTGACCTCGAGCTGATTGAGCAGAGTCTCCTCGAGTGGAGGACGTCCTAGAACCATTGAACTGCTTCACGAAGTGAGGATTCTACAACTTCTAACCCTTCTTTTTCAACTGAAGGCAATGCATGTCGTTAGCATCGATTTTCGCAACGCTCTCTGGCTCGCTCACCCGCTTCTGAACGGCTCGCGGAGGTCGAGACCTGTGGGGTTAACGCCGCCTTCGGCGCTTTCGATGATGACATCGATCGAGATAAAAGGAGACCGTTAAGCTGGGCAAAGCCTTAAATATTTATTGAAATACACCACGTTGAATGGGGAGTAGCTCCGGTCGCGATTTGTTTGAGGGCTTCAATGGGCGTGAGGTTAGTGAGGTCCTTCGCAGGTGCACCGACTGCGGTAGGTTCGTTCTAATTGGGCCGCCGAGGAGTGGTAAGACGTTTTTCAGGGAGAAGTACCTAGAGGGCGTCACCGTCGATGAGCACACGCTAGGCGTAACCACGACCGCCAGGACCGAGGGTGAGGAAGCCAAGGGCGAGTCGGGGCTTGAGAAGGTTATGACGATTCTCGAGAGTATGATACCCCTGATTAGGAAGTTCAGGGAAAAGGTGAAGGTTGACGTTGAGGAGCTGAGGAGGGTCCTCGGTGATAGGGCTCCCAAGCACGTTGTTGAGTGGGCTAAGAAGGTGATTGGGGACTCACCGCACAGGGCTTACTACATACGGTGGGAATGCGTTGAAAAGCCCAACGAATGCACCTCCGATCAGGATGCCAGTAAGGCATTGAAGTTGATCAAGGAGGTCTTTGATGATAGGAGCAAGGGGGTCCCCGACGATAAGAAGGAGCGGATTAGGTGGTTCAATGCCGATTACGTACCACCAGGCCTTGTCGAGGAGGTCATCGAGTTAGTCAGAGAGAAGGGTGAGGATGGGGCCAGGAAGGTGTTGGAGGGCTGGGTTGACGCGTACTCCAAAGCCGTTGACTCTTTGACTAATGTTTTGGGTTTGAAGGAGAACTTGCTCGAGTGGGACGAGCTGTATATTGGGTTCTTGAGCAACTTTGTGAACAATTCCGCAAAGTACGTGATTGCTGGTTTAGCTCTAACCCCACCATTGGGCGCGGCTTCCCTAGCCCTAATCTCGGTGCTCACGCACATGGCGTTCAAGAAAGAGGGGAAGAACTACCTCAAGGAGATCGTTGAGTTGAGGGAAAGCCTTGAGAAGTTGTTAGTGAAAGGACCGGATGGTAGACTCGATTTCAACGAGTTGGGTAAGCTGTTGGTCTATAGGGTCGCCTACGCCATGGGGATGGGTTATGACGAGGCGAAAGAGGCGCTGATGGGCATAACGGGCTTGAGCGTAAAGGAGCTGGAGGAGAGGGTTAAGGAGATCGAGGAGGAAATTGAGAAGCTTGAGAAGAAGTTAGAGTTAGTCAAACAGGAGAGGCGTGCGGGCATAGTCACGGCCGATATTAATGAGTTCGCGAAGGGCGGTATTTACCCAAACGTCAGGGTTGAGAACGGCGAGTTGAGGGTTAGGGTCGAGGATGGGTACCACAGAATTGTTAGGGCGGGTAAGTTCAACGAATTGATTAACGAGGTTAGGGATAGGCTTCTGAAGCGGGGCCTCGTCGTGATCGTCGGACCCAAGGGTATTGGCAAGTCCACGCTGGCCGCGGCCGAGATTTGGGAGTTGTTCTTGAACGGCGATATTGGGCTAGTTGCGCGCGTTGACGTACTCAATAAGGAGAATTACTCGGAGTTTACTACGTTCGTTGAGAACTACGGTAGGGAATTCATAAAGTACTTCGGCAGGTTGCTCATACTCTACGATCCAGTGTCGACCAAGGCCTATGAGAGAGCGGACATTGATATGGAGGCACCAATACAAGCGTACATCGAGAGGACAATAGAGGACTTGATGAAAGCCATAGAATCGATAAGCTCCGAAGCTCCGAAACCGCTCGCGCTCATTGTGATACCGAGCGACGTCTACAACGCGTTGAGTGAGAAAATAAGGAATGAATTGGAGGGGTATAGGCTTGACGTTTCGAAAGATCTCACTAACACCGAATTCCTGGCCGAGTTGATTAGAGAGTACACGAGGACGAAGAGCAACCCGAACGGCTGCGCATTAAGTGATGGGGAACTTAACGAATTGGCCGGTAAAGTGGCTGGGTTCGACTCAGGCCACGCATTAATAGCTAGGCTCATTGGCGAGGAGCTGGCGAGGAGCAACTGCGACTTGGGCAAGATAGAGGAGTTAATCAGCAAGGCTAAGGGCAAAGCCGAGAAGTTCATAATACTACACATAAACGGACTGTTCAAGGTCCAAGAGGACCCCGACACGGCCAAGGCCTTGGTCGAGATCTTCGCATTGAGGAAGCCGTTCATTAATTTAGTGACACCCGGTGTTCCAATACTGACGCCAGGCATTATTGAGCTGATTGGCGAGGAGAGAGGTGCGAAGACTCTTTATGGTGCTGAGGGTAAGGAGTTGAGGAATTGGTTAGCTCTTAGGCAGCACGACCTAATCGAGGAGGCGATTAAGAAGCTACTTAAGTGCATTGTAAGTGGGGGTGAGGAATGTAAGGAGCTCGGTGATGCATTGAGGCCCTGGAAAATAAGAGGAGTTAAGGAGACATTGATGGAGGTCTTGGAAAAGGTGAGCGATGCAGGCAGTGCCGTTAAGTACTTCGCCAGTAACTACGGCGAGAAGCTCGCAAACACATTAAAGGTCTTCAGCAATGAGTGCTGGAAGAGGGCCGCGTTAATAATCGGGCATGCCTTAACTTGGCATCCTATAGTGCCTACGCCCGAGGACTTACCTGAGAGCTTAAACAGATGCGGCGTTGATGATTACCTACTCATTGGTAACGTAATTCCATTATTTATAATGATGGTTCTTGCTTATACACTTGCCTTTGCCTTGGCCTTGGCATTTATCGATAGGTACAATGAGGCTATTGATGAGGTGAATAGGATCTTTAATATCGTCATAGGTAAGAGAATTAGTGATGCTGAGAGTTTATATGGTGAGAGTTTATATGGTCTTGGGCTAGCCTTAATAATCGCCAACGCCGCCAGGTTAGGCAGGGATGTCAAGCCCAGCGATGCCGATATACCATTGCGCGTAACATCAGTCGCCATAAAAAGCGTACCGTTGCCAATCCTCATTATGCCAATACTAAATGCCTTAGAGCCATTACGAGATAAGGCACCGCATAGGTACCTCAGACTACTAGCTGTGGCATCGAATATGGAGAACCTCGACCCTATCACAGTTAGGTACATATTTAATAAGCTGAATGAAATTTTAGACAAGTACGGTGATGCGGTTAGGGGGTATGCCTGGTCCCTCGTACATGCAATAAATGCTTACGCCGACCTGCTTGGGAAACACATTGAACATTTCAATAGTGAGGAAGTTGGGGATATTGTTGGTAGGGTTGTTGATTTGCTCAATGAGTTGGGCAAGTTCGAGTCCAGCCTGGGCGTCATTGCTTGGGCGGATGCGTTAGCATCAGCGTTAAGGTATGATGATGTGAGGAGGCTTATGGAGGAGAAACTACGCATTGATGTGGTTGGTAAGGCTAGTGAGGTCCTTAAGGAACTAAACGATATGAGAAAGAGGGTTCAGGAGTTAATGAGAGATGAGGAATTCGTGAGCTACATCGAGTCCAGCTCCGTAAAGGCTGATGAGGAGGCAGTTAAGATAGTAATCCTTGGGGCAGCATCGTTTCTTAGGCACGCATTGGCGTTTTATAGGCTTGATAACGACGAGCTTGATGAGGCGGAGAAACTATTTTACGAGGTAGCTGAGGAACGTAGGGAGAGCGGTGGTTACCAAAACTACCTAATTGCACGTAGTTGGGCATTGCGTGTTGAGGCGATTAAGGGCTCGTTGGCTGGTAAAGAGCTGGTTGATGGGTTTAAGCAATTGTACGAGGAAGCTTTTAATGAGGAGCGTTTTTCCATACCCACGGCTGATTACCTCAGTACTGCATCAGGTAAACTTGGCGAGTACCTCGTGTCCCTAGCCCTAACGGGTGATCACGAAACGATAAACAAGTTGCTTGAGGAGCATTGGTGGGTGCTGAACGCCGTTAGTAGAGCCTCGGTCCTGACTAGGCTTATGCTCAACGCCCTACTCAGTTCAAGGGGTGGGTTAAGTAGCGAGCTTGAGGGTAAGCTTAGCGTCAACCCTGAGGAATTGATTAATGCATTCGAATATGATATGCATAGGGAGTTTCTGCCCGCGTTAAGGGTTGCCTTCAAGATGAAAAGTCCTGAGGAGGAATATGACGAGTGCAAGTCAGTTAAGGATTCAACGGAAAGGAGGGACTGTGAAGACGCCGTCTCGGCTGTCATGGACGACAGCGTTGCCATTTGTTGGCTAAGAGGGAAGTTAATTAACTATTTTTATAAACTAATTTTAGAGAACGAGAGGTCGGGTTGGTTTAGAAAGCTTGGTTTTGATGCCAAAGCGATGATTAGTGAATTTGAGAAGTTAGTGTATGGGCTTGATGGCAAGTCCCTAGCCCAATTACTCGCCATTCATTCTTCAGCGGCTCAGCTAGCCCTAATGCTCCGCGCGTTGATTAACGGTAATAGGGAGCTAGCCAAGGCGCTCGCACTCTATGGAGCTATTTATTTTCCCAGTAAGTTGCTCAGGAGGTTGTACCTTGAGGCCTATAAGGAGTGTAAGGAGAGTTGCGACTTGAAGAATGAGTCGTTTAGGCTTGCCATAGCCAGGCTCTTCTTTCTCCACGTTTAGCCCTGGGGAGTCAGCCTCGTAGTTCCGGTCCGCTCTCATTGCCTACATTAGCACGGCTTGTGTAATCGAGGTCGTAGCCAGGGTGGTGAATTGACGCGTAGATGATGAGCGTTAATGCCTCACCAGCGCGGTTGTGTTGTGAGGCTGAGTACCTACCAGTAGCCACGTTTGTTTGGGCCGTAACGCTTAAGGGTTTGTTTGTTTGTGTGTCTTGTTGGTGCTATGGGCGCGTTGAAGTACGCGGTCGTTGGCGCTGTGGTCGTTGCGGTTGTCGTTATCGCACTGGTTTTACTACTACAGACACCGCACCGCGTGCCCGTACAGTATTTTGGCTCTCCCAGCGGTTATGAAGCTTTCGTACCGAACGGCCAAACAATAAATTATAACGGACATACGGATCCTACAGGTACTTTAATACTAAGTAATGGAACTGAAATAAAAAATGTAATATGGGATGGACAATATGCAAATACAATAATTAATAATCATAACCAAATAGTTCAATTAAATAATCAATTCGTTGGGCAAACCGATCCAGTAAATAATCAACAATATGTACCTCTACAGGATCTCTATGTAATTAAAGGTCAGGTACCTGTTGAACAGGTAACAATAAATGGACAGGCATATTTTGTAATAGAAGCAAATAATATAAACCCTGGAGACGTTGCAGGATTCTATACATACCAAGGATGGGTAACTAATTTTGTAGAAGCAATGAATATGCCAGGAACATATGCAGCTGGACTACCAGGAAACTCTCCAGTATTCCAATGGGAAAACTTAACAGGAACAGTAGCATATCAGACAATGGTATATCAACATTATATTGGATACGCTGCTGGAGGGGATGTATTAGTACCACCCTCTGGAACGATAGTTCCATATGGATCAATTAGACCTCTTGGCTCAGCCCTCTTTAATTTTACTACTCCACAACATACTTACAATCCTACTGGATAATTTTTTAATATTTTTTATGATACACTTACAACATATGGTACTTCATAAGTTACTATAACCCAATCTAAATACATAAATCCAGCTCCACCTCCTGAACCAGCTGAAACAAACAAATAAGGAGTTCCGTCATAATAGTTTGCATCATCTTGTAAGTAATTTACAGTGATCTGGGATCCCAGATTATTTAAACCATTGAATGAGGAGTAACGCCTCATCCTCGGATGCGGCCTTCCCGATCGCGTTAGAGGGATCGAGTGAACGGCCTCGACCTCACCGCGGATTCCCTTTATCAGTCCCGACGGTAAGCTCCGTTTTCACGTTTTCAGTGACGATATAAAGGGACTGAAATCGGGTCCGTGAGTCCGTGATGCTGAGGAATGGAACGAGAGTCCGTATCGGTTGGGATCCGAGCTTCCGTGACCCGCCGTTCCTCATAAACGTCCTTCATGAACTTAGGAGTGACCGTTCGTGAGCTCCTTCTGTCCTAACGTAGTGGCCTCGGAAACGGGAGGCCCGGAGGACCCGTCCTCGGACGTCCAGGCACGCCCGATAGGCTCCGAGACCCGGCGGAGAGAGTCTTCGACGCGAAGAGACCAAATTTTTATGCACCCCGTGTACTTTAATATTAGGGTTACTGGTTATGTTGATCGAGGACAGAATTTATCGCTTGATTAGATTACTGCTTTACACCGCTAAAGAGGAGAACACGGAGGTCACTGCGACCAAGCTTCAGAAGATTTTCTTCTTGCTCGAGAAGGAGAAAGGGGTCGAGTTAGGACTGGAGTTTAAGCCCTGGTTCTTCGGCCCTTACTCGTCAAAACTACAAGACTTTATCGATAAACTGATCGAAATAGGAGAGGTCGATGTCGAGGAGGAGGAAGTAAGGGACCCGTTGAGCGGAGAAACAATAGGGTACAAGAGGAATTACGTTTTAAAG
>Ga0081534_100573_pt1 | contig 11498 bp, 9 predicted proteins | sample MonGeyMetagenome_FD_71019 | JGI IMG/M metagenome (GOLD analysis project Ga0081534, IMG submission 71019) | Hypoxic/sulfidic aquatic microbial communities from Monarch Geyser, Yellowstone National Park, USA - MG (SPAdes) v1 (version 2) | ecosystem: Environmental > Aquatic > Thermal springs > Hot...
ACCTTATAAACCCATTATTAATGATCAACGACAGGGCCCGTAGCTCAGCCTGGCCAGAGCGGCGGGCTCTTAACCCGTAGGGCGTGGGTTCGAATCCCACCGGGCCCGCCACAGAATGAGCCCCAGAGTCATCCACACCATTCAATTCCCATTCACCATGCATATCAACATGAGCAGCCATGCATATCAGCAATGCTAATCAAGCCAGTTACGCAGCGCGTTAAGCATTGCACGGCACCACTCCCCCTCTTTAAGCATCCCCCTCCCCCTAACAACCCACTCAACATAATCCTCAACGGCATCTTTAACAGGATTGCCAACATCATTGGCGATTGACGACGCGTACCTGGCAACAAGTAAATCTCTAATTCTACTAAATAGGAAGTAGTAGACCGCATCGGCAATGTTCACATCAGCCACCTCCAAACCAACCTCACCACCATTAAGCACCCTACCCACAAGCCTAAGCAACTTGAACTTCAGGCAATCGCAAGCTTCCTTCCCATTATTAACGCCGTTGCATGAATCCCCAAAGCCCTCAAACCACTTAACCGCCTCCCCAACAACCAAAGCAGCAAGCCTAGGACATCCCAAAAAGACCTCATCAACCGCAGCATACACGACCCCACGCAATGTAGGCCTATAAACCACCCTCCTACCAAATACCCCAACGTCAACAGGCTTAACGAGGCCAGCTTCAACAGCCTCACTGACAAGCCTCTTAACCGTTGAGGCGCTCCTCGTGTTGAGGCACCTCATAAGCTGGGTGAACGTTGACCCGTAGACAAGCCGTGATGCCCTATACTTCTCGGCAACCTTGGCACTCCTCTCAAAGTAACTGTGAACACTGCACCTAACCAGATCCAAAACACTGGGCACACTAACAAGGCCGCGACGGTGCTTAAAAACCTTCCCGTGGAGTGGAAGATACACGGGATGGCGAATGAGGAGTCAGGCACATCCAAAAGACGTAGAACTCGCCTAATTTACCCCAGTGCCGCCAACCCCACTGACCCGTATGTCGAGCCAGTTCATAACACAGGTTAAAACCGTGCCCGTAAGCAGGAGGAGGCTAACTAGGATAGGCAACAGATACCTAATACAGCTGCCAATGCAATTGAATGAACTATGGTCCTACCTGCATGATAATGGGGCAATATTGAACCTGGTCATCGAGGTCGTATCCCTCAACCCGAAGAAGGCTGAACAGGTGACCCAAAATGCTTAACCTAACCACACCAGCCACGATACTTGGCCTCGCAAAACGCCCAGGCGCCACACGTGATGGTAGAGCAGTCTTCAGCCTAAGCGTTGAAATCAACGGCAACCAATATGAATTGAACCTTGTTACGAAACCTGGCCAAGGCATCCAACAGGCCTTGGAGTACCTAGCCTCAAAAGGCTACCTAAAGAAGGACGACAACGACCAGTATCAACTGTTCATACCCACCTGGAGCATCGCCAAGGCCAAAAACGGCACCATCTGGCTACACCTTGAGGACTACGAAAAGCTAGCAGGCACGTAATCTGAAGCCCAAACCCAACCCAGTTCAAAACCCGCCCCCTCAGGGCGCCAGGTGGCGGGCAACCACCTGACGCCCAGGGAGAGGCGAAGCCACCATGCCCGAGGAACAAGGCAACCCAGAGGCTAATAAACCTAACCCCAACAAGGAACAACAGGTAGTAAGCGGACTACTAGCAAAACTAGGAATACCAGCACAACAAGAACAACCCAACCCACCCACTGCGCCTAATGCTTCTACTACTGCCGCTCCCACTGAGACAAGAGACCATCCTAGCGATGTTGTTTTGTCTCAGCCAGCTACTGCGGGTGAGACAAAACCACTTACTGGAAATGGCGGTTTGTCTCAGTTACCAGCAGAGGTAGAAGTGGCATTGGCGGCTGTTAGGGGTGGGGTTTCGGTTGAGGTTAATGTTTCTTCGTGTCCTGGTGTTTGTGGTGGGAGGCGTCGTGGTTTGAGGGTTAGCCCTGTTGAGTACCTGGCTCTTGTTTACTTGAGGGATGTTTTGGGTTATGGTTCGTTTTGTGATGTTCTTCGGGATGAGAAGTGGCGTGGTGTGTTCTGTGGTGGGCGTCGTGGTCGTGTTGTTTCTGGTGTCGAGCAGGTTCTTAAGGTGGTTAGGCTGCTTAAGGAGGTTAGTAGGGTTGGGAGTCGTGAGGGGCCTTATGCTGCTAGTTACCTGGTTAAGCGGTTGCTTGATGGTGTTCCTTACTACGAGTTTGTGGGTTATCTTAAGCGTAAGTTGATGGCTTCTGTGGCTGGTGACTTGCTTCTGCGTGCCTTAAACGGTGGCTCTGTGCCTAGTGTTAATTTTGATTTTCTGGCTCAGGTGGCTGATGGGTTGTTGGTTTACTTCACCCGTGAGTTGGGGTTTGATAATGCCTATGATTTTGCCCGTTACCTTCAGGCTGCTGTGAGGGTTGCTGAGCCCCGCTTCACGGCTAGGCATGGTGGCTATCGTGATGTTGAGGGCCTAGTCTGCAGTGATGGCGTCGTTTTCAGTACCACGGAGCCTGCTTTGAGGGTTTTCTGGAGGCTTGTTTGGCATCTTAAGCATGATCATGGGTTGGTTAACCTTGGGGATATTGAGGGGGAGGCTGAGGTTGGGAGGGATAGGGTTAACTTCATCCTCACCAACATGCGTGGCCTGGAGTCGTTAATGGGTTGGCTCTCCGATGGTATTGCCGCCAGGGGCCTTGTTAAGGATGGTAAATGCGCATTATGTGGTGGTGAGGTTGGTAATGATCCATTTGAGGTTGTCCTTCATTTTGTGAATTGGCATCGGGAGCAGGCTGAGAGCCTATTTAGTAGTCTGGGGCAGCCTCAGCCTCAGGAGCCCCAGGTCCTTGACCTGCTTGAGGATGCCGCCCGTGAGGTGGCTCAGAGGACTGGTGTTGATTATGAGCTTGCGCTCGGTGTGGTGAAGACAGTGTACTCGATTGTGAATGTTGAGGGTGCCCTTAGCGTTGATGAGGTTATGCTGCACATGAACTTCTACGACCCAGCCCTCACAACGAGGCTTGTGGGGCTTGACGCTAGGCAGCTTATACTGGCTGCCAAGGAGGCCCTTGAAGCTAGGGGCCTGATTGATGCCAGGGTTAAGGCTAAGCCTGAACATGAGGGCAAACCTGAACCCGAAGCAAAGCCCGAACAACTTGAGGCCAAGCCTGAGGAGCCTCACTCCAGTGGGGAGGAGCCCAAGCCTGAGCAACCTGAGGCTAAAGCAGGAGTTGAGCAATCTGAAGCCAAACAACCTGAGGCTAAGCCCGATGACGCCCACTCCAGTGGGTGTAAACCTGAGGACGTTGGGGCCAAGCCAGAGGACAAGGACACTACCCTATTCCAACTGGCCTGTGCCCTCTACAGGGAGTTCGGGAAACCTGGCAACTACATGGCCCTGGCAAGCGTGTTACTAAGCGAGTTGAGGAAGGGCAACAGGTGTAGCGAGAAGGCCCTCCTGAAGCTGGGCTACGGGAATGTCAAAGCAATAATCAGGGCGCTTAAGAGGCTAAAAATGTGTTAGGTTGAGCTGCTGCTTAGTTGTCGTTTTCGTTGTTTCCCCGTGTTGGGGGCCTTCTGTCGTTTAACCATCTTAAATAGTCTAGGTACGTGTTGATTCCCAGGCAGTTGAGGTAAGATCGGATTATCGTGAGTATGACTGGCAGGTGGTTTGTGGCATCGACGCGGCTTGGCCTGGGCCACCTCCCACCGCAGTCGCCGTCTTTAGTTGCCTGAGTCAGGTTGAAGCCAGTGATGTCGGTTGTGTACCTTGAACCCGTGGCGTGCTCAACGTCGATAAGGCTCGGGTCGTTTAGGGCATTCCTAAGTAACCACGCAAAATCATATCGATTCCTAACGCCCCACCCCTTCAGCAGCTTGTCAATGTATTCACTCGCCTCTAGGCGAGGCTGGGCATTCAACATCCTGTGTATACCTAAGAACCATGCGCGGAGACCAAGCTCTAGGAAGCTCCACGCCGTGCGTGGATCTGGGGAATGCGCAAGCCTACCCAGGGTATACTGTGACTTATAGACAAGCTCCCTCGATATCATCTCCTCAACGGCCTTAATGCTGATTGGCCTCCTCGGCACACGGCCGAGTGCAGTGCAGATTACATCGGCAAACAGGTTGAAGACACGGCAGGTTGCGATGCGCTGCCCACTAGCCTCCTCCATCGCCCTCTTAACCATTAGAAGCCGCTGATAAAGGTCCTCGGGTATGGCGATGCGCCTACGGCCACAGCAGCCTTGCTCACAGGGTGTGCAGTCGATCTCGTGGACATCAAGTGGGTGTATTACCAAGCCTCCACCACGCCCAGCCTGACCCCCAGACCCAACACCTTGAGACGCCATACATGCAGCAGCACCAGCATTTGTTAATTAGCCTGCTGAAGGCCAAGCTTATTGAGGCGTTGGAGGAATTGGTTGTAGCTTAGTACCCGTTCCTGCCCCTTCTCAATGTACTTCAGCTTCCCCTCCTTCACCAGTATTTTATAAATAGACTTTTTACTTAAGCCCATTGCGAGGTATTCCTCAACCTCGGCTACGGGTATTGGTGTAGGCCTCCTGCCAATGTGCCTGCCCAATGTCCTAGCCCTGGCTAAACCAGCCTTCGTCCTCTCGCTTATAAGCGCCCTCTCAATCTCGGCGGCAATGCCTAGTAGGGCTAGGGTAGCCTTCCTAATCGCCTCACCGAGGGGTGTACCCTGGACAACGTTCAATTCTGGGTGCTTCACAAACATGACGCCCAACCCAAGCCTCTCCGTCAGGTGCCTGTAGGTCTCGATAACGTCCATCATGTCCCTCCCGAGGCGGCTTATATCGTAGATGATGACAGCCTTCACCATCGGCATGTTGGCTAACGCAGCCAGCATCTGCTTGAAGCCTTCCCTCTCCAGTGCAGGCCTGGCGCCACTGACGCCGACGTCCTTGAACACGCCAATCAACTCAATGCCGCTTGCCTTAGCGTAGTCTTCAATAGCCTTAACCTGGTTCTCCACATCCTCACCCTCAAGGCTAACCCTAGCGTACCCAACAGCCAGCATTGCGAATAATTGGCAATGCAGCCTGTTTAATAAACCTAGCCTTTCCAACAACTGGAGGTGCAGTTGCAGGAATCGCCCCATTCACAATGCGGGCTTGCATGACTTGGATCCCATCTACATTGCCAACTTCCAAACTTCAATTCTCCTCTGAGATCCTCTGGGCAAATCAAAAACCCCCTAATCCGCCCTGCCGTGGCGGCCGGCTTCAATTCTCCTTTGAGATCCTCTATTATGCGTGGACACCATACCGCATTAGTGGCGTGAGTACCTTCAATTCTCCTTTGAGATCCTCCGCCCGACCCTATCGCAATATTGATAAATGGCGATTGGTGGGATCAGCTTCAATTCTCCTTTGAGATCCTCCACGACCGCAGGGTGGGTGGTGGGGGCGGTGGTTGACCCACCCACGCTTCAATTCTCCTCTGAGATCCTCTTGAACAGGTGTATGTTGTTGGTGGTACTGTCCGTGACTACATTCGGTTTCAATTCTCCTCTGAGATCCTCATGCACCGATAGCTTTCGCACCGATAACACCAATACCATTTAGCCTTCAATTCTCCTCTGAGATCCTCGGTTTATTATACCACATCATAGACCCTCCACAGTGGGTAACCTTCAATTCTCCTCTGAGATCCTCATGATACCCTATATAGGGTGGCTACTTGGGCTTGGATACCTTGCCCTTCAATTCTCCTCTGAGATCTTCCACCCAACAACCGTGGTAGTGGTGATACCACCACAGGTAAGCCTAACCTTCAATTCTCCTCTGAGATCCTCTTAATGTTATTAATGCCTTGAAGAATAGTGGCGCTAGCATTCCTTCAATTCTCCTTTGAGATCCTCGGAGGAGTTTTTGATAAAATACGAAGATATAATAGTACATATGACCCTTCAATTCTCCTTTGAGATCCTCGGTACGTTGATTCTTCGCCTATTGCCGCTACCTAATCATCTGGTCATCCCTTCAATTCTCTTTTGAGATCCTCCTCTGCGGGTGGGCAGTTCGTAAAGCCCACCCGTAGTGAGAGCCTTCAATTCTCCTTTGAGATCTTCATATACGACAATTGGAAAATACATATTATACCAGGTAAAATGAACTTCAATTCTCCTTTGAGATCTTCTCATCAGGAACTTGGCTAGGGTCACTGGGTGCCAAAACGCCCTTCAATTCTCCTTTGAGATCTTCATAATAATACACCTTACAGTTGACAGGATATTGGTGGTAACCCACCTTCAATTCTCCTTTGAGATCTTCTTTATTTGTGGTAAATAGCCTTATGGTGCATATTATACCGGGCCCTTCAATTCTCCTTTGAGATCTTCCGTATGGCAGTGTGGGGAGTATAATCATTAGCAGTGGTGGTAACCTTCAATTCTCCTCTGAGATCCTCCCACGCAGGGAAAAGACCCCACCCAAAACCCCCAACGGGCTCGGGGGACTTCAATTCTCCTTTGAGATCTTCCTCCCTATGGCGTCCCAGGAACTGGGTCTCAACTCAACCCAGGCCTTCAATTCTCCTTTGAGATCTTCTTATAATTGTGTTTAGGGGTTAATTAGCCCTACAGCGTGACCTTCAATTCTCCTTTGAGATCTTCTATGATGCCTCGAGGCTTATGAGAAGCCTGCCATGGAGGCCTTCAATTCCCCTTTGAGATCTTCAACGTGCAATTAGGTGAATGAAACGTGAGTCTAACGACATGCCTTCAATTCTCCTTTGAGATCTTCTACGTTAACTTTGTGTACACTGTCGCTTTGAGTGCTAAAAATCCTTCAATTCTCCTTTGAGATCTTCTGGTTCCCAGGTTGCTTACAATTGATCCACTGATTGATGCGAATGTCCTTCAATTCTCCTTTGAGATCTTCGAGTACCCTACCTGGTGGTACAGGTGGCAAACACCCAAATCCCCTTCAATTCTCCTTTGAGATCTTCAAAAACCCGTTGTAAGAACCGTGTACAAACGTGTAAAAATCCCAACCTTCAATTCTCCTTTGAGATCTTCCTAACAAACCTAGGGGTAGTCAAAATACAGGAAATCCTAGTCATCCTTCAATTCTCCTTTGAGATCTTCCGAATGGTTTAGGGATAGACAGAGACCTGTACACCCCGTGATCCTTCAATTCTCCTTTGAGATCTTCCTCCTCCCCAAAACGGATTCCGAGGTTTGGGTTTCCCCACTCATACCTTCAATTCTCCTTTGAGATCTTCTACGTTAGTAACCCAGGCGGCACGACGCAGAATATTGTTGGCCCTTCAATTCTCCTTTGAGATCTTCTACCACGCACTGGCGTGAGCTCGATCGCCCAACCTGAGTTACTCCTTCAATTCTCCTTTGAGATCTTCTGGCCCAAAAACAAGATGCTGGGGGGAAGTGGCCAAAAATACCTTCAATTCTCCTTTGAGATCTTCCGGTTCTTGTGTTTTTTAGGGTTTTTTAAGTTTTACTGTTTAAAATAAACGGTGGTCGTTGGAACGGGGCTCCGGGGCTCATTCTATGGTTCATTCTTGTTCCAATGGTTTTGATGAGGGAATTGAATGGTTGTTCCAATTGAAAGAAAATGAAGAAATTGAAATAGTGTTCCAATGGTTCTAAGTCCAATGTAAAATGAAGAGAATGCATGAAACATGCAAAGTAGTGATTGTGTGGGTGAATTTAGAACCCATGGTGTGTATTGGTGAGTATGCATGATTCATGCATTTTAAACAGTTAAAATGCATGGTAACTTGCCTGACAGCCCTCAACCACAACACACTCTCGGTGCATGTCGCAGGTACCAACTTCTCAACTCCTCGTGGCGTGGAGACCAATAGTGTTGTATGAGTATGCGGAACTCCTGAGGCGGTGCTCTCCCCTGGAGTGTGTTGACTATGGATTCAGGGACACCTTGTGAAACCATCCATGTGGCGAAGAATTTGCGCAGCTCATATAACTCAAGTTCCCTGCCAAGCACTTGCCTAGCCGTTTCCTTAACCTCCCTCCTAAGCCTGCTTTGGTCAAAGGGTAGCAGTTTAAGCTTGGCATTCTCAACCACATCTCGGTTGAACAGGCTGCTCGCCAACCATGCCTTACCCATCTTCTCAACCCAAGCATCCCTATGAGGCAGGTAAACCTCCCTAACCCACCTGAGGAATTCTGGGCGTAGGAATGTAATGAATGCACGCTTAGTTGCCGTTACCTTACCAACCCTAAGCATGCCGTGCTCCAGGTCAAGGTCGCTAATGGTTAGGAGAAAAGGTTCACCAGGCCTCAACCCAGCCTCAGCCAACAGGGCGAAGTAGAACTTAGCCTCAACGCTCGGCAACTGGCGCCAAATTGCCCTAAGCTGCTCCAGGCTGGGTAGGCTAATGCGGCTACTGGCCTTTGGCCTATACACGGTGAAGGCATCATACAGCGCCCTAAATAGGGCTGAGTCCCTCGGCTTCAGCACAGTCTTAAGGAATGACTTCAGTGAGTAGGCAGTATGCTTCAATACGTACTCCTCACCCTCCTCCTTAAGCTCGGCCAGGTACTCACGAATACCATCAGGCGTCAGGTTCCAGTTGAGCTCAACCAGCGCCTCCCTAACGTAACGAACCTCATCGTGAATAGTCTTCTCACTAAGCCCCTTAAGCCTCTTAGCCTTGATGAACTCCTCAATGTCCCTCTCAGTCACAACCCAGGATGACTTGTACTCCCTGAACTCATCCCCAAAGGCCTGGCGCAGCATGCTGAATAAAAAATCCCTAAACGACCTGTCCACCAGGGCCTTCTTAACAACCCTAATCACGTCATCGGGCGTAGCCTCAACCAGTGGTGGAGCCGAGCCCACTAGGCGTGCGTATTCATCAACATCAATGTGCTTGAGCAATGCCTTAAACAACTCATCGCTCACCTGCACCATGCCGCGCCTAACCCTGTAGAGGTACGATGCATCATAGCCTAGTTCACTGGGCTTAACCCCCTTAACCCCAGTAACGTAATCAAGCACCTTCCGCCGCACCTCCTGTGGGACAGCATCAACCCTAACCAGGTCTGGGTCCATGCAAACCACCCCATCCATGCATAGCAGGCATACTAACCAACTAGGCTAAGCAAACTGGCATTTATATGCATAACGCCATGAACAACAGCATACACATCAACATGGGCTCTTAACCCGTAGGTCGTGGGTTCGAATCCCACCGGGCCCGCCAGGTTTTTTATTGGTGGTTGCTTACTGCATTGAGTAGTCTTAGTGAATTGAACATGTGTAATCGCCTAAAGGCGTCTTTCAACGCACTGAGAACAAAGCCGTATGCGTAATTAAACAATACGTGGACCTTGGATTCAACAAGCTTATTTACGGCTAGCCATTCACCCTTAGGTACGCCACAGTGCACATTACTGAAGAGGACTACGTAAACCTCAACCCCACGTTAACTAAGTTAGCAAGTTGATTAACCAGGGTTGGTACGTTAACACATGGGTCTCCATGTAAACGCATCTACTCGCAGTGCCAAGTATCTTCAGAATATAGGTAGCATTCCCAGGTGCCACTACAAACCTCCACCTGGCTTAGGTTAACCCAAGGATGCTAACCTACGCATGGGCATTAACCACGGATGCCATTGCAGTGGCTAATAAGGTTAAGATGAGGATTCCCAGGGGCTTGCTCATAAACCCTGGTTACTAATCTCACTTTTAAACCAACCTTAACTTAAGGTTGGTTTTAAGCAATAACCCTCCTTGTCTTTCCCGTGTGTGTTCCCTCCATGCCTTTGAATCTTTCCTCTAGGTGTACGTTGCCTCTTTCGTGGTATCCCATTGCCTCCCAGTACCCGTCCCTGTATTGTTTTGTGAATTCTATTGTGGTTAGCCACTTGGCGCTCTTCCAACCGTATAAATGCGGTATGAATGGTCTTGCCGGGTAGCCCGACTTCAAGTCCAGGGGCTTTCCATTCATCCTGAGGGCTACTATTGCATCCTCACTTAACGCATCCTCCGCAGGTACCACGCTCTCGTAGCCGTCTGCTGACCGGAAAATAACCCACTTGGCATCATTCCTCACACCGACCATGCTGGCTATGTCCCTAATCCTAACACCCTCCCACTCCACATCCCTAACTGACCAACCGGTCACGCAGTGAAAGTCCCTAACATACTTAACGTTAATCATTGATATCAATTCACTATAGGTGAATTCAAGTGGCCTCTCCACCTCGCCAACAATACTCAACCTCCACCTCTCAATGTCGATCCTCGGTATGCCCAGGGCGGCGTAATATATGAACCTACTTATGTAGCGTTGATTAGGCGCATCCATAATCTATGCTGCTTGGCTGGGGTTTTAAACCGGTTTAGCGTGTTAACGACAAACCATGTAACCCACCTTACTTACCTCCTTCATATGTTAATGGTGTTAAGCGATAAGTTTAAAATAATTGGCAAAAAATAATGTATTCATGTCGCTGTTTGGCGGTAAAAAGGAGCAGCAGAGTGCCATGCAGAGGATTGATCAGATTGCAGCAGGTATTGATAACCTTAACAGGCAGCAGCAGGCATTACTGGGTGAGTTAGGCAATATAAGGGGGATGGTGCAGGGCATTGGTGGTGAGGTTACAAGGCTCAGTAAGGCTATTCAAGACCTAGGTAACATAGTTAGGGACATAGTATCAGCCCAGGATAAGAGGATCAGTGATATTAATGAACTATACCAAAGGTTCTCCCAAACAACAGACAGCTACATCAACGCCATATCAGCGCTACTTGGTAGGGTTGAGCAGTTGAGTAAGGTTATGGAGGACGCCGCGAATAGCCTAATCGCAAGGGTCAATGACCTTAGTAAGGGCCTTGAGGGCGGCCTAAACATGATGAGTGCCATCGATGGCAAGTTGAGTGATGTTTCCCAAAGGTCAAGCCAACTGCTTGATCAATTCTCCAAGATAGAGCAGGTGGCCACTAGGCTGCAGGCGGCCAGTGATGAGGCTATTAATAGGCAGAGGGAACTTGAGGCAAGGCTAATTGAACTTGCTAACAAGGAGAGTGAACTTAAGGTTAGGGAGGAGAACCTTAAGAGGAGGGAGGAGGAGTTAAGTAAGGTTGAGGCGGCGTTAGAGGAGGAGAAGAGGAGGGTTGAGGCAGCCTCCAGGTTAATGAACGACCTATCAAACCTTTCAAGTGGAATGGGTAATGCGATGAATGAGTTAATCAGTAGGCTGGCTAACTACGAGAAGGCCCTTAAGGATATTCAGGAAAGGGAGGCCAAGCTTAGGGAACAGGAGATAAACCTGAAGAACCTTGAGGCAAGACTGCAGCTTGAGGCCGCTAGGATTGAGGCCAATGCAGAGAGACTTAAGGAGCTGGAGAGGAAGGAGGAGGAGATTAAGAATAGGCTACAGGAATTGGCTAATAGGGAGAGCCAGGTTAAGGCTAAGGAGGAGCAGGTCAATAAGCTGGCCGCTGAATGGGAGAGG
>Ga0081534_100575_pt1 | contig 11486 bp, 7 predicted proteins | sample MonGeyMetagenome_FD_71019 | JGI IMG/M metagenome (GOLD analysis project Ga0081534, IMG submission 71019) | Hypoxic/sulfidic aquatic microbial communities from Monarch Geyser, Yellowstone National Park, USA - MG (SPAdes) v1 (version 2) | ecosystem: Environmental > Aquatic > Thermal springs > Hot...
GTGATGGTGCCCGCGCTCATCCCCCGCGTATGGGTTGGGGATCGACCTGACGGACGCCACGTTCCCGCCTTCGTCCACATCCACCACCACGAGGTAGGGCGCCATCCTCGGATGGGCCGTGATCTTGGAGTCTAGGTCCCTGTCCTCCTTGCTCGGGACCACTATCCTCACGGCCCGCCGGCGGCGGGCTACGGATAAAAAATTTATCGTTAGTTCCCGCGCCGGATCCCCAGGAGCCTAGCGGGGTTCACCGAGCCTATGCGCTCCAGCCCCGCCCTCCCCACGGCCCCCTCCAGGCGCGAGGGCGCCCCCCTCCAGTCCATGATGTCGGCGGGGTAGTCGGTCCCTAGCAGCACCCTGTCCATGCCGACCACCGAGACGAGGAACCTGAGCGCGTCCGCGCCGTAGACTGCGCTGTCGAAGTACATGGACCTGAGGTAGTCCAGGGGGTCCCTGGCGAGGGAGCAATCGGCCCTGGCCTCGGCGGCCCTCCTGATCCTCCCTATTTGGAACGGGGCCGCCCCTCCGCCGTGCGGGAACACGAGCCTGAGGCGGGGGAAGCGGTCCAGGACCCCCCCGAGGATGACGGACGCCACCGCTATGAAGTCCTCCCCTATAGCCCCCGCCACCACGCCCAGGTAATGCTCCGAGAGCCTGGGATCGCGGGGGATCGAGGGGTGGATGAACGCGGGGATCCCCAGGTCCTCCAGCCTCTCGTATATCGGGTCCATGGAGCGCGACCCGGGGGACGTCCCCGCCATGTCGGACCACAGCAGGACGCCGGAGGCCTCCAGGTCCCAGTGCGCGCGCTCCAGCTCCTCCAGAGCCGCGCGGGCGTCGGAGGGCGGGGGGAGGACTGCGAGCCGCAGGAACCTCCCGCGGTGAGGCCTCGCCTCGGCCCTCAGCTCCTCGTTCACCAGCCTCGCGGCGCCCGGGGTCAGGGAGCGGGGGTCCACCATCGGGAGCAGGACCTGGGCGGAGATCCCCTCCGACTCCATGTCGCGGGCCCTGGAGTCCAGGTCGAAGAGGCCGCGCGGCGCCCTGGCGCGGACTCCCCAGAGCTCCACCGAGTACGCCCCGCCCTCCTCGGACGCCGACCCGTAGCGCTCTATGAGCCCCCTGGGGATCACGTGCGAGTGCACGTCTATGAGGTCCACCCGCTGGCGCGCGGGACGGCGCCGGAAAAGGGTTCCGCCCGGGGCGCCCTCGGCCCTGCGCGCCCCACTCCTCGAGCCTCCTGCTCAGGGTCCTAGGGCTCACCCCGAACATCCTGGCGATCTTCGACTTGGGCACGCCGAGCCTGAGGAGCCTGTCCACCTCCCTCCTGTCCACCTGCTTGCGGGGCCTCCCGACCGCCTTCCCCTGGAGCCTCGCCCTCTCGAGCCCCGCCTTCGTCCTCTCCGATATCATCTGCCTCTCCAGGTCGTAGAGGATCGAGAGAAGCCCCACGACTATGGCGCGGGCCCTGGGCTCCCTGAGCCAATCCGCCAGGTAGCTCTCCTTGACCGAGTAGACGGTGACGCCCGCCTCTACGCAGTCGTAGAGGAAGTCTATCAGGGTGCGCTGCCTGCGCGAGAGCCTCGAGATCTCGAAGACGACCACTCCGCGGACGATCCCGCCCCGCACCAGGCGCCAGAGCTCCTGGAACCCGGCCCTCTGGTCCTCGGCGCCGCTCTCCACGTCCTCGAGCCTGTAGTCCACGTCGCCCCAGGAGAGCCCCCTGGACTCCAGCCAGCGCTCTATCGCCAGCGACTGGTTCTCGGTCTCCTGCCTCCTGGTGGAGACGCGGAGGTAGACCGCGAGCGGCCTCTCCACCGACACGCCCGGCCTGGGCGCCCGGGGTAAAAATTGGTAGCGCGAAGGCGATTTGTCGCGGTTGTCCACCGGAGTGGGCCGGCCCGCCCCCGACTCCCAGCGCTGGGCCATCCAGTCCCCCGTCCCCCTCCGGCCTCCCCCTTGACCCACCTCCTGCCCCTGGGCCGGAGACCCGGCCCAGGATCCCGGGGAGCTCTCGCCCTTCTAGGGCGGGAGGGGGTCAGAGGAGGTCGATTCGGGTCGCTGCGTCGAGGTCCGCGCCAACCCGAGGGCACTCTATTACGTTAAATGTGAATATCACGTTAAATTTATTTAGCACGAGCGCGCAGCCTGCCACATGCCCGCGCTAGCCCTGCTGATGCTGGGCGCACCCTACGCCGCGCTAGCCCTGCTGATGCTGGGCTCGATCCTGCAAGCGACATCGTGGATCCGCGCGCGGGGGTTCACCGGTTACGCAAACCCTCCACTGGCGCTCGCCGCCGGCGGAGGCATCAGATGGTTCGCTGAGAGGCTGGCGTTCAACGGCCTCGACCACGACAGGAGGCTGGCCGCGGGCGCGCGGATGCTCCATTGGTCGCTACTGCTGACGATGGCCTTTCACCTGGACCTCGCGCTCGGATGGAGCGCCGCTATGAGCGTGGAACAGCGCTCGCTCATCGCGGCGGCGCTCGGAATCCCCGCTGGCTCGATGGCCCTCGTCGGCCTCGCGCTGCTCGTCTGGAGGCGCCTGCGCCCGGGCGAGCTGGTATCTCCCATCTGCGGACGTCGCATTGTGATTTTCAGCCACACCTCGCTCACCGTCATCCCGTTCGACGCGCTGCTGGCGGCGCTGATCGCCACCGGCATAGCGCTCGACGCGCTATACGGTTCCCGCGCCCTCGCGCTGGCGTCGTCGCTGGCGACGTCCATCCTGAGCCTGCGCCCGGATGCAGCAGCGGCCTCCCTGCCGCTGCTGGACGTGCACGTGCTCCTGGCGTGCGCGCTCGTGGCGTCACTGCCATGGGGCCCTCTCCGCCACTTCGAGTCCTATCTCGCGGTTCCGGACATGGGGCAGGTGGGGCCGTGAGCTCGCCGCGCGCGGCGCCCAAGAAGGCGGGCCCGGGCCTGACGTCCTCCGTGAGATCGCTTGCCGGGCTCATGGGCGCTGAGCGGTCGGCCCGGGACGCGATGCGCGAGGCCTACCGCCGCGACAGGAACGTGAGGCTGGCGCTCGACCTCTGCACCGGGTGCGGCGCATGCCTGGCGTGGTGTCCGGCCTACGTGTCGACTGGCGACCAACTAAACTCCCCCCTCGGCAGGATCTCCGCAGCGCGCTCGCTTTTGCGCGGCATCATCTCGCCGGATGACGCGTATCGTGCGTCGTGGCTCTGCCTCACCTGCGGCGCCTGTTCTAGCGCGTGCCCGTTCGGCTTGGACGTCCCCGGGGTATCGAGGGCGATCAGGGCGGCGCTCCTGGAATCGGGCTCCGCGCCGGAATTCGTGTCGAACCGGGTGGTCGAGCAGGCCGCTGCGTCGGGCGGCTCGGGCTTCGGTGCCGAGCCGCTCAGGGCCCTCGTCCGGGGGATCGCGGCGGAGATATTCGAGGAGAAGGGGCTCGCGGTGGATCCCAAGGTGGATGAGCGCGCGGAGGCGCTCCTTCTGGTGCCCTCAGACGACCTCGTGCTCAACGTCGACACCTTGAAGGGCTACATGGCCGTCCTGGGCCGGCTCGGCGTGGACTTCGCGTTCAGCCACCGCGCCCTCGCGGAGAACTACGGCCTGTTCCTGCACCCGGCGATCATGCGCCGCTTGGCCGACGGCGTCGCGTCGGCCGCGGAGGAGCTCGGCGTGAAATACGTCATAGTGGGTGAGTGCGGGCACGCGTGGAGGGTCGCCACGGGTTATCTGTCCTCCAGACTGAAGGAGAGCGGGATAGGCATTATGCACATATTCCACATCGTGTCGGCCGCGCTCAGGAGGAACGAGCTGGAGCTACACGCGGACGCCAACGGCGATCTGGTGTACGAGTACCGCGATCCCTGCCAGTATTCGAGGGGCGGAGGCCTGGTCGAGGAGCCCAGGGAGATACTTAGGCGCGCGGTCAGGAATTACATAGAACCATCCTTGAGTGGAACCCGCACCGTGTGCTGCGGGGCGGGCGGCGGCAATCTGGCGCCGGAGCTCCTGCCGTTGACGCTCGAGCACGCGAGGCTCTGGTACGACGCCGCCCTCAGGGATGGCGCGGACGCCGTGGTCTGGCCACGCGCGACCTGCAAGGCGCACGTCTCGCGCGCCCTCCGGGCTCTCAACCCCGGGAGCGGGAGGAACGTCGGGCCTCATGGAGCTGGTCTACCGCGCGCGTGGACGATGCGCTGGACGCCTCCCTCATCCCAAGGGTGGCCAGGGATGACCCTCATCAATCGTCGCACCGCTGGATAGAGCGGATTTCCCCGCCCCATGTTTGGGCAGAATTTGCCAGTAAAACTGAAATTTACGGCAATTACGTCAATTTACGGACCGTCATGGCGGCCGTCGGCCACGAGGTGGTCCTGACGAGCGAGCCGGCCATAGCAAGCGACAGCTCGGGCTCGACGGTCCTCGGGTTCGTGAGCGCCCTCCCCGAGAACGTGCTGAGCGACAGGATAGCATCCATGCTCTTCAGCGTGGAGGCCAACGGCGACGGGATCGCCAAGAGGGCGCCTTATGGCCTCGCCAAGGTGGAGGCTAAGCTCCGGGAGCTGGGCATCGACGCGGTCATAGCCAGCCCGTACGAGCTGCACAAGGTGATAGGGGAGAGGACCAGGGTGGTCGGCATATACACGATGGACGGCATGGGCTACAGTTACGGCTCCGGCATCACTTACTGGATCGTCAGGCTGGCCGGAATCCCGTACGTCGGGCTGCCGTTCATAGCGAGATCGTTCAGGTACGTGGTGAGGAGCGCGAACCTCTCCAGGTTCAGGAGGAACTTCCGGATCGTGGTGGGGGGCCCCGCGGCCTGGCAGATAACGGACAGCGGCATGCAGGACGAGCTGGGCATAGATCACGTGTTCGAGGGCGAGTTCGAGCGCGACGGGCCGGCGTTCTTCAGGTCGCTGCTGTCGGGCGAGCCCGTGCCGCGCAGGTTCTACGCGAGGCCCGCCGACGTCGAATCCGTGCCCACGATAGTGACGCCGTCCAATGGGGGGATCGTGGAGGTCACCAGGGGGTGCGGGAGGGGGTGCGCCTTCTGCACGCCCAACATGAGCGGCATGATAAGGTCGTTCCCCTTCGACGGCCACATAGACAGGGAGATAATATTGAACCTCGACAGGGGAGGGGCCGATAACATAAACCTCCACAGCGAGGAGTACTTCAGGTACGGGGCCAGCGGGATAGACCCGCGCCCGGAGAAGGTGCTCGAGCTCACGAGGAGGGCATATGCGCTCGTGAAGTCCCGCGGCCGCGACAAGACGATATCGACCGACTTCACGACCGCCGCGGTGGTCGTGCAGGCCCCCCAGCTCGTGAGGAGCGTCGGCGAATACATCAACGAGGGCGGGCGGCGCACGTTCATAGAGATGGGGATAGAGACGGGCTCGCCGACCCTGATCGAGAGGTACATGAGGGGGAAGGCCCTGCCGTACAGGCCCGTGGAATACCCCGAGGTCGTCGAGCGCGCGATCGGAATCCTGAACGACAGCGGGTGGATAGTCGTGGGCACCATGATACTGAACTTCCCCGGGGAGACGGACGACGACATCATAGCTGACCTCGAGCTCCTGGACAGGCTGAAGGGGCTGAGGGTCGTGACTTTCCCCCTGCCCCTCATACCGGTCGCGGCCTTCAGGAGGAGGGGCTTCACCGCGCTGGACGACATCCTGGAGGACCCGCTGAGGAGGGAGTTCGTGCTCAGGGCGCTCCACAAGGCGTTCGATGACCTGAGCGAGGGCGTCAGGATGGTGGCCGCGGGAGTGAGGAACCCGCTGAAGAGGGCGGGGATAATTGCCGCGGGGCTCGTGCTGCTCAGCCTGGTCAGGCGCCGCTACGCCGCGCAGCTGGGCTCCTTGGCGATCCCCCGGCCGGTCTACTCCAATCCCGGCCAGCGCGTCGGCGTCTCGGTGCCGTCCCCCCGCCGAGCGACCACGCGGGTCTTCCGCGCGAGGGACGGGCCTCATTGAGTTCCTTGGCATGCGGTGCGGCTCGACGCGATGGCGGGGCGCTCAGGCCGATGTTCAGGCGATCGGTCCTCGCGGCCGCGCCCATCGCGAGGGTCCTCCTCATGGCGCGGTTCGCCGGCTGGAGGAACATGCTCCACCTGGCGCTGTGCCTTTTACTTTTTTGGAGTTTGGGGAGCTCCGTTACCTCAAGCAGATCGATGAATCTAGATCCAAGGAGCGTCGCTCCGCCTCCACGGAACCTCGGCTGGAAGCATCCGAGGGGACATTCTGGGGGTGCGGGCGCCGCCGCATGGAGGCTCTCGCAGGGGGTTTGGAAGGCATCGAGGGGCATCGGTTAAATATTATAACATAATGTTTAAATGAACTCCTGTCCAATATAGCGCAATGTCGGAGGAAGGCGGCCACCTGACCATGAGCCAGGACGCTCTAGTGTCAGCACACGGCGGCGAGTCCATGGCGCACGTCAGATACCTAATATTCGCCGAGCAGGCCGAGAAGGAGGGGTTCAAGAACGTCGCCAGGCTGTTCCGCGCGATCGCCTATGCCGAGCAGGTGCACGCGAGGAACCACTACCAGAGGCTATCCAAGTTCAAGGACTCGTTCAAGGTCGTGGCAGGGGCGCCGTTCGGTCCCGGGGACACCAGGAAGAACCTGGAGCTGGCGATAATGGGCGAGCAATTCGAGGTGGAGCAGATGTACCCATCGTACATCGAGACCGCGAAGCTGCTGAACGACAAGTCGGCGGAGATCAGCTTCAGGTACGCCCTGGCGGCCGAGAAGATACACCTGGAGCTCTACAGGAAGGCCCTCGAGTACGTCGCCAAGGGGCAGGACATGCCGCTCGACGGATACGTGTGGATATGCCCGGTGTGCGGCCACACGTACGTGGGGAAGGAGCCGCCCGCCAAGTGCCCCATATGCAACGCCCTGGGGAAGGACTTCCAGAGATTCTAGTGGCGAATCGCGCCCCGATTTCATGGAAATGCCCGACTAAACCTGAGGAGCTCCGCTCCGGGACCGGGTACCCTACATAATTAACGTAAATAATTGGTTAAGCTTAAGCGCGCAACGGATCGCGGCCGCGCCATCGCATCACTCCTCAGGGGGAGGGCCGAGTACCTGGCCCGCCCCCGGGTAGGGATTCCCGAGGAACCTCTCCCGAACTCGCGTGGGATGCGAGCCCTCGATGCGCCCAGTCCGGGCGTCGCCCGAGGAGCGCTCTCGATCCCGAGGCATCAGCTCCGCCTTCCACCGCGAGATGGCGGGCAACGCGTAAATATCGTATCAGATATCGGGCGCGATATGGAGTACAAGTGGGTCGTCCTCACCAACACGACCCTCGGCGTCATAATGTCCTCGATGAATATGTACATAGTGCTGATATCCCTCCCCGTGATCTTCAGGGGGCTCGGGATAAACCCATTCCTCCCCGGGGAATTCGCCTACCTCCTATGGGTCCTGATGGGATACAGCGTCGTGATGGCGTCGGTGCTAGTTACGTTCGGCAGGATATCCGACATGTACGGGAGGGCCAGGGTCTACACGTGGGGGTTCATCGTGTTCGCCGCGGCGTCGGTGCTCCTCTCGCTGATACCGAGCGGCTCCGGGAACTCGGGGGCGCTCCTGCTGATAGTCCTGAGGCTCGTGCAGGCCGTCGGAGGGGGGCTCCTGATGGTGAACAGCACCGCGCTCCTCGCCGACGCGTTTCCACCCCGGGAGAGGGGGAAGGCGCTCGGGCTCAACCAGGCGTCGTTCATAGTGGGGTCGTTCCTCGGGCTCATACTGGGTGGCCTCCTGTCGAGCTACGACTGGCACCTGGTCTTCTTGGTGAGCGTGCCGTTCGCGGTCGCGGGCGCGCTGTGGTCGCTATTCAGGCTCAGGAGGACCCCGGGGACCGGCGCGGTATCCCTGGACGTGGCGGGGAACCTGACGCTGGCCGCGGGCCTGCTCGCGATATCGCTCGGCCTCACGTACGCGCTCGTGCCCTACGGGGGCTCGCAGATGGGATGGGGGAACCCGTGGGTCATCGCGTCGTTTCCGCTGGGCGCGCTCCTCTTCGTCCTCTTCGCGATCAGCGAGAGGAGGGCCAAGGCGCCTCTCTTCGACCTGTCCCTCTTCCGCGTGAGGCCATTCACCTACGGATCCATAGCGCTCTTCCTCAACTCGCTGGCGAGGGGCGCGATAATGTTCCTCGTGGTGATATGGCTCCAGGGGATATGGCTCCCGCTCCACGGATACTCTTGGGAGTCGACGCCGTTCTGGGCGGGCGTCTACATGATGCCCATGCTTATCGGGACGGTCATCATGGCCCCCATCGGGGGGACGCTGACCGACAGGTACGGCGCGAGGGCCTTCGCCACCCTCGGCATGGTGATAATGGCCGCGTCGCTCCTCGCGCTCGCCGCGCTCCCATACGATTTCAGCCTCCCCGAGTTCGAGGCCATCTTGTTCGTGAGCGGGCTGGGGGGCGGCCTCTTCTCCGCGCCGAACACGACCGCGATAATGAACTCGCTGAGGCCGCAGGACAGGGGGGCCGGGAACGGCATGAGGCAGGCCTTGTCGACGCGAACCCGTGGGGACCTGCGACTGTGTTGTACGCGGCCGCCGGCCTCCGAAGGAGCTGGAGCAGACCGACTAGTGGAAATACTTTAATAATTAACATGGATCAACATTACCCGATGGCCTCCATCGATGGGGCGAGCGGCACCGGAGCGCTCGCCGCGGAGGCTCCGCAGATCGCTGATCTATCGCCCTCCGACGCCGTCGTCCTCCGGGATCTTTATCCGCTGTACCGCGCGATCTTCCCGTCGGATGAGGAAGCGGAGACGCTGGAGAACCTCGAGAGGTATCTGGCGCTGAAGTCCACGGATTACTACGGCGACAATGACTACCACGTGATCATCGCGAGGATCGGGGGCAAGATCGTCGGATTCGCGATAGGTGATTACTACTCGGAGCCCTCGGTGGGCGTCATAGAGTTCCTGGGCGTGGACGATAGTTTCAGGGGCAGGGGACTCGGCTCCCTTCTGGAGGGCGAGTTCGTGCGCCGCGCATCGGCGGACGCGAGTGCCCTAGGGAAGGATCTGCGCGGGATCTTCGTGGAGGTTGAGGATCCAGAAGCCGTCGGGAAGTGGGGCTCCGTGCCCTTCTGGTCGCACAGGGGATACATGTTCGTCCCCATCAGGTACGTGCAGCCCCCGCTCTCCCCGGGGAAGAGGAGGGCCGAGAACCTGAGGCTGATGTTCAGGCCGATCCCGGAATCCACGTCTATGGGATATGATGTCCTGCTGGGGTTCCTGAGGTCCTACTTCAGGTACGCTATGTCGATAGAGGATCCGGAGCGCGCGGTGGAATACAGGCTCGTCGAGGAGCAGGTGAGCGGGCCGGCCCTGACGCTCGAGGATCCGGGCTCCGCGCTGATCCGCGGTTTCTCGATGAGGCTCTTCTTCGTGGTGGACCTGTACGGGGCGCGGAGGACGACGGCTGGACTGGGCGGCGCCCTCCTGAGATATCTCGGCGGCCGCTCCATACCCTATGTGAGGTACGGCGGAAGGAGGAGGATCGTATCGGGGGACGTGCCGCTGGAGCTCCTTTTGAGGGAACGGAGGGACCTCATAAACCTCAGGGGGTCGTATCTGAGGCACAGGAGCATAATCAGGTTCGGACCGATAGACTCGTTCTCCGTATCCGTCGTGAGGGGGGATGGAAGGGATGTACGGCTCGGGGACGCGGTGGTGCTGGGTACCTATAAATCGATCAACACGATGACGCTCGAGGTCGTGATCAGGGGGAACGGACCCCTCCTCGTGCCCACCGCCATAAGGGCCGAGTCCCCGGGCAACCTGAGGGTGGACGGGGAGCGCCTTGAGTCGCGCGTCAGGGCCAGGATGAGCGAGATCCTGGGGAGCATCATCGGCACGGCCGGATCGCGTAAAGGGAGGATCCGGTTGCCCGCGGTCGAGCATTATCCCCTTCTGATAGTGGAATCCATGGAGGGGGAACCCTCGCCAAGGGATATCTACGGCATGGCGAACGCGGACGGTAGCTACTACGCGGCCTCGGACTCGGAGCTATCCAGGTATTTCTGCGGAAGGCCGGGGCGGTGCGAGAGGGCGGAGTGGATATCCGACCTGAGCGTAGTGGACGGAATCCTCGCCATGTACGAGCCGAGGGCCGGCCTCGTGGCGGGGAGGAGCTCCGCGGTGTTCATCGACGCCTTCGAGGAGATATATGGGATCCCGCTCCAGTCCGTCCGCGAACTCCACGACCTGCGCGACGCCATGGCCGCCGTGGAGGCCGAGTACTCGAGCGAGGTGGAGATCCTGAGGGAGCAGTTCGCCGTACTATCGTCGATTCACGAATCGCTGGTCTCCTGGAGGCCGCCCGGGCCCGACGGCGGAAGCGTCGAGGAGGAGTACGCGAAGCTGACGGAGAGGGAGGCCAGATTCCGCAGGAGGATGATGGAACTCAACGCGCTGGATGTCGGGATCTACGAATCGCTCAGGGAGATCCTGAGGTCCGCGCAGGCCAGGATGGGCGTGGATGAGCTCCGCTCAACCGTGGACGAGGCATCATCAGCGCTGGGGAGGGAGCTGGATCTCAGGTACAGGCTCTCCGAGGACAGGAGGCTGCTGTCGGTTCAGTTCCTCCTGACGGTCCTCACGGTGGTCCAGACGGCATTGGCCGGCATCACAATATCGGTGGCGCTCGGCTATTCGCCGGCCTATACGGCGGCGGGGGCCGCCGCGATCGGGATCGGGACCGTGGCGCTGGCCCACCGGATAATGTTCAGGGGGAGGCGCGGATGAATACCAGGCTCGTCGGGTATGGGATGGCGCTCCTCTCCTCGCTCTCGTATTCGGCGTGGCTGATATCGTCGGCGGATGTGGCGAAGCCCGGACATGTCGTCCAGGCGCTAATGTCCGTTATGATTGTCGCGCTCGCCGCATCCGCCGCGCTCAGCGCCCCGGGCCTTCGATCCATACGCCCGCGTCCATTCCTCCTATCGATGGTCGGTGGATTCGCGTTCGCCGCGGGAAACGTCGCGCTGTACGTGCTGATACCGGAGGCGGGGCTGGGGATAGCCAGCGCGTTCTCCTCCATGAACCTCCTATTCTTTTCGATACTCCTGCTCCCGAGGAGCAGGCCGGGGAGGCCATGGACCTATCTGGGGGGATCCGTCCTGGCGGTCCTCGGCATCGGCATAATGTACGCGGCCGAGGGTTCCCGGATGCTCGACGCGCAATCGGTAGCCATCGGCCTCCTGACGGCTATCCTCTATGCGCTGGGAACCTACGTGCTCTATAGGATCTCGTCATCGGGGGGGTTGCCCGCGTCCACGGTCGGGGTGTTCGCCGGTGAGGTGCTCTTCCTGGCAGTGCCCTTCTCCGCAGGACCCGCCCTGACGCTCTCGGCTCCAGCGGCCATCGCCGGCATCAGCCTGGCCGTGGCGCTCCTGCTGGAGGCCAAGGGGCTCAAGATCCTGAGCGCGTTCGGCGGGGGAAGGGAGGCGCTGGGGAACGTCCCCACGAA
>Ga0081534_100576_pt1 | contig 11468 bp, 12 predicted proteins | sample MonGeyMetagenome_FD_71019 | JGI IMG/M metagenome (GOLD analysis project Ga0081534, IMG submission 71019) | Hypoxic/sulfidic aquatic microbial communities from Monarch Geyser, Yellowstone National Park, USA - MG (SPAdes) v1 (version 2) | ecosystem: Environmental > Aquatic > Thermal springs > Hot...
GATGCGGGCTAGCTGTTGGGCGGGCTTAGGGCCCGCCCAGTGGCGTAGGGAAGCCGTTAAGCCCGCCGCCTGGGGAGTACGGCCGCAAGGCTGAAACTTAAAGGAAAGGGAGGTTGGGAGCTGGGTGCAAAGGTGATAATTAAGAAGTGAATATGATTATGAGGTTAAGTTGGCGCAGAGGAACTATGAATGTAATCCTTGTCCTCTTTGTCTGTCCGTCCAGCTTCCACCTCCCCCTGAGTTGGCGGGGGGGCACCACAAGGGGTGAAGCTTGCGGCTTAATTGGAGTCAACGCCGGAAACCTCACCCGGGGCGACAGCAGGATGAAGGCCAGGCTAATGACCTTGCCGGACGAGCTGAGAGGAGGTGCATGGCCGTCGTCAGCTCGTGCCGTGAGGTGTCCAGTTAAGTCTGGCAACGAGCGCGACCCCCGCCCCTTGTTGCCACCCTACCCTTCGGGGTAGGGGGCACACAAGGGGGACTGCCGGCGTAAGCCGGAGGAAGGAGGGGGCTACGGCAGGTCAGTATGCCCCGAAACCCCGGGGCTGCACGCGAGCTGCAATGGCGGGGACAGCGGGTTCCGACCCCGAAAGGGGGAGGCAATCCCGTAAACCCCGCCCCAGTAGGAATCGAGGGCTGCAACTCGCCCTCGTGAACGTGGAATCCCTAGTAACCGCGTGTCACCAACGCGCGGTGAATACGTCCCTGCCCCTTGCACACACCGCCCGTCGCGCCACCCAAGGGGATCCTTAACGAGGCCCCCTGGGTTCACTGGGGGGTCGAGTTGGGGGTCCCCAAGGGGGGCGAAGTCGTAACAAGGTGGCCGTAGGGGAACCTGCGGCCGGATCACCTCCTTCAAGGGGTTGGGGTTCAATGGGGCTTCTTCCCTCAGCCACCAGGCTGGGGCGCTTACCCGCCACCCGTGCCACGAAGCCGCCCGGTGGATGGCTCGGCTCGGGCGCCGAGGAAGGGCGCGGCAAGCGGCGATATGCCCGGGGTAGCCGCAGGCAGGCGTTGATCCCGGGATCCCCGAATGGGGCTTCCTACCTGGGCCGAATAGGCCCAGGTGCCCCGTAAGGGGTGGGAACGCGGGGAACGGAAACATCTTAGTACCCGCAGGAAGGGAAACCAAAAGGGACTCCCTGAGTAGGGGCGACCGAAAGGGGAGGAGCCCAAACCGAACCCCCACGGGATAACCGTGGGGGGATGTGGTGTTTGGGCTTGGGTACCGCCGGGGCGGCCTAGCCGAAGTGGGCTGGAAAGCCCCACCGAAGAGGGTGATAGTCCCGTAGGCTAAAGGCCGCCTGGCGGAGTCCCAAGGTCCCGGAGTACCACGGCTTGGTTTTGCCGTGGGAATACGGGGGCCTCCAGCCCCTAAGGCTAAGTACGTCCCGAGTCCGATAGCGAACAAGTACCGTGAGGGAAAGTGCGGGTTCCCAGGACGCGCATGGCTTAGTTCATTCAGCGACCCGCGGTTCATTGGTTAATTGTCTTACCTTCACCTAAACCCCACCGGTGGGGTTGGGGGATTGCCTGAATGGGTCTTGCCCAAATGCCCGTTAAGCCGCGGGTCCAGGTGTTACGCAGTTTAGTCATTGTGTTGCCTTACCTGGGGCCCGCACCCCTAGAGCTGAAAAGAACCCCGCAAGGGGTGTGAAAAGAGCCTGAAACCGGGCGGTTACAGGTGGGGTGGCCCTCAAGGATAACCCCACCCGAAGGAAACCGGGGCGACCCGGGAGTACGAGGGTGGGGTACGGGGTCACCCCTTACGTCCAGAAACACGAGCCAGGGAGTTCCCACCTGTGGCGAGCCTAAGGGGGTTAACCCCGGAGGCGTAGGGAAACCGAAGGCCCGCAGCCGGGTAACCGGTGAGGGGCTGGGTCTGTTAAGGGCCCGTAGTCACAGGTGGGAGACCAGAAACCGAGCGATCTAGCCCGGGGTAGGGTGAAGCGGGGCGAAAGCCCCGTGGAGGCCCGCTAGGGGTTCTGACGTGCAAATCGTTCCCGTGACCCCGGGCTAGGGGCAAAAGACCAATCAAGCTCGGTGATAGCTGGTTCCCCCCGAAGCAGCTCTCAGGCTGGCCTCCCCAAAGGGTGCCCACGGGGTAGAGCACTGATCCGGGATGCAGGGGCCGAAAGGCTCCGGTCCCGGGTCAAACTCCGAACCCGCGGGCCCCGTAGAAGGGGGGAGACGGGTTCCCCAGGGGTAAGCTTGGGGGCCGAGAGGGAAACAACCCAGACCGGGGTTAAGGCCCCAAAGTGCGGGCTAAGTGTCAATCTAGAAGGGTGTCCCCCACCGAAGACGGCGGGACCGTAGGCCCAGCAGCAGCCATCGGCTAAGCAACGCGTAACAGCGGACCCGCTGAGGTGGGGGGCCCCGAAGACGCACAGGGACTCAAGCCCGCCGCCGAGACCCCGGCCCACGGGCCATTGGCCCGCGTGGGGTAGGGGGGCGTCGCCGTGGGGCAGAAGCCGGGCCGTGAGGTCCGGTGGACCCGCGGTGAATGAGGATCCTGGCGGTAGTAGCAGCGAAGAGGGGTGGGATACCCCTCCGCCGGAAAGGCTAAGGGTTCCATGGTAATGATCATCAGCCATGGGTTAGCCGGTCCTAAGGCGGGGCCTAACTGGCACCCGCCGAAAGGGAAACGGGTTAACATTCCCGTGCCGTGGGGGTAGGTTTGCGGCAACGCAGGCCCCACCCCCGACGCCTCGGGATAGGGTGAGTGGGGCTGCCGCCCCATTTAACCGTCGAAGGCCGGGGAGTGCCGTCATGGCGAGAACCGGCTGAAGACGGTAATAGCCGGGCCTTGAGCCTGGTTCACCCGACTCCCGGGGCCCATGAAAAGGGGGTGGGGAACGAGCCCCCACGACCGTACCGAGAACCGACACAGGTCGCCTGGGTGAGAAGCCCAAGGCGGCTCGGGTCACGCCAGGCTAGGGAACTCGGCAAATTAGCCCTGTAACCTCGGGATAAAGGGTGCCCGCGGCCCTGGGTAAACCCCGGAGCCGTGGGTCGCAGTGGCAAGGGGGACCTGACTGTTTAACAAAAACATAGGTCCCCGCAAGCCCGCAAGGGTTTGTACGGGGGCTGAATCCTGGCCACTGGCGGTACGTGAAACCCGGGTTCAACCGGGCTAAGCGCCGCTGAAGGCCGGGGGTAAACTCGGCCATCCGCAGGCCGTAAGGTTTTTTAACCTGTCCCGCATAGATCAGTAAAGCAAATCATGAACTTGATAGGCACGGAACATCCCTCTAAAAAAGAGAAGTTCACCTCCCTCATTTCCTAACCCTCATCTTTACCCCCAACGGCCTGCGGAGGCCGGGGCCCAGCTCTGACCCTCTTAACGGGGTGTTTCCCCGCACGTGTTTAAATGTACATGGGCGTTAGAGTTAAATACTAAGGTTGTGTTTGTCCTTCTCCATGGAGTCGGGTTGCGTGGGTGGCGATATTGCCATAGGGTATGTTGTTGGCTTTATTGATGCGGAGGCCAGTTTCTCGGTGTCGATAAAGTATCAGCGGGGATATGGTCTGAGGCTAGATCCTGTCTTCAGCATTTCGCAATTAAACAGGGAGCCGCTTGAAATAATACACGGCGTAATTAATGCAGGGAGGATAATCAAGAAACCGGGACAGAAACATCTATACCTCTATATTGTTGACAATATCAAAGAATTAACAGAATGCCTAATACCATTTTTAGATAGATACCGGCATCTCTTGCACTCAAAAGGTAAGGCTTATAGTCTATTTAGGGAAATCGTGATCTCGCTGTCTAAAGGGGTGCATAGAGAAAGGGAGGGGATGCGGAGGCTCGTGGTACTGGCATACGAACTTTCACATGTAAACCCCAAGTCACATAGGAAAAGACCAATTGAAGAAGTGTTGAAACTTCTTGATTACGACTCAGTTCTTAGCTCCTAATCTTTATCCCTCTTTTTGCGGGGGACCCCCGGGAGGAAGGTAGCCAAATGCCTTGCCGGGTAAGGGCGGTTGCGTGGGAGAAGGTTTAAAATCAACCCCCGCTGTGTTGATGTGGTTATTAACCAGTTCTGCTTATTTGCTCGGGTGGATAATTGGCGACGGAGGGCTCTACAAGCTCAACTATAGCGGAGGCCGGACGGAATACCGCGTGGTCGTAACTCAGAAAGACTTATCTATAGTGATGCGGTGTTTAGTGCCGTTGTTTGAAAGTCTCTGTAGCCTGCTTAATGTAGCTTCTAAGGTACGTATCCTCACCGGCAGTACTAGGGTGGAAGTAAGAGTCTCTAGCAAGAGATTATATGAGCACTTCACCTCGCTCTTAGCAAGACTGCCTGAGTTTACTGAGAGGGAGAAGCGGCTATTCATAGCTGGCTTCTACATGGCTGAAGGCGAAAAAAGCGGAAGGCGGGTCAGGATGTGGAATAAAAACAAACAGCTACTTGAGCTGTTAGGTAGCTGGCTGAAAGAATTTGGCATAGAGAAGTTCAGCGTATATCTCGACGACAAGCGCCACGGAGTCTATGTCTTGGAAATCTCCAATAAATACCGACACCAGTTCTTCAATATAATATATGGGGTTGAAAACTTTAAAGCTAATGACTAAAATAGGTGAGGCCGCCCAATAATTAAGCACCCTAATCGTACAAGCTACATGTGCCCGTGCCTTCTCCCCCTCCAAAGCCCAACCTCCCATCCCTAAGTTTTCTTGATTTTTAGGTGGTATTGGGCCTCGGTGGGGAGTAGTGCGTGTGACCCAGGTGTCGCCCGCGAGGGCGGCTACCGGGCAACCACACACGAAACCTGCCAAGGCCCGCTGGGTGGTACCCATGAAGAAGTCAAAACCTGCACAAAACCCTGGCCCAGGAGAGGACGTCCCCGCGCTCCTTGTTGGCCGGGGAAACCCCGCCGGGTTTAGCCTGGCGGGTAGGAAGGCGGGGGAGAGGACTACGCTGCCTAGTAGTTATAGGTTAGAATTATGCCAGGAACTAATCGAGGAGGCAATGAAGTGCTTAGGGAATAGCGATAAGGAACGCACAATGAAGCTCTCTGCGATCTTTACTAGATTTACTAAACCCCCACGCGCCGCCCCCCGAGAGTTCCGGCGTGCATGAATGGATCAACGAGGTCCCCACTGTCCCAGCCTGGCGCCCGGCGAACCCACCTCCAGGTGCAGAGTCCTGGGACCCCCGACGGGGCGAGAAGACCCTGTGGACCTTTACTGCAGCCCGCTGTTGGGGTGGGGGAGGGGGTGCATAGTGTAGGTGGGAGCGATGAACCACGGTCTCTGGGCCGTGGGGATGCGTCAATGAAACACCACCCATTCCCTCCTCTGCCCCTAACCCTGGGGCCACCCCTGGGGGACAGCGGCGGGTTGGCAGTTTGGCTGGGGCGGCACACCCCTGAAAAGATATCAGGGGTGCCCAAAGCTCCGCTCAGGTCGGTCAGAAACCGACCGTGGAGGGTAAGGCCAAATGCGGGGCTGACTGCCCCCTTGAACGCTAGGGGGGCAGGCGGGAAACCGGGGCCTAGCGAACGCTCGTGCCCCCACTGGAGGGGGCCGGGCATGTCGGAAAAGGTACCCCAGGAGTAACCGGCTCGTCGCGGGTGAGAGTTCCCATCGACCCCGCGGTTTGGTACCCAGACGTCGTCTCTTCCCATCCTGGCGGTGCAGCAGCCGCCAAGGGTGGGGCTGCCCGCCCATTAAAGGGGAACGTGAGATGGGTTCAGACCGTCGTGAGACAGAGGGGGATGGTCAGGTATCGAAAGTAATATTTACCCTCGAATTATGGAAAATACGGAGGTTCATGCTGGATTACCTAGCTGGCTTGGCGGCAGGAGATGGAAGCATCACGTTGGATAAATATGGAAGGTGGAGAGTTAGAATCTTTGACGCATCAAAAGAGTTCTTAGAAGCCCTTTGCATGTTAATTAATGCGGACATGAAATATAATTGTAGAATTCATTGGGATGGCACGGTTTGGTATTTATCAATATATAGTGAGGAATTAGCCAAGGCTTTAAAGTCGAGACTAACAAACCCCATAGATACGCATGAGTGGGTAAAAGGTTTTGTAGATGCTGAGGGGAGTATATACAAATGGGTATGCAGGAACAACAAAGTGTATTACCAAGTAGCTATAACAAACACTAATATTAACTATATAGAAATCATTGAAAAAGTGCTTAAAAACTTAGAAATAGAGTATAGAGTAGCCATTACGAGAGATATGTGGAAACCAAGATATAGAGTTTTAATAAACAAAAAGGAGTCACTAAGGAGGTTTCTAATGGAGGTAGGTTTCAGACACCCTCTAAAGGCAGAAAGGGCACGTCATATACTATAATTGACCCACGTTCTTAATCTGGCCTCCCCCTCCTCAAGAGGTCGGTCTCTACCTGTCGGGGGTGCTGGCCGCCTGCGGGGAAGGTGCCCTCAGTACGAGAGGAACGGGGCGCCGCGGCCTCTAGTCTACCGGTTGTCCGGCAGGGCAGTGCCGGGCAGCCACGCCGCTTGGGGTAACCGCTGAAGGCATCTAAGCGGGAAACCCGCCCCTAAAATAGGCGGCCGCTGCTCCTGGCCGGGGTTACCCGGCTGGGGGTGGTTAGGGCTCCCGTAGAAGACGGGGTTGATGGGGTGGGGGTGTATCCCCCGAGGGTTTCCCCGAGGGGGGAGCCTGCCACTCCCAATCGCCCGAAGGTGCGGGTGGTGGGCGCAAACCCAGCCTGGTGGTGTCCTGGTGGCTTGGGTGGTTAGGTTTATGAATAGGCCCTTAAGTGGCCTCAACCGTGGGCTTCACGGTGGTTGACCTTTTCTCGGGGGCTGGTGGCTTCTCGGTTGGGTTTAGGGATGCGGGCTTTGAGGTTGTGGCTGGTCTCGATGTGGATCTTGATGCGGTTAGGACGTTCAGCCTAAACTTCCCCAAGGCGGTGGTTATACGGAGTGACGCTAGGCTTATCAACGGCTCCGACATTGTGAAGTACGTTGGGGATGTGGACGTCGTGATTGGTGGACCACCCTGCGAGGCCTACACTGGGGCTAACCCGAGGAGGCTTGGCGAGCCGCTGGATAGGCTCTACACGGATGAGCTTGGTCAATTAACCCTGGAGTTCATTAGGCTTGTGGGTGAGCTTAAGCCAAGGGTCTTCGTGATGGAGAACGTGGCGGCTATAATGGAGGGTGGGCTCAGGGAGGCATTGGTGGGCGAGTTTAGGAGGGTTGGCTATGGTGAGGTCTACTTCAACGTACTTCATGCGGAGGATTACCTGGTGCCAAGCGTAAGAAGGAGGGTCTTCATATCCAACATTAAGATCAAGCCCCGTAAGGCCGGTAGGGTAGTTACCGTGGCCGAGGCCTTGAGTGGGTTACCTGAACCAACACCCCAAATCCCAAACCATGAACCAGTCCCAGTGTCCCCGAGGAAGGTTAGGGGGATTAGTAGGGTTGCGTGGGGGCAGGCCCTATACACCTACAGGGGTTCTGGGGGAGTCTACAGGAACTTCATTAAGCTGCACCCCAATAAACCAGCCCCAACAGTCATGGGTAGCGTGAGGTTCATACACCCATACGAGGATAGGTTGCTGACTGTTAGGGAGCAGGCCAGGTTAATGGGGTTCCCGGACAACCACGTGTTCCTGGGCAGTAGGGACTCGCAGTTTAACCAGGTTGGTGAGGCTGTACCTCCACCGTTGGCTAGGGCAATAGCCGAGGTGGTTAAGGGAGCCTTAACCTAGCCTACTCGGTCCTAATGACCTCAGCCGGCCTAATCCTAACAATACTCATCAGCGGCGGTACAGAGGCCACCACCCCAGTCCCCAGTGCCGTGGCTAGGCCTAGGGCGAAGAACTGGGGCATTGGCCTAATGATTATGTTGATGCTGTACCCTAGGTAATTAATCAACTTAACCATTAGTATTGAGCCGTAGTAACCCCCAATAAGCCCAATTAAGCCACCTATCAGTGAGACGGCTATGACCTGGGTTATGAATATGAGCATCACCTGGCCGTTGGAGGCCCCTATGGCCTTCATTATCCCTATCTCCCTCCTCCTCTCCCTAATGTTTATCAACACCATTATGGCCACTATTAGGCCCGCTATAACCACGCTGAGCACTATGACTATTAGGAAGAAGACGTTGATCAGGTTAACGATTTCATTAACGCTCCCTATTATGGACTGCTGCTCGTAGACCTGGGCCTCGGGGATCAACTGCTTCATGGCCGTGTTCAACCTGCCTATGATGGCTGCATTATCGCCGACAACCTTGATGAATATCACGTTCACGAAGTCCCCAGTGTTCAACTGGGATTGGAGGTAGCCTAGGGGGGCCACGACCATGTAGACTTGGAAGCCAAGCAACCCACCGAATATACTGGTGAAGATCCCCGAAACCCTGAGCTTAAGCACACTGTAGGTCCCGGTCAAGCCCTGTGGAACGTAGACGTATATGTAACTACCCACGGTGGCGTTTAGTGCCTGGGCCAACTGCTGAGATATTATACAGTCATCGCTGCCAATGGGTAGTGAGCCCTGGGTTAACTGGGGGTAGAAGTAGCTGAATGAGTCTGTGGATAAGCCAATGAGGGTTATCTGGTGTCCACCGGCTATTGCGCCGGTGAGTATTGCCGGGGCAGCGTACTCCACGTACCTTAACCCATTGATCATGTTGACCAACTGCTCAGGTATTATGGCTGATGAGGTGTAGACCATTAGGTCGGCGGGCAGTATCGACTTAACCTCAAGCCCCACTGTGTACTTAACGCCGTAGGTAACGGTCTCTAGGGCGACTAGGAGCGCCACTGCTGTGGCTATGGCGATAATGGTCATTATGGTCATCGCCTTCCTGGTCACCAACCCCCTCAACCCAATCCTAACAGCCATCATTAAGGCCCTGGTGTTCACAGGTTGGTGAAGTGGCTAATGCTTAAAACCCTTTACCAGGATTACAATCAGCGTGTTGAATGCACCCTTTACTGACCACTGATGAATACGCCAACGCCTGAATGCGTTAAGTGGCTAACCTGGGTGTTTGCCTAATGGGTGGACTTGGCCTAGGGCTGCGGATAACCCTGGCTATGCTGATGGTCTTTAACAGGACCCCAACCACCGCAGGCCATGGAATTCTCATTATGGCTAATGGCAGTGAGAGTATGAATAAGCTTATGCCCACCAGGAACATCAACGCGTTACCCCTCCCCGTTATTGCCTTAAAGTCATTGTAAAGTATGAAGCCAGCCACTAATTCGAAGGAATACCCAGCAATTAGAAGTACACCCATGGCAACCCACCGGTGCATAACCCCGGCCACAATGAACATTAGGGTTAAGGCCAGTGAGTAGGGCGTGTACCTGTGTATATAGCTGGAGGAGTTTAGCCTAGCACTACTAAGCATCCTGTACGCAACCACCCCAAGCACCCACAACACCACCAGCAATAGGATGAGCGGAAACTGGAATAGCGAACTAAGTGGAACGATGGCTATCAAAACCAATACAGCCATTATCATTAGGCCTGCGGTTAGGCTAGTAGCCATAGCCACCTTAAACCTGTCCATAGCTACCGTTGCCTAGACCCATATTTAAAGTAAGCTCGCTGGTGATGCCGTAAAGGGCATTAATAAGCTCTAGGTGTTCTAATCGTGCCCTTGGGTTCCATGACCACCGCCTCAGGAGAGGTGGTTTAAAGGGTGTAGGTTATAACCTTGACCTCGCTCATCTCCATCATGGTGTCCTTAACGCTCTCACGACCTATCCCAGACTTCTTAAAGCCCCCGAAGGGCAGGTTATCAAACCTTAACCTAGTGGTATCGTTAATGAATACGGTGCCAGCCTTAATCCTGGAGGCCAGCCTGTAGGCCCTTGAGAAGTCCCTTGTGAATATTGAAGCATCCAGCCCATACTCGGTCCTATTAGCCACCTCCACGGCCTCATCATCACTCTTAACCTTGGCCACGGGTAGGACTGGGCCGAAGACCTCCTCAACCCAAACCCTAGCGTCGTAGGGTGCCTCAAGTATGGTTGGTGGGTAGTAGAAGCCCCTATCGGGGACCTTACCAGCCCTGTAGATTACCCTCCCACCCCTGCTCAATGCGTCATTAACGAAGGACTCCATTGTCTCCACGGCATCCCTACTGATCAAGGGCCCTACGTCAGTGTCCTCGCTAAGTGGGTCCCCTATCTTAAGCCTTGCAACGCTCTCGGTGAGCCTCCTAACGAATTCATCGTAAACCTCCTCCCTAACTATAACCCTCTTGGTGGCGTTGCAGAATTGACCAGCATAGTCAAACCTACCCACCGTGGCTGCCTGCACAGCCCTATTCAAGTCGGCATCCTCCAGTATTATCATTGCGTCACTGCCCCCAAGCTCCATTATAACTCTCTTACCGTTCAGTATAGCCCTACTGGCCAGCTCAAGCCCAACCTTGGATGAGCCTGTGAAGGTTATTAGGGATACCTTAGGGTTGTTCACGAACTCGTCCCCTATCATGGATGAGTCACCGGTCACCACCACTATTGAGCCCTCAGGGAACCCGGCTTCAATTATCAGCTTGGCTATCTCACCTTCGGTTAGGGGTGAGTATCTGCTCGGCTTAAGGATCACGGTGTTGCCCATTGCCAGTGCTGGGGCTACCTTGTGTGCCATGCTGTCAGGCGGGAAGTTGAACGGTGTTATCGCCCCAACAACACCAATGGGCTCCCTCCTAACGATGGCTATCCTCCTCTCATTACCAGGTGGGTAATCGTAGGCCTCAAGGGGCACGAATTCGCCAGTTAACACGTGGGGTAGTTCCTGGGCGGCTAATTCGTAAATCCTGGCAGTCCTCTCTATTATTAGCCTAGTGCTTTTAATAGGCCTACCAATCTCCCTAGTCAGTAGCCTAGCCAACTCCTCCCTGCGGCCCCTAATCAATTGCGCAACCCTCATCAGTAGCCTAGCCCTCTCGTAGGCCGGTATTGATTGAAGCCTGGGCAAGGCATCATAAGCCTTATCCACGGCATCCCTAACCTCGTTAATGCTCATGTCAGGTACATATGCGAGAATCTCCCCTGTGGCTGGTTCGTAAACGGGGATTTGGCGTTGCATAATAAAGGTAGGGGTTAAGGGTTTATATTACTTAATTAATGCAGGATAGTATACAATTAGAATGCCCTGGGCGGGTGTTTTGGGATTACTTCTTGTTAGACACCATGGTGTATTGCCTAGCGGAGTCATGTTACACTTTATCCACTAACAGTCCCCCTCACGGCCCATGATAATGCGCCCTCAACCTTAACCTCAGCTTCATTTACCTTAAGCTCCTCAATCAGCTTCTCATTAACATCAACCCCAAGGCCTGGCTTACCCGGAACCTTAACGTACCCATTCACAACGGGCATTGAGTCATATATAAGGTCCCTCTTCCACTGTGGCCAGTGGTCGTAGAATGATTCCTGGAGGGCGAAGTTGGGTATGGCTGCGTCAAGTTGAATGGTGGCGGCGTGTAGTATTG
>Ga0081534_100577_pt1 | contig 11457 bp, 9 predicted proteins | sample MonGeyMetagenome_FD_71019 | JGI IMG/M metagenome (GOLD analysis project Ga0081534, IMG submission 71019) | Hypoxic/sulfidic aquatic microbial communities from Monarch Geyser, Yellowstone National Park, USA - MG (SPAdes) v1 (version 2) | ecosystem: Environmental > Aquatic > Thermal springs > Hot...
CAACAACAAACCCAAGACGCACCACGAAGCTATAGACCACATCAATAAATACCTAACCCACCCAACACCAACCACCACAACAACCAAGCACACAACCAACGAGGGGTTGAGGAGGAGACCAGGTAGGCTAAGGGGTCCGTGGGGCTAGGACCTTAGGTTTTATGCCTTGTCTTTATTGCTTATTCGTGATTGTACTCATTACAATGTATCCAGCCAGTAGTCCCAATGGTGGTGCGGTTACTAGCCCGTCGATTGGTCCGTAGGCCCCAATAGTTACTGAGCCAATGCATGCTGGCGCTAGCCGGGGTATTGACGAGATGGCTAGCGCTGTGACTACATCGATGATTAGGCTACCAACAACGATTGATGCATAGAGTGTGAATAGGAGCGGTTTCCAATCACTGCCTATTCTCCATCTTTTCTCACGGGCGTAAACCAACGGCGTTACTGAGCCTATGATTATCGAGGCTGTGAATGTGGCTATGCCATCGAGGTTGGTGGGCATTGAGGTGCAGGCTTGGGCTGACTCAGTGGTAATTACTAGGAACAAGATTACCGACAATATGGCGTAAACGGTGATTATGCCCAGCGAGTACCCGACCAAGCCAGTCCTCGGTTCGCCCCTGGCAAGTACTAAGTAAGCTATTGCTATCAACACCGCATCAGTAATTATTGCGGTTAGGTTCACGTAGAGGTTATCACCACCGATGATTAATGGTGAGCCTAAACCGAGGGTTTGATTGAAGATTGGCGAATTGCTAATGTATCTAGTGCCTAGGGCTGTGTATGTAGCTGATGTAAATGGGGACGGTAAGTGGGGTTATTCGCCCTAATTTCTCGATACATTATTTATCGTAATCGATCGCTAGTATTATAAGGGTTTTGATGGGTGATGTGGTAATGAGTGAGGGACGAGGAGTTGGGAGTTCACGTCGGTGGCGTAGAATTCTTGTTTCCTTATATTTAGCATTTGTTCTCGCCATAGTTTACTCAATCCTCTTCCCAGCACAGGCATACCTTTACCTCCCAAAAACATGGGCAAAGGGGCTATATGATGTGCAAATTCTCATTTTACCAGCATCGTTCTCTCTTTACTTCCTTGGGGTTGCACCGATGGTTCTTGGGATGCGTGATCTTGTTCACACCTTGACAAATTATAATGAATTCCTTTATGTGACAGCGTTAACAATGTTCTATTTTGCATACTTCCTAGCCGATACACTATACACCTCACTTGGCAAATTAAGCGTAGAAATATTAATGCAGTTTTACCCTACGTTCTTCACCGGCGTACTGACGTCAAGCTCGTTGATGTTTGCGGTGGCCTACTGGGTTATCAATAGGGCGGAGGACATCCAGGACCCAAGGATCGCCGATCTACTCCGGAGGATTAGGCTCCTCGTATTTACCACATACATCTTTGATTTTTTTGTGATCGTACTCTTCCCATTTTCCATAGCCCCATCGTTCCCACCTACGAGTTCATTAATACCCACGTCCTATACTTCATTTTTAACACTACTTCTCCTATCATACCCCTTCGCATTCATAATTGGTGTGATTCAGGCGTTGGTGATCCTCGATGCCATGATTGATGCCTTGAGGAGTAGGCGGTTGCCTAGGAGACGGAGGCGGCCTTGGTCTTCGTAGGTTTGTGAATCTGGTTTATGGGTTTAAATTATGGGTTGGGACTCATGGATTTCGTGGGTGATAAGTACTTAGTAAGTATTGAGAGTATGATGGGGGTGGTTAAGCGGTGGTATAGGGCTTCGACTATCCTGGCCCTTTCTGGCTTGGTATTATCCATTGTGGCGCTTCTCCCAATGTGGGGAATCATCGCGTCCATCGTGATGGTGATACTCGCCGCAGCGGTATTATTCATCTCATTACTCCTGTGGTTGCTCATTAACTTAGGCATAACACGTATTAACTACAGAATCACAGAGATTAAATGCAGGCATGGTTCTGGGCGTGATAAAGGACGAGGACTTAGACCCCAGTCATTTAAAACGACTTGTTAATGAATTCTCGAATTTCGCCACTCGGTTTCGAATGCGTAGTTTCTTAGTATACTTAATCATGTTCTGGGGCTTCTTTAACGTAATATTTCGCGTAACTGTTTTGTTGCTTGGTTCCGTCTCGTTGAGACTGTTCGCCACTGCCTTGGCTTTTGTTGTGCCAGTATCGGTATCCATAATCATAGCCCTTGGGAGCCACTATGGTGAGTTGATTGGGGAGGTTTATGTGAATTCTAAGGATACACAGCAGTTACTCGATTTGATAAAGAGTGCGTCATTCACTTGGAATTCATTATTTGCCATGCTCGTAATCCCCATGGTTCTCATCCTATTATCCCTACCACTAATTTTGCCAGTTACAATAACGCGAAGTACATCGATGCTTATTGCTGGGTTTTCATCCTATTTTGCCCTCGCATCAAGCGAATTGATTAATGCAATGCAGTGGCTAATGTCAGTACTAGTGGGTAGGAACATCACGCAACTCCTCCACATGGCCAATCGATTGAAGGCTCAGGGTGAGGGAAACAAGCAGTGAATCCTAAGCGCTGGAGGTTAGGGTTTTTATTTTCATGGGTAGTGTAAGCCCTAGGGCGTGGTTGACCCGTTAAATGAGTATTATGAGGATGTTAAGGAATTGATTAGGGATAAGTGCGGTGATGGTGTAGTCCTCATACTAAGCCCACCACTAACCTGGGCTGATAAGCTAGTGAAAGAGTTAGGTAAGGATAAGGTTAGGCACTACATAATCAGCAGTGAGGGTGGGAGGGAGAAGGCCAAGTCCCTCGCGGACGCCCTCAAGAGGATTAGGGACTCGATTAGGAGAGGTGAGGGTTTGGTTATTGATGAGGAGTTGATGAATGAGTTAAGGGATTTGCTCGGTGACAAGCTGGTTAGTGGTGTCAAGCTTGACTGCATCATACCCTACTACATATCGTGGGAGGAGGCGAGGAGGTACGCAAGTGATGAGAATGTCAATGAGGGAGTCAAGAATGCGTTGATGTTGATAATCAATGGGTTCGAGGGTAGGGGCAGGAGGATTACCTGGTTTGGACTCGACTACGTGCCAGAGGAGCTTGTGGAGGAAGTAAAGAGCGCAAAGAGCGAGGATGTCGAGAGGTGGATAGATGCGTACCTAAACATTATTTCGAAGCTCGGTCTAGATGAGGGGTTTGGCGATAGGGTGAGGAGGGCACTTAAGGAATTCGCTAAGGGACACTTTGGCGATGCTATTAAGGCACTGCTTTCATCGCTTAAGGTGCCGGAGCCCTACACACAAGCTGCCGTAAACGCTTTATCATTCATAGCAATACTCCTCAGCAATAAGCGTGACGTCTTTGGGGATGTCATTGATGTATTGACTCACCTTAGGAGTTTAAGCAGGGATGGAGGGTTGAACGTCCTCGGTAGGTTGATTGCCCATAAGTTGGCAGTGAGCATGGAGTTGAATCACGAGGACGTGTACAACGCCCTAACCAGCATAAGCGGGTTGGGCGTTGATGATTTGAGTAGTATTGTATCGAGCATTACCGAGAGAGTTAAGGAAATTGGGGAGAGGTTGAGGGTCATTGATGAGATTAAGAGGTGGACCAAGGAAAACAAGTTCGAGGTATACGATGATGTCGACTTCGAGGACGGCAAGGCATACCCAGGAATCCTAGTCAGAGACAATGAACTAGTGATTGAAGGCAGCACAGTTGGTAAGAGCATTCTAGAAAGACATAGGGTTGTTACGAGTGGAAACTTCAACACACTTAAGGATGAGGTTTTGGGAAGACTTAATGATGAGGGTGTCGTGGTTCTGGTTGGTCCTAGGGGTATTGGCAAGACAACACTAGCTACATACACAACATGGACCCTCCTTAGGGAGGGTAAGCTCAGGTTCATGGTTAATGTGAAGGATCTCGAGGAGGTGGGTGACGAGTTCACCGGCTTCATAAGACAATACTTGGATAAGCACTGGAGCAAGTACGGTGATTTGCTCGTGGTTTACGACCCATCGACAACGAAGACGTACTCACTGGCGGATAAGAGGACCGAGGTGCCTGAGGGGATGAGCAATACCATAGACACGCTCCTAAGGTTCATTGCGGAGGATGAGAGGGTGAGGGGCAAGGTGAGGCTCTTAATGGTACTACCCACGGACATACACCAGGCATTGTCACAAGACCTGAGGGATAGGTTGGGCAAATACGTGCTCGACCTAGAGGAGAGGGGTTTCCTCAAGGACCCCGAGTTCATCGCCGCGGTGGTTATGGAGTACGCCAGGGACTGCATCATCGATAATGCTAAGGAGTTGGCTGGCGAGATCTTGGGTAGGTTCAGTGAGGGTTATACCCTAATAGCCAGGCTCACTGGAACCCTAATCGCAAGCAAGTACGAGTGCAGAGTTGACGATGTGGAGAGGATAATCAAGGAGTCGAGAGGAAACGCCCACTACCTCATACTACGATACATAAACTCACTCTTCAAAATCCACGAAGACCCTAAAATGGCCGAGGCTTTGGTCGAGATCTTCGTATTAAGGAGACCATTCGTCAATTTTGTGAGACCTGGCACCCCGATACTGACGCCTGGCGTTATTGAGTTGATTGGCAAGGAGAGGAGGGCGAGTTTGCTCCAGAGTGCGGAGGGTGGGGAGTTGAGGGGTTGGTTGGCTATTAGGCAGCATGACCTAATCGAGGAGGCGATTGAGAAGCTACTCGACTGCGTTGGAGGTAAAGGCGAGGGATGCGAAGTACTTGGCGATGCACCGAAGCCCTGGAAAACAATAGAAGTTATGGAGACATTGAGTGAGGTCTCGGAGAAGGTGAGTGATGTAGGCAGTGCCGTTAAGTACTTCGTAAAGTACTATGGCGGGGATCTCACAGGTGCACTAAGGAGCTTCGGCAACTGTTGGAAAAGAGCCGCACTAATCATTGGGCACGCCCTGGCTGGGCGTATTTTAGTGACCGGGCCCGAGGACTTGTCTGTGTTCCTACCTGAGAATTTGAGGAAGAGTGTCGTTGAGTCCCTTGGTGATGCTTTAAATAGATGTGAAATTGACGATTACCTACTCGTTGGTAACGTAATCCCACCATTAATATGGTACCTAGTCCTCAATAATGCACGTGTCTCGACCGAGGCGTTCATCGATAAGTACAATGAGGTTGTTGCCGAGGTGAGTAGTGTTCGTGACACCGCCAGAGGTAGGGGCATTAGTGTTGCTGAGGCGTTTTATGGTCTTGGGCTGGCCTCAATAATCGCCAAGGCTGTTGAGTCAGGCAAGGTCGTCGAGTCCGGTGGTACTGATGCGGCATTGCACATAGCATCACTTGCCATACAAAACGTTGCATCGCCAGACCTCATTGTGCCAATACTACGTGCCTTAAGATCATTGCGTGATTATGCACCACATAGATACCTCAGTTTACTATTCTCTGCATTAAGTATAGAGAATCTCGACCATGACACGGTTAGGTACATATTTTATGAGTTGAATGGGATTCTAGATAATTACGGTGATGTGGTTAAGAAGCATGCCTGGTCCCTCGTACACACAATAATTGCCTACGCCATCCTGCTTATGATGTATCTTGCATATTTTTATGGGGAGATTGAGAATATAGTTGGTAGGGTTGTTGGATTACTCAATGAGTTGGACAAGCTCAGCCCCAGCCTAGGTATCATCGCGTGGGCCCATGCGTTAGCCCCAGCGTTAGAGCATGAGGATGTGAGGAGACTTATGGAGGAGAAACTAGGCATCAATGTGGTTGGTAAGGCTAGTGAGGTCCTTGAGGAACTAAGCAGGTTGGAGGGAAGGGTTCAGGAGTTAATGAGAGATGAGGAATTCATGAGCTACATCGAATCAGGGTACGTAAAGGCTGATGAGGAGGCAGTTAAGGAAGTAATCCTTGGTGTGATATTGTTTCTCAAGCACGCATTGGCACATCATAGATTTGGAACTGACGAGCTTAATGAGGCGGAGAGACTATTCAATGAGGTAGCTGAGGAGAGTAGGGAGGTCGGTGTTTACGAAAACTACTTAATTAATCGTGGTTTGGCATTGCGTGTTGAGGCGATTAAGGGCTCGTTGGTTGGCGATGAGTTGGTTAATGGGTTTAGGCAATTGTACGAGGAGGCATTCAATGAGGAGCATTTCATATCCACGGCCCATTATCTCAGTGTTGCATCACATGTACTTGGTGATTACCTCGTGTCCCTAGCCCTAACGGGTGATCACGAAACAATCAGTAAGTTGCTTGAGGAGCGTTGGCATTGGCGAGTGCTGAACGCCAATAAGCAAGCCTCGGTCCTGACCAGGCTTATGCTCAACGCCCTACTCGGCCCGAGGGGTAAGTTAAGCAGTGAGCTTAAGGGTAGGCTTATTGTTGAGCCTCGAGAGTTGATTGATGCCTTCGGATCTGATATACATAGTCAGTTTCTGCCCGCGTTGATGGTTGCCCTTGGTATTACTAAGCCTGAGGATGGAATTAAACAGCTAAGAGAATTAAGAGAATGGTTAATCAATGCTTTTCATAAATTGATTTCAGAAGAGGAGGTGTTGGGTTGGCTTAAGGGATTTGGTTTTGACGCTGAGTCGTTGATTAATGAGTTTAAGGGCTTAGTGAATGGGCTTGATGGCAAGTCCCTAGCCCAACTAATAGCCCCCGCAAGCTCAAGGGCTTCGTTAGCCCTAATGCTCTACGCACTGATCAATGGCGACGAAAAGCTAGCCAGGGCACACGCACTCATAGGGACTGTGAGGACTATCGATTATAAGCTGCCCGCGAGGTTGTTCCTTGAGGCTTACAGGGCGTGTTGTGACTTAGGTAGTGAGGAGTTTAGGCGTGCCATCGCCAAGCTATTCTTCTTCCACGTTTAGTCCTGGGGTGTTGTTTTGGGTTTTGTTGCCTTTGTCCTGGCTCGTTGGTGTCCTTGGGTTTTTGTGTTTTTGTTGATTTGTGTTTGTGCCTCGTTGGTTCGTGGTTGGCTAGGTAATTGCTTACCCAAGGCCCGAAACGGTGTCGATTAAACGTGTCGTTAACCCCTCTTTTAAAGTCAACTAATTATTTAGTGGAGGTGATGAGACCCCAAGGTAGATCGCCTTGGTTTTAGCCGAGGCGAGTCCTTGGGGTTGATCCAACCACCGGCCGTGGGGCGGGTAGGCGTGATAGTGAGGACATTGAGGAGTTGATTAGGCGATTAATTGATGAGCGATCGACCGAGATCTATGGCAGACTTAAGGAGGATATGGATAGGAGGTTTGCGGCTCTTGAGGAGCGTTTGGCTCAGAGGAACATTGATGAGAAGGCAATCAGGTCCCTTGTCAAGGCGATGGTTGGTAGTGAGGTTGCTAGGGTTCATAGTGTTGTTATGGAGGAGTTTGATAGACTCAAAGCCAAGGTTGAGGAAGAACTGAGTAAGCGTGGTGTTGATGCTGAAACAATAAGGCAAGTGGTTAATGAGGAGTTCAGTAGGGTGATTAACGAACTCGATAGGAGGTTCATGCACGTCCTAAGTGCAATTGATGAGCAGGCAAATGACATAAGGGATGCCATGGACTTGATCAATGAGGTATTGAAGATAGTGATCGAGGATGAGGAGAGGGTTGCGGAGATAAAAAACATGCTGAGCGAGGAAAAAATTGAGGAATTGCTCTATAAAGCGCTCATTAAGCACGGGGTGATAAAGAGGAGAAGGAGGAGGTGGGCTCCGTTAATCGCCGGCCTTAGCATCTTGGCTGCGATAATTGTTGGTTTGGTGGTTAATCCAATAGCCACGTTGGTCATACTGTTCATCACGTTCGTGATTTTGATGAGGTGGTGACTATGGAGTTGAGAGAAGATCAGCGTGAAATTGCCAAGAGACTTGTTGAGGTGTTGAAGTCGAGCCAATGGGTGGCCCTCCAGGCTCCCACGGGGTGGGGGAAGACGCTTGTTGGGTTAGCAGTGATTAAGGAGTTGGGGCTCAAACCAGCCCTGTGGCTTACGCCACGGTTGAGCATTGAAATCCATGTGTACAACCATGCTGTTGACTACTTTGGTCTAAAGACGTTGGCAACCGCGGGCAAGGAGAAGATGTGTGCCTTTAATCGCTCAATAATTGATTTCGCCAAGGGCGTTTGCCGCAGTTGTCCTCTAAACAAACCCGTTAGGTTAGGTGATTTAAATCAATTAAGCGGTTCATTGGATTTCGGAAGAGTTAAGGAGTATGCCGAGTCGATGGGTATCTGTCCTTACTCGTTACAGTCGGTGCTTGAGCGTCGTAATTTCGACCTCTTAATAGCACACTATCACCGTGCAAATAAGCTGGTTAGGACAATAAGGCCTAGGGTGGTTGTTGTCGATGAGGTGCACAATACATTACTGCCAGCGGTGCATAGAATTGAGGTTAGGACCCTAACTCTGATTTTACAGAAACTCGGATTTGAGGAGGGCGAAATTAACCAGCTTGTCCAGAGCCCGGAAACGTTGAAAATAATACTTTCGGAGTTACTCGATGCCTTGGTGTCCATAGAGGATGATGAGCTTCAACCATACATCGAGGAGGTAGTGGCGATGTTGCGGGCGCAAATTTGGTATTTTGAACCAGGCGAGGGTGCGATCAATGCGCTTGAACTACCTGAGATACCCCGCATAAACACCCAAGTACTGCTGATGAGCGCCACACTGCCGCCGCAGTTGCTCAGCGGCGATAACGTAATCATTGTTAGAAGAGGTTGGAATATACCCATTAGAATTGATGCAAGGTTTGCATTGACGATGGAGAATATCGAGAGGAGGAAGGACGAAATTTCCAAGTACATTGCTGAGAAATACCTAACGAGCGGGACGGTGGTCTTTACGACGGTTTCGAGAGAACTTCTACTTAGTAACGAAGTTACCTGGGAAGACGAGTTGATTGAGAAGGGTAGAACGCCGTGCGATGTCAAGACCGGCGTCCTTGCGCTTAAGACGTTTGGTCGTTATGCCGAAGGAATAGACTTAGATTGCTTTTCTAGGCTGGTAGTGTTGGGGTTGCCGCTATTGCCGCCAGACGTCATGCTGCGTTTACGATCCAAGGGAATTAATGAAAGGGACTTCATCATCATAAAGACGATTCAAATAATCGGACGCGCTTTCCGATCAAGCGAACCACCACCTAGGATGCCCGAAGTTTATCTGGTGGACAAAAGATTCCTACAAATCAAGGACGAACTACAAAAATACGAAATCCAAGCCCAACTAGAGACTTAGACGCTTTGCCGCCAACCCCTGGGCTGACTCGCCCTGGCCCGGCTTGGGTGGGGCTGGGCTGTGGGTGGGTGTGAAGCCCGGGGGGCTTGATGAAGAAACGAACCGCTGCCCTTGATGAACTATCCTTGGGCTGACCTTCCCGGGCCGACCCATCCCGGCCCAGTGCCAATCAGGCTGTGGTTGGGGCGGGTTATAAGGCTTTTGGTTACGATGCTCAGTCGTTTAGGGGTCTTAAAAAGCCAAGTAACTAAAGTGATAGAGGAGGCGATGAGTCCCCAAGTAAACCACCCCGGTCTAGCCGGGGCGGAGGCTTGGGGATGATCCAACGCCGGCAACAACCCCGTGAGTGTGGGTTGGGGAAACTACGTAATAGCATGGCTACTGACGTATAATGGAGCAGACTGCAGGCTGTGGCAATACGTCTATGAGAGGTGTATGGAGAGTGAGTTGTGTAGAAAAGCAATGGAGCTGTTACCTACGATAGGTTACAATCTCATCAAACACAAGTGCTTCGTAGAAGACCTCGATGACCTCAACGATGCTGAACCTCGCTTCTTTGAAACACCCCAACCGCCTAATAGCACCTCAAAGCCAACCAACACAACACCGAACAACAGCAAAAACTCAATCCTCAAAACCAAAGCCCCTCAATCGCCTAGACGCCTATGCCCTGCTTTCCCTAAAAACCACCCCTCCCTTCTCCCTCTCCTCCACACCCCCCACCTAGTTCAGTGGGCCGCCCCAGACAGAGGATCCACCGAGCCGGGGGAGGTCCGCCAATTCGCTCGCATAGCGTGTGAGGGGGGTTGGGATAACTCGGTGGGTCCGTCGAAGGGGGGTCCCACTGAACAGCCCCGCTGGGTGGGCAAGCGTTCCAAAGGGGCTGGCCACGGTGGGAGCGCCGGCTCACCGAACCCAGTGGGTGGGCATGCGTTCCAAGGGCTCGGTGGGTCGGCAGGAGGAGAGGAGGGAGGGGTGGCTCTAGGGAGGGCAGGGCAACACCCAAGCATTAAATCGAGGCAATAATTAAAACAAATGCCTAAATCCACAAACGAGGAAGAAAACAAGAGCCAGCAAACCCTAGGTTTAAGGAAACAAAAGTCTATTGAGGATTGAAATTCCACGGAGAATAATTGAGTAATTAACGACTCAATTGACTAAACAAAGGTTTAATCAGTGATTCGAGGATGAGGATAAGAGTAAGTTATCCCTAGGGGGTTCCTGAACAAGTGGCTAGGGAGTGATGGGGACGAAAGGGTTATAAGGGTGATAAAGCATAGAAAGCTTGCCCCGCCTCTGGGGCCGGCGGGGCCATGTGGGTCACCCCAGTGGGTCTCGGTGGGTGTTCCCCGCCGGGGCCCGCCAACCATCCTAACCCTTTTCCATCCTTGATTCCCTACTTCTCATTCCTGGGAGGGGTGGTGGTATCGGGCTCCGGTGGGGAGTAGGGGGTGTACCTGGGTGTCCTCCCTTCGGGAGGGCTACCGGGGCCACACTCCCGAAACTTGCCGGGGCCCACTGGGGTGACCCACATGAGGAGCGAGGTCAAATCTAAAATCAAGAATATGGGGCTCCAGGGCTCCCTGCTCCAGGCCCCGGCAGGGAGTCTTGGAGTCGACTTTAAAACCACAGCATCCTGGGGCGGGCGTTCAAGCCCGCTGGGGCTTAACGGTGATGCTGCTGAGCTGCCTGAGGGTCTGGTGGTTAGGAGGTATAGGAGGTTTGTTGCGTATAGGGTGGCTGGTTTTGATAGTGTGGTAAAGCTCGTTGCTGGGTTGTTGTTCAGGGTTTCGAGGGATAGCAAGGGTTCTGTTGTTTATGTGAATGGTAGGAAGATCGCTACCCTGCTTGGGTTGGGTGGCACAATACACCCAATCGACCTCTCAGTTATCTACGCCACAATGGCGAGGCTAGGCTTCGAGGTTGTTGAGGTGGGTAGGGGTAAGGCTGTGGTGGTCAGTATGAAACATCCATTGATTGAAAAAATTAGGGCAGCAAAATCAATAGATGACGTAATTCAAGTGATAAGGAGGCACTTGGGTGAGTGACATGGCCCCCCCGCAAACCCACGGCCGGTGGGGCGGGGAGGATATTCACAGTGGCGTGGCATGTAAAAAGAGCTTGGAGGTTATGTGATGGGGAGGAGGCTAAAAAGCTGATTGGTGCAATACTCTTCGACGATAAAGCGGCATTTAAATTTTATGAATCGAACGACTTGGTTA
>Ga0081534_100578_pt1 | contig 11431 bp, 9 predicted proteins | sample MonGeyMetagenome_FD_71019 | JGI IMG/M metagenome (GOLD analysis project Ga0081534, IMG submission 71019) | Hypoxic/sulfidic aquatic microbial communities from Monarch Geyser, Yellowstone National Park, USA - MG (SPAdes) v1 (version 2) | ecosystem: Environmental > Aquatic > Thermal springs > Hot...
CCTCCGCCTACTACTTCTCGGGGTTCAGCTCAGCCGCCGTGCTCTCAGTTGATGGGTCTGGAGAGTACGAGTCGACCGTTATCTGGAAGGTAAGGGACGGGAGCTTCGAGCCGATACTGTCTATGTATACTTCATATGGCTCCCTGGGCCTGCTTTACGAGTTTATAACGCATGGTCTTGGATTAGGAAGGCTTGAGGGGCCCGGAAAGGGCATGGGCCTTGCCCCCTACGGGGAGATGTCGAAGTACTATGACAAGCTTAGGGAGTTCGTTAAGGTAGACCCTGAAGGGGATGAGCCTTACGCTATCTTAGTTAATGGCAAGAAGGTTAAGGCTAAGGATTGGGCCGAGTGGGACTCCATTTACAGCTATGTCGCAGAAAACGTCATCGGGGGCAAATCACTTAACTGGAACCCCAGGGGTGAGCTAAGCAAGGACGCCGCTAACGTTGCATGGGCGGTGCAGAGGGTGACCGAGGAGGCCATGCTTGCAACGGCCAAGTGGGCTAGGGACCACACCGGTGAGGACAAGGTTGCCCTGGCGGGTGGAGTGGCCCTGAACGCTAAGGCCAACATGGAGATACACTACTCCAGGATATTTAACGAGATGTTCATCTTCCCTGCCGCCAACGACGCAGGAGGCCCGATAGGCGCGGCTGCCTACGTTTACGAGCACGTGCTGGGGGGGCAGGATGAGGCACGGCAGGCTCACTGACGTCTACCTGGGCCCTGAGTACCCTGACGATGAGATAAAGAAGGTCGTTCAGAGGAGCAGGTTCAAGGCGGAGTACGTAGGTGACGACGTTGGCGTGGTAGCAGATTTGGTGGCCAAGGGCGAGATAGTGACGTGGTACCAGGGGAGGGCTGAGCTGGGGCCGAGGGCCCTGGGCAACAGGTCAATCGTTGCTGACCCGACCAGGCCTGAGTACTGGAAGGTAGTCAACGACATCAAGGGGAGGGAGTGGTGGAGGCCGCTGGCCCCCTCACTCCTTGACGAGGACAAGGACTTCTACTTCAGGGACCCAGTGAGCCACGAGTTCATGATACTGATGTTCCGCTATAAAGACGAGGGGGCCTGCAAGAGGGTCCCGGTCACTTGTCACGTCGACATGACGGCGAGGCCGCAGACGGTGACAAGGGATCAGAACAGGACGTGGTACGACCTGATAAAGGCCTTCAAGGAAGTAAAGGGCGAAGGCCTGATCATGAACACCTCGTTCAACTTGGCAGGTGAGCCCCTCGTCGAGACCCCTCAAGACGCTATTAGGAGCTTCGCACTGGGCGGCTTTGACGCCATGTACATGCAGGGGTGGCTGATAAGGAAGAGGTGAAGGGCGAAGAGCACTTCTACTCCTTCAGTACAAGAGATCAGAAGGTTAAACTCTTACTTAATAATTTGATAAAAGCACTAGGTCTTCTGCTCTGGTTGCTTTAAGTCAAGTCGTAAAGCCTATTCATATTGCAACACAGATAAATAGTGAAGAAGCCGTGAAGCCTGCTCAGGTCAGATTCCTTGTTAACACTGAACTCAGGAAACAAGTCGGTGGTCTGTAAGTCACAATAGAAGCGATAAGAGGCCTTGGCTTTGCTGAAGCTGACTGAACTATGCCATTGTTTACTATGACCTTTTTAAATGTCCAGCAAAATACCGTCCTTAAGTATTGTACTAAGGTAACTTTAGGCGCTAAATTCTTTACTTAAACTTTTACAATGGTATATGTTGGCTGTCTCTGGTTCAAGCATGATGTGAGGCCTGCACTCGAACCCCAGCTCCTTAAGTGAGGCAAGTAGCTTATCATTGCTGACGCCAGTATTATAAGGGTGCGTCTCAAACACTACGTGCTCGAAGGCCCTCAACTTCTCCCTCTCAGGGCCAAGTATTACTTGGGCCTCGCAGCCCTCGCAGTCCATCTTGAGCAGGTAGGGGTCATCAACCATGTTTATGAGGTCGCCTAGCGTGACGCCAGGCACCTTGCAGGGGCCGCTGCCCTTAAGCGTGGAGAAACTACCGGACAGCCGCACATCATAGTCGCACGGAACGCTCACCGGCTCATAGCTAAGGGCCGCGTTTATCACTTTCACCTTGTCAGCGGCGCCGCTCAGCCTCACGTTCTCCTCAGCGCACTTGGCCACTTTGGGCAGGGGCTCAACGGCTATCACCTTCCTTGCCCCGTTGAGGACGAAGTAGAGGGTAGAGTCGCCCGCGTTGGCTCCCACGTCAATAACGTCCCTGCCCCTGAGGCCAAAGAGCACTTCAGGGACCTCGTATTCACCCCATGCAAAGATCTCGAGAAGGGAGTCAATGTATACACAACTAGGGTTGAAGGCCACAGAGACGCCGTTGACCTCTAGACTCAACCTCTCTGGGCTCATGTTAATCGAGACCTTATTATCTGTACTTTGTTTTCTACATGGATATGAGGCTAATGAAAGGCCTGCTAATAGCAAAGAGAAGGCCCTCCTCGGTTCAAGGGAGCGGCTAAAAGTCTTAGCCAGCTCCTCAGGAAGCCCTGGCTGACACATGGTGGCATAATATGTAAGTATTGCCAAGGCTCCAAAATCCTTCCTTTGTAATCTTAAGTCGCCTATATACTTCAGCCTGACGCTCAGCTCTTCCCTTTTAGCTAAGTAGCCTAGGAGGGCTGTCAGCCAGCCCCTCTCTACAAGCTTTCTCGCAGAGAGCGCCATCAAGATCTTCTCCTTAGCCTCGGCCAGGCTCAGCAACTCGGCTCGACACAAATCGATAACCTAAGGATTAAAACGTATAATGCTTGCACCTTAACACTGCTGTATTGACGACAGTTGCTCGGAACTTCCCCACCTGCATGGCCGACGACCCAGATGAGAGCTTAACGACGTAAAACTCTTACGTCAAGACGTATCGCAATTTGTTTGGCCTTAAACAGATGTTGGTGATATGTAGTGCTATTCAACGTTAAAACTTATTTAAGACCTTGATCGCCTAGGACCTGAAAGGCCGTGAATATAGCGCTAGCCCTCTACTCGCTTTCTGTAGTTGGCGGAGGGGAGAAGCTAGCCCTCGACATGTACAGGGCCCTGAGGGATCTGGGCCATGAGGTTGACCTATATACAACTCGTTTTGATGAGAGGGCCTGGCAGGTCCTGACCAGCGACATAGATAACATACAGAGGCCTATAGTAGTAGGGGTGCCGTTGATATTCAAGTTCTTCGACAGGACTAAGACGCTCAGAGAGCTTTTAGTGACTTCATATTTGGTTAGGAGGCTCAGGCTCCATTATGACCTGGTGATCGAGACCCAGACCGGTGTGCCCTTGAGATGGACGGACGCCGCCTACGTGCACTTCCCGCTCGTTGAGATCCTGAGGTTTGAGTGGAACGAGCGCAGGCTGCGCCTCCATGAGAAGGCCTATGACTCGTTTATTATCTGGCTGATGACCAGCGCCCTTGTAGACACTTCAAGGCCGATGATGGCAAACAGCACCTGGACCGCTAAGTACATAAGGAAGGCATACGGAAGCCAGAGGGTCTACGTCGTTCACCCCCCAGTTAACGTCGAGGAGCTCTCATCAATAGGTAACGACAGAAGCAGGGTCGTGCTAACAGTAAGTAGGATAGATCGGGGCAAGAAAGTTATAGAGATACCAAACATAGCTAGACTAGTGCCTGAGGCAGAGTTCTACCTCGTGGGGGCTACCAGCCCTGAGTCAGGCCCTATCTTGAAGGTCCTCAAGGAGAGGGCTGAGGGCTTGAGGAACTTCCACGTTGAGACAGACGTCCCAAGAAAAAGGATCCTCGAGCTAATGTCACAGGCCTCTATATACCTTCACCCTCCTCTTGCTGAACCCCCTCTCGCTGAACCCTTCGGGATAGCGATCGCCGAGGCCGCCGCTGCAGGGCTAGTGCCCGTAGTTTACAGGGACGGGGGAGGCTGGACCGACATAGCCTCAAGGATAGATGAGAGGCTTGGGTACACGAGCGTTGAGGAGGCTGCATCAATAATAAGGTCTCTGCTTAACGACACTGAGAGGCTAAAGGAGCTCTCGGCGAGGGCAAGAGACGTGGCCAAGGGCTTCAGCTACGAGAACTTTAAGGCAAGGCTTAATGAGGTAATTAAGGAGCTGGCAAGGACTTAAGGTGAAGAGAAGAGGCTGGCGTTTGCCCTATCCCATTAAAAAGCGTCAAGCCTTAGTAGTCAATAACGCTATAACCTAATAACCTATGTTCATAACATTCGGAAAAGCCGCATCGCTGTCTTTTAGTAATGGATTACTTAATTTAGTCTAATGTAAAGGATAGAAAAGCGAGTGTTTCCTTACAGCTGAAGCTGTTATTGTTTTTCTACAATTCTCTTAAGTGTATTCCACTCGACCCTAGCCACTTCATCCCACGTGAACCCCCTTGAGAACCCAATACCTTCCCTGCCAAGCCTATCCCAGTCACCGCCTCTGAGCAGCTCGTAGGTCTCATTTACAAGCCCCTTCACGTCAAGCGGCCTGACCCTTATCACCGCCCTTGTGCCAGCGTAGATGAACCTAATGGCAGGTATGTCGTAGGCCACGACGGGGGTCCCGCAGGAGAGCGACTCAAGTACCACGAGACCGAAGACGTCACCCCTTGTAGGGTAGATGAAGGCCTTTGAGGAGGCGAGGAGCTTGAGGGCCTCATCGCGGCTGACGTTGAACCTGAACTCTATGTTCTTGGCCACGCCCAGGTCGGCTGCGTAGCCCATGACCTCCTTTGCCATGCTCTCGCTCGCGCTGCCAACTACTATAGCCTTGACGTCCTTCTTGAGCTCAGATAACCCCCTAACGGCAGCTATGAAGTCGAAGACGCCCTTCAGCCTCTCATCTATTCTAGCGTAAAAGACTACGTCGTAGACCTTCTCAAGGCCAACGTGTGGGCACTCGTCAACGCCGTTGCCTGGGTTAAGCACTATCGCGTCGCTCCTTATTCCAACTTTGTTGAGCTCGTACGGTATAGCTGCCGACACTGCAAGGGTCTTCATGCCTGCGGTGGTGCGGCTTATAAGCCATAGCCTAGCGTATATACTCAGGGCCTTCGCTGTCCCTATTCCGTTGAGCTTGGCCACCTTGAGGTAGAGCCTCAGGCCGCTCCCGTCCTCCGTCACAAGTGAGCCCACAAGCAGTGAGGCCTGGAGGAGCCTGACCCACGTCACAGGGCTCGTGTTATAACCTATGTAGTGGTCTGATCTAGGTCCAATGAATGGCATATAAATTAGGTCTGCCCCGAGTCCCTCGGCCACCCTCTCGACGTATCTCCTGTAGCCTATGGAGCATAGCGTGTTCAGCGTGTTCCCGCACTTATAGTCCCTCAGCTCATACGCCTCCCTCAGGATGCTCACAAGCTCCTCCCTTAGGCCCAGCCTCACCGCCGCTTCAACGGCCCTCTCCTTGACGTTCCTCGGCGCAAGGAGGACGTAGCTGTCCCTAGGGAACCTCGACAGTACCTCGAGGGTCCTGATCTCGCCGCCTCCGAGCAAGACCGGCGGTATGAAGTAGACCGCTACCTTCAAGGCGTCTGTCTACTCGGTCCAGGCTTGACCGCGAAATAAAAACTTGTGGCACTTAGTTATATAAAGGCTTACAAGCTAATGGCTCTAGGCTGTTAAATGACGACGTTAATAGGTACCTATGTCTTGAAAAACGAAGTGAGGGCTTGCTACCGCTTCTGCCGCTGCCAGAGCTTGGCACCTTGCCCCCGGAGCTGAGGCTGAGCCTCTCTGACATTAAGCTGATCTTGAGATGCTATAAGGTTGGAGCCAGGGGCTTAGTTGGTGTAGTCTTTGTCATGGGAAGCGCCATTCTCAGCCCCCTCCTCGCATCGCCCAGAGGGAGGCTTGTCATAGGCAGACTTGCAGAGGGCGTCGTCGAAGCCCTGACCGAGAAAAGGGCCCTGAGAAGAGAAAAGTCTAAGATAAGATGTTGAACTGATAACAAGAGGACTTGGTCAGCCTCCTAGAGACCTTAGGGTTTAACTCTGTATGCTTTACGTGTTCCTGGGCTGGAGTCGGTCTGGTGTTTGACCTTTACCAGCTCTCGACGCCCTTGGAGAGGCCGTGAGGATGGCGCTAACCTCCGGCTTCCTCTACTTGGTCGGCGAAGTGAAGAGGCTAACCCTTAACATGACAGGGCCCTGAGGGAGTTGAGCCACGGGGTCGAAGTCTACATGACTTACCTTAACTAAAATGCCTGGAGGTGCTGACCAGTGGCATAGACGGCATACCGAAGTAGACGCTCCTCGGGGAGCCGCTTATAGACAGACCCTTTCAGCAAGGTGCCCTTGCTCAGGCAGCCCTGGCCAGCACTTGAATGCGTAATACGTAAATATTGCCAAGATCTCAAACTCCTCCCTTTGCAGCCTTATGTCACCTATGTACTTCAGCCTAACCTTCAGCTCGTCCTTTTTAGCTAAGTAGCCCAGGAGGGCGCTGAGCCAGCCCCTCTCTATAAGCTTCCTGGCGGATAGCGCCTTCAGGGCCTTCTCCTTAACTTTGGCAGGGCTCAGCAACTTCAGCTCAAAGTGATATGGTTAGTCAGCCTTTATATAAGTGCTCAGCCGCTCTGCACGCCCTTACTTGCTGTCATTATTTTGATGACTTGAAGCGAACGTATTTAGCGCTCTTCAGCCGCCTCAAAAGGCCTACAGCTCTGAGCCTCGAAAAGGTTGAAGTGAAGATAGTTGTTTATAGCCTCTACGGCGTTCAAGCTCCTCACCCCAACTATTGACTCTCCCCAGTCCCTCTGCCTACACTTGTAAGGCCTTAGTCCTATGGCCCTGAGCCTCCTATCTATCCAGCTAACGCCTATGTGGTACGCTACCTTATATGGCATTGCGAAAACAACGTACTGCTCATCAGCCTTTACCTCCTTGACTGGGTCCTTGAGCTTCTTTAGCGAGTTATAGAAGCCGAGTTCAAAATTATTAAGGAATTTATCGTATCTATATAAGCCTTGAAGTGATGCAATGATATAAGCAGGCAAGAGCAGCGGTAGGCGACTTTTACCATAGAGTTCTACGAGCTCAATAGGCTTAAGGCCAAAGCCTCTTATGATGTCAAGCGATGTTCTTAAGGTCCTTTTCGCAAAGCTCATGATTCCCTGAAAGTACCTGCTGGCCTCCCTGCCTAATAAGCCAGTTCCCACAATTTTGATCGGCCTACTAAATACTATAGGAAAGTAGTAGTCAAAGCCAACCCTAGCCAACAGCTCGCTGTCCTCAACGTAGTTCAGGTCCCTCCAGCCTCCTCTCGAGAGCAGGTACTCCCTGTTGTAAAGGTGCGGGAGAGGCCTCGGGCTACCGGTCGCTATGCCCCACTCTATTGACCTGTGCCAGTAAACGTTGTACTCGTCGTCCAGGTCGGTTATATTCATAGTATAGCTGCCTTCAGGGCATTTGAGGAGGGCCAGCTGCCTTCCGAGGCCCCTGCTAGCGCCTGGGACTCTGTAGACCTTCAGGTTATAGTCCTTCGAGATCTCCAGGAGCTTCTCATAGGTGCCGTCAGTTGAGCCCCCATCCGTTATAACGATGTCAGCATCTGGCCTGAAGACGCTCCTTATCGACCTCTCAACCGTGTCAACCGAGTTGAGTACCGTGCCGTAGAGGCAGAGCTTACCCAAGCTACATACCAAGCCTTTTCGCAGGCTTGACAGCTTTAAAGGCGTAACGCACAGACTTTTCATATCTTTTTAAAGGGCCTTGACGCCTTAGTCCTGGAAGAGGCGTGAGGTAGCGCTGGTCCACAGGGCGTTTTTCATCGCCGGAGGGGACGAGAGCTACTCCTGAAGATGCGCAGAGCCTTGAAGGATCTAGGCCATGACGTCGATCTTTATACGGCCTATTTTGATAAGAGAGCCTGGGATGTAATAACTAATGCTATGAGCGATGTTCCAGAGCCAATTATCCTCAGGGAACCTATGATCAGCAAGATTTTTCGCAAAGCGCAGCTACTTAGGGCGCTCTTACCTGCTTGGCGCCTAGAGGAACCCGTTGAGAGGCTTAGGCTCCGCTATGACCTAATAATTGAGACATTCCTTAGCGTGCCCCTTAAGCGGGCTAACGTTTGTTACATGCAAACTTTCCCCCTTGCTGAGCTTCCAACCTATTACATCTCAATATTGAGCATCTTAAGCTAAATCTGCGAGAAAGGGCCTATAACTCGTTAATAGCGTGGATTTCAAGGACACTTGCGGACAAAACTAAACCTATAATAGCAAATAGCTCATGGATAGCTGAGCATGTTAAGAGGGTCTACAGAAGCCAGAGGGTCTACGTTGTTCACCCCCCAGTTAACGTAGAGGAGCTCTCTTCAATAGACGGCGGCAGGGGCAAAATTGTGCTTACCGTTAGCAGGATAGACTGGGGCAAGAAGGTTACTGAGATCCCAGAGATCGCAAGGCTCTTGCCTGAGGCGGAGTTCTACCTCGTAGGCGCGACGGGCCCGGCCTCAGGGCCTGTGATCAGGGAGCTGAAGAGGAGGTGAGGGTCTGAGGAACTTCCACCTTGAGACCGACGTGCCAAGTAGGAGAATACCTTGAGCTGATGTCACAGGCCTCTATATTATTTACATCCACCTTATGCGGAGCACTTTGGCATAGCAATTGCTAAGGCAACAGCAGGGCTGGTCCTAGTAGTTTACAGGGGCGGGGAAGGCTGGACCGACATAGCGTCAAGGATAGACAAGGGCCTTGGGTACACTAACATTAAGGAGGCCGCATCAATAATACGGTCGCTGCTTAACGACCCTAGGAGGCTAAAGGAGCTATCATCAAAGGCTGGGGGTGGCTGAGGACTCCAGTTACGAGAAGTTTCAAGAAGAGACTTAATGAAGTAATTAGGAAGCTGGCAAGGGCTTAGGATCAAATGAGGAACTGACGTCTAAAACGCCATATAAAGGCAAGGACTGCCTTAGAGTGGCATGGGCCTAATAGAAGCCTCGTTTTGTCTTGACGCCCATGAGCTTAGGTATCCTCAGCGTATTAGAGACAACCGGCAGCTGACGTGGCTAGGTAGTCGTGACCGTTAATGTAAAGCATTCAAACAAATAACGTTATCAACGATTTAACCCATCTTATAATTTAGCGACTGGCCATAGCAAGAAGCGCTAAGGCCACAACACGCTGTGGCTTAGCTTCTGGCTAGCCCCTAAGGGGTTGTGAGAACGAGCCAGATAGCAGGCCAGGTGTCTAGCCTTCGACTTTCCTTATAGGACTGGAGAGCTTCAGCCAAAGCTTAGGGGCTTGTTACCACGCATCCTTCGGAATGCTCTGTTAAGTTACCTTGGCTTAGAGTTCTTACAGTGATAGATGTTAAGTTCTACCTTTTGAGAGAGTACTCTGTGGAGCCTACACTCAAAAACCTAGCTCCTTAAGTGAGGCAAGTAGCTTCTCGTTGCTGACGCCGGTAATGTGAGGATGTGTCTCGAATATTATGTGCTCAAAGGCCCTCAGCCTCTCCCTCTCGGGGCCAAGTATTACTTGCGCCTCGCAGCCCTCGCAGTCCATCTTGAGCAGGTATGGGTCGTCAACCATGTTGAGGAGGTAGCCTAAAGTGACGCCAGGCACCTTACATGGGCCGTTGCCCTTAAGCGTAGAGAAACTGGCAGACAACCACGTATCAGTGTTGCATAGGATACTCACAGGCTCATCGCTAAGGGCCGCGTTTATCACCTTTACCTTGTCAGCCACGTTGTTCAGCTTTAAGTTCTCCTCAGCACACCTGGCCACATTAGGCAGGGGCTCAACGGCAATGACCTTCCTTGCCCCGTTGAGGATAAAGTAGAGGGCTGTGTCGCCCACGCTAGCCCCCACATCAATAACGTCCCTGCCCCTGAGGCCTGAGAGCACCTCAGGGACCTCGTATTGGACATCTACAAAAACGTCGGAAAGAGAGCGGGTTACACAATTAGGGTTGAGAGCCGCAGAGACGCCGTTGACCTCTAGACTTAACCTCTTTGGGCTCATGTTAAGTGAAACGGTGCTGGACCGGGTTCATGAGGTCAGCGTCAAGGACTCTGGGCTCATGTTAATTGAGACCTTATTGCCAGAGCTTTGTAGTTTACATGCATTCGAAGCTAATGAAAGGCCTGTCAATAGCAAAGAGAAGGCCCTTCTCGGTTCAAGGGAGCTACTAAAAGTCCTAGCCAGCTCCTCAGGCAGCCCTGGCCAGCACTTGGAGGCATAATACGTAAATATTGCCAAGATCTCAAACTCCTCCCTTTGCAGCCTTACGTCACCTATGTACTTCAGCCTAACGCTCAGCTCCTCCCTTTTGGCTAAGTAGCCCACGAGGGCGCTGAGCCAGCCCCTCTCCATAAGCTTCCTGGCGGATAGCGCCTTCAGGGCCTTCTCCTTAGCCTCAGCCAGGCTCAGCAACTCAGCTCAACATAGATAAAGTCAACTTAAATTAAAAACTTATTAAGTCTGTAGGTCCTGTCAGAGCCCACGTCTTGTAACTCGGACTCATGTTGTCGGCCTAGCACGGTCGTGCTGAGCTCTCAGGCTAGCAGAGAGGTTGAGGAGTACGCAGGGTAGGAGGGGCAGGCATAGGCGTGCGGTCCGCGCAGTCATGTCAGTATCTGCTGTAATATCCGCTCCGATCGAGCCAGTGCCGCTGAGCGTCATACAGGTACCGATGATTGTTCTCGAGACACTCTAAGTGTCTAGTCAAGTGTCTCCCCAAATGTCCGCAGGCACGACTGACCAGCCGCGTGGCCTTACAGGCGCGTAGGCTCACAAAGGAGGTCAGGCCCTTACGGCCTGAGGGGCGAGCGGTGGCCTTGAGGCTGGGCCAGGACGCGGTCCTGAGCGGCCATGAGGCCTCTCCCTACTCTGTCGCTTTATTACACAACCTTGTATGGAAAACACCAAGGGCTAACGCGTATGGGAGGGTGTCCCTGGGGCCGGCCAGGCATAGCGCGAGCGTGGCCTGCTCCATCATATGGCCCAGCTTGCAGCCTCGTCCAGCGCACAGGGCCAGCGCCCTGTGTCCCTGGGACACATGAGGGGACACTGACTCAACAGGGGCCAAGTGCTCGGGCATGTCGTTGTCCTAGGACACGTCTCTCGGACACACACTCAATCAGGCGCCTTGGCCCTGGGGACACCGCTGGCGTGTCCCGCGGACACCGCTAGTGTTCCCTTAACGTGTCCTGTGCCCCTTGAACAGGAAAATAAGGAAATTGAGGGAAGGCCTAAGGGCCGAGGTTCCCAGCCTATACTGACGAAGTTGGTAAGTCGGGACACGAGCGACGTATAGGAGCGGGTCCGAGCCCCCGCGGCAGGCCCTGCGCGGCTGAACCTTGCCCCATCATATGGAGCGGCTTGTAACCCCTGTGGGGGCTACGGACTGTAGGACCGGCCGCAGGACTCAACGCGCGGACTAGGGGTCCGTCAGGGATGTAAAAAGTAGGGCGTGGTCCGCCGCGGGCAAGC
>Ga0081534_100579_pt1 | contig 11427 bp, 10 predicted proteins | sample MonGeyMetagenome_FD_71019 | JGI IMG/M metagenome (GOLD analysis project Ga0081534, IMG submission 71019) | Hypoxic/sulfidic aquatic microbial communities from Monarch Geyser, Yellowstone National Park, USA - MG (SPAdes) v1 (version 2) | ecosystem: Environmental > Aquatic > Thermal springs > Hot...
GGAGCCATACCTCCTAACTATTGATGACTTAGATTTAGAGCACGGCATGTTGAGGATAGGTAAGGTGACCGCGACAAAGCGAGCCTTTATAGCATTCCTAAGGCCGGAATTCCTAGAGTGGATTAAAACCAACTATTTACCTAGAAGGGAGTCCTTCGTGAAGTCATTCATAGGGAGGATGAGCCAAGACTACCTGGGTGTTGGCGTTAACGTCGAGACTTGGTCTAGGAGACTCATCCCGTTCGATCAAGGTAGGCTGCGAAAAGAGATAAAGGATGTAGCCGAGCAAGTCCTGGGTAGAAGGTTTGAGCTCTACGGACTCAGGAAATTTTTTGCCACGTACTTATTGATGCAAGGGGTGCCGGAAAGCATCGTAAATGTGCTTCAAGGCAGGGCCCCACCGAGCGAGTATCGTGTTCTCATCGAACATTACTTCACGCCCAGGCACGAAGAGCTCAGGCGTTGGTATTTGCAACACGCGCCGAAGGTATGCTGTCAATAACCAGATACATTCATGGATGGATCTACATTACATGCAACGATTCACATTCATGCGCTCACAAACATTATATGGATTGTAAAACATTCATACGGGTGCGCACATTATATGCGGCATCGCACATTCATGAATCACAGAACATTACATGTTTCCTAGCACATTCATGCTCACCATTACATTACATGAGACCACCTACATTCATGCATCGAGCTACATTACATGCGTATATGCACATTCATGCCTAGCTGCGTATTCATTAGTCCCTGAACTAGGGGATTAATAAGCTTTTCCACAACGTGGGGACAAATATTTAAAGTTGCCTAACACGTATCAGCGGCGTGAGACGGCAAAAAACGAGCAGGGAGAAGCTTGGCAACATTGTGTCGACCCTGTTGATAATAATTGGGGCGGTGGGGTTACTGACATACCTACTATACCTACGGGGTCCAGGTAACGCCATCTTATATTACGCCCTCATCGCCCTCATGGTTTTGGGCATATTCTTGGCCCTCACCCTCGCCACCCTGTACTTAACTAGAGAAGTTGAATATCAAAAGGGATTGAACAATTACGAACATGGCTTGACATATTTTTAAGCTTTTCACACGTTAGTTTTGAAGTGGAATTGAACCTAAACAATGGGCAGGGATAGCAACGATTTCCATACGTCTCGTTCGAAGCCGAACGTAGCTAAAGGATTTAAAAGCTTTCCCTCCTACCCATGCAGGACTGAACGTGGCCGGAGGAATTTTTAAACTTTACCCCTCGTTGCTTCCCAAGTAAAATTGAACTTAAACACTAGGCAAAGTTATTATGGTTCCCCGTACAAATACTCAATTGACCGGTCCGGTCAGTAGTGTATTCTACTAGCGTAGTTGTTTATTTCCATCAAACGACTTACCGTCAACGGTCATCATTCTATCCCCCTTGAACAACTCCCTCATGATGTCAACGAGGGTATCGCGGACTTTCCATATTTCAACCTCTAAATTAGGTGGTATGGCCTTCCTCTTCGAAAGTTCCATGAACAAGTCAAATAATAGATACGTTATTTTCGCCAGGGTTATCAATCCTATGGGCCTGGCATTATCGTTGTTTACCAGCACCCTGACGGCATTGATAGACACGATGAAGTCGTAGAGGGCCAGGAGGGATAGCGAGGCATTGCTAACGTTGCCGCCATGGCCCACTGATTCCTGCAGCTCATGCTTAGCAGTGGCCTCAAATAAGGCTAACTCTAAATTTATCTTCGTGAATAGCTCATCCCAACTCGCTGACCTCATTAGTTCACCTATACATTTAATAGTATCCTCATTAATGCCCCTACCCCTGAGCACCTCCGCCGCCCTGTCCAACTCATTGGGACCTAGGTTGAGGCACCTCAAGTATTTAGTTACAAAATCCCCCTCCACAGGCTGTGCCTGGCCACTCTGCTGAACCTTAGATGAGCTAGGTTTAGGACCCAGCCTGAAAATAACCTCCCCTAGGCCCACCCTTCATCACCCCCGTCAATTCTCGGGATACATTTGTCATCCGTCGGTTGATAGGCCTTAAATATATTGATGCTTTCGGCCTTATCCCCAATTATAAACTTCAGCTCACCTTCCGTCAACTCATCGAGCTCTTTAACTGCAATATCACGTAGGTATTCGAAGGTAGTTTTCGCTCTTTTACACGGCTGCTTCTCTTCAGGAAGTTCAAGGAATGGCTCCACTCGATTAGCATCTATGGCTGCGACCAAGCGGCCCTTCGTCGTTTTCTTAACGTCATCATACCACTGGAGGAGTATGGCCTTCTTTAACAAATCTTCACCATTGTGGAATGATATGACGCCATTACCAACAACTGCAACCACCGCGTATGCCTTAAGGTATGGCGGGTTCGATATAAAACGCGCCAGGTTAACCAAGGTTTCCAGCTGATCAACCCTCACCAGTGTCTCATTGATTCCCTTGACCTCTATCAACCAGATCTCTTTAATCCTCTTGAGTAGATCTACATAACGTGTGGCAACAATATCTGGACTAGGTTTGAGGTTGAGATAGTAAACTTCGAAACTCCTACAGGACAGGGTGTTGATGACCAACTGTTCCGTTAACCATGGCATACTATCCCCCCACTATCGACTCCACCAGCCTTAGTAGCTCACCTCGGTACTTATGGTAGCTGTGGGCTATTAGCGCCAGTACGAAATCACCGGCGGGCTTACCCACGGGTGTTTGCTCAACAGGTCCACTGGAACCTGTAGCTCCACCTTTCACGCTAGCCTGAGGGTTAGAGCCCTCAACCTGCGGGGCCGCTGAGTTATTAGTGGCAGGTATACCGGTAGCCACCAATTTCTTGTTTTCCGGCACGGAGACAGTTGTCGCAGCCTTAGCATCACCACTCCCACTGCTGTCTCCTGACCTACCCGCCGCAGCTACGGCGGTAGGTTTGGCTACAGGTGAGGTAACCTTGTTACTAATTAACAATTTGTATTTACTGGGCACAGGGCCAGCACGGGGGATGCGTGGACGTACACCAGTATGTACAGTTGCGCGCACTTGGGTGGCCTTAACACCCCCTCCCTCCTCGTCCTCATCCTCCTCCCGTTCAATTTCAGCCTCCTCCCTCCTCACCTCATCCTCGATCTTTGACCTAACTAACTGCAGTAATTTATGCCCAAGTTCGTCATGGTGTGAAAAGACCACGACCCTATTTCGCACCCTCACCATCCCAACCACGAAATCGGGATACCCTAAAATGTCCACATTCCTCCTGATAAAACGGAGTATGAGCCCAGGGCCTAGGATTATCGATTCAAGGGCGCCAACAACCCCCATAGTAACCCACCTTTTTCGCTCTTTTTCGACCTCCTGTCTCAACACATCCTCGAACCTGTTAATCAAATCCCTAATCACGTCGCTGCGGGTCACCCCCATCCTCTGCGCCAACTCATCCAACTTACGTAATTCCTCCTCGCCGAACCTCACAGTCACATTGACCGAATTCACAGGCTCTGACAAATGCCGGAATTCTTAAGGGTTTTCAAAACCCTGCAATACATGGTATTGCACGAACGTGAACCCACGATACTCAAGGCACGGCTCAAATGACGTGGGGCCAGCCCGGGGCACCTCAAAACGACCTCATTAGGGCAGTTTAAGTAGTGCAGGGGAATCGAGCCTTTAGGTGCAGGGTTAACACCAAACTTACCCCATGCGCCACCTCCCCTAGACCATACTCCCCAACCTGCGGGCTTTCCTTCACGATATCACGATAGGTATTGGCAAGTAAGCCCAGTTAGTACTACTACTCTGAGGGGGCCTCAATCAACTAAATCCGGCAGTGCCCGGCCGCCAGCACCAGGCCTATAATTAGGCTTCCATGCCCTGGTTTTCTTTCTATTCCTCGTCGATTCCAGGTACTCATTGAGTTTGGAGCCCATGGGCGTGCAGGTTGTGAAATGCGCTGTGTGGAGTATGCAAATTACTGGGCCTTAAAACTTAAGGAGTAGCTAATCCTTAATTGTAACTAGTTGGGGCTTACTTAATGCCTTGGTTTATCTACCTCAATGATTACTTCATACCCACCGAGGTTAAGGCATATACGATTGAAGATGCCGTCAGGGCTGGGCTGAGCATTGCTAGGGAGCTCCTCGGCTCCGTTAATCGTTATTGTCTCTATGAGGGCAATAACGAGGTCGTTATTGAATTTTGGAGTGGTGATGAGGGTGCTGTTAAGTTGATTTACTCCGAAAATCCAACCGAAGCATTGATGCACTTCTACGATGAAGAAAGGAAAGGTTTAATCAGATGTAAACCTGCTTAGTTTATTCCTAACAATACAATATTCACACAGCGATTCTGAGCTATCCAGTGAATTTAGAATTAATGGTGAAGTTTTATTGTGGATCGCGCCTTGATATTTGCCTTAGGGCTGCACTGAATTGTTCGTATAACTCCTTTAATTCACTCCTTAAAGTTCCTTCCTTGTCAACACTTATTGGGCTTGTGCTTAGGCACTTGATGACGTCAACATCCATGTCCATCCTAGTCCCCCTCCCAAATTGTTCGGTGAGTCTTCCAAAGTTGGCATTGGCGTATTTATCGAATGCATTAGCCAAGCACTTAACGGCATCCTCATTAAGCTCCCTAACGTTAAGTACAGGTAATACCCTCCACTGTGCTATATTTAACCTTGTGTATGCCTCCTCGGTTATCTCCATGAACGCAAACACCGTCAAGATGCCCCAGAAGCTATTTAGCCAGAGTGTCAATGCCTTCTCCTGCTTCTCTGTTAGGTTCGTCTTCACCATGAAGTAAACATTCGATATGGCTGGCTCGGTAGACCTCAGAGCTATCGCATGGTGTGTGTTCCACCTAATCCTATTCGGTAGGAAGAACCTCGTGCGCAATGATTTAATCCTCCTAGCCTTGCTATTGTCCATATCAGGCACGTACGCATTAGGTTGAATTAACATTTTATTAGCGACCTCCTCACCCCCACCGCAAATCATCGGTATATACGGCACATTCAGCCTATTTCTATAGGCATTGCAATCAACCCTATTACCGCGGACGATTAAGTTGAAGGCCTCAATCACATCGCCGCCCCTATTAACGCCCATATCGGTGATTAAATCATTAAAACGTGATAAAGGCGTCCTTATTGTAATGCCTCCGATTTCCACCTCATTCCTCTTAATCATGTTGTCAAGGTACTTAAATAACCCTTCATAAACCAAGATGTTCCAGTTCAGAATATAGTTAAGTAAGTCGCCCCTCTTAACTCTGGTGACGTATGCCGTAGCCATATTCCCCCCAAGTGACACATACCCATACCTCCTCCTCATAACCTCATCAGCAAGCGCGATGGCCTCCAATGCCTTACTAGGCTTCCTTAACAGATTTATGATAACCGTCTCCTCATCGGGACTGTGTTCGTCTTGTCTCTTAGCTACGATGAGGACCTCGTTTAGGTTTGCGCTTTCAGAGAAGTTGTAATTCCCTGGTTCACTACTTACAACAACGTACTTAAGGTGGTACTTGGTAGCCAGGAGGACTCTGGCCAGGAACCACGAGACACCCATCAGGAGGTTCCTCGGGAGGACGAAGGCGACTACACCATTATTCTCGTTATTCTTAATGAAGTTATGGGCTAGGTATAGGAATAGTAGCCCCTCACCGGCTTGCCCAATATTTAAGTACTCACTGAGACCCCTCTTACCATCGATAATCTCCTGAATTGTGTTTTGGAACATGTGAATTATGTTTTGGAACACGTCCCTGTGAGCTTTGGCGTTTTCGATTAGGGATTGCCTAGCACTCTTCCTAACATTGTTAAGACGGTTAAGTAGATCCTGCCTTGCGTTTTCATCAGCTACGAAGCCGAATAACCCCCTCCTTTCGCTTTCTTCGCCATAGGTTTCAGGTCTACCCGTGGCTCTAGTGAATGGTGGGTTCATGATTATCAAATCGAACTTATCTGGAATTGTGAATGTGCCCTCGACACCGCTGACACTAACCTTCTCCACGGCACCTTGTAACCCACCCTCAATGAATTCTAGGATACCCCCAACACGTTTACCATTATTGAGTAGTTCAAGTGAACCCAACCAAGGTACCCTATTAGGCTTATTCAATATGCCCAGATAAATCGTGAACACGTTCTCCTTTGTTATTTTACCCTGGGGACCTATTAGGGCTAGGTTTATTGCCGTTATCTGTGAGGCATACCTCAATGCATCAATACCGTACACACCATCCTCGATTAAAGCCTTACCAACATCATCAAGGCTAATGTTAACATTATGGCGCAGTTTCATTGTTGAGACCAGGCGTGTTAACGCACTATAGGTTGCAGTGAGCAATGTGCCGCTACCACAGGCAAAGTCTCCAACCTTAACCCCACTAACCTTACTCGCAATGCCCTGGGCTTCCTTAGCATTTAAACTAGTTACCCCACTCTCATCGATGCCGAAGAGTGTGTAAGTCGCCAGTGTAGCAAGCAGGTATGCTGCAGGTACCTCCGTGTAGAAGGTGGCGAAGCCCTTCTTATGGGCGATGTCACCCACAATATTATGGTAAACCCTACCGGCGAAGTCCCTCCTCAACAGGTAACTATTCTGAGAAACCCAAATACCAAGGTCAATTAAACGCCTAACAGCATTACTGGCCGTGGGTGGTAACCTATCTAAGATTTTAATGGTTGTTTCCACGGCAGTCCTATAATCATACTTAAGCAGTTCCTCAAGCGCCCTCCTCAGGCCCTCAATGGGGCCGTGATTCTCCACGTATGAGTGAATTGAGCCTAGGCTGTGGGCTGACCTAACGTGCTCATAGAAGACTGTGGATAATAGTATTGAGAGCCCGGCCTGCCCAAAGACAACCTCAACATCTCTAGTCTCAGTTAGACTTAACCCATAAAGCCTATAGAGGATGTCGTAAATATCCTGCCAGATATGTTGAGCGTGAGTGCTCATTTTTTGAACGAAGTCATTAACACCATCAATAACCTTATTCAATGCTACTTGAACCTCCTCCTCAGCAATTAAGTACTCGATGGAGTGCATAATCAAGTCTCTAATGAAGTTTAGGTCAACATCGACAAACCAATCAGCACTTAACTTGGCACGAACTCTTCCAGTTATGAACTTAAGTAATTCCGACTGTGGAGATGGTATGAATAGCGCTGCGTCAAACCTTGAGCTCCTTATCACTTTCTCGAGCTCGCTAGTGCTTAAATCAGAGCGGTACCTGTCCCCCTCTTTAAGCCACAGTGCTATTGCGATGTCGAACCCATCCTCCTCAATCCTCCTCCTGGCATCCCTCTCGGCATCCCTCTTATCATAGGACGACTCTATGACGATGTTGAATCCCCTGTAATAACAACGAATATCGGGCCTCCTCCTACCACTGGGGCGCTCGGGCCTACAATCCAAGCCGAACTCCTTGCTAAATGAATTAAGTAAATCAGCAATCCTAATATTCACCTCCTCCTCATGAACCCTACCCCCACGAGCACTACACATCTACACAACCTACCCAAAGAATATTTTATTTTAGGATTATATTTAAATTACCAAGGCTAATACTGCTGCTGTTTTTCTTTTTGTTAACTGAGCAAGCATTAAGTCGTGGAGTTCACCGAGCGGATGGTTATAAAACTCTATGAATCTGCAGGATTCGAAGTTTTCTACATCAACTGCCCATGTTGCGACGTAATCGCTAGAAAACGAGGGCGGTTGGTCCTCGTGGAGGTGAAAGGTACTGGGCACCCATTCATCAGCATTCGCCAAGCGTGTTCCTTTTTCCGCGTAGCTGAGCTCATTGGAAACGCCGAGGCTGTCATTGCCGTTGTTGGCAACGGCAAAATATTGCTGTACAATTTGGTGGATTTAATTGATTACTATGGAATTGATTGTAGTGACGACTCCGCGTTATTTGACGATGAGGAGCTCGATATTGAGCAAATCGAGCCATTTGACGAACATGAATATTCAGAGTTTGCATGAACCAATAATTTTAATTAATTTGAAATATTATTACTTCACTGAGTTTATAACATTCAGTTCCTCGATATACTCAACCGAGCCTGCCTTAGCCAACGCCCTAACCACGCCCCTCACTGCCGTGTAGAGCCTGTTGAACGATGCGTCGTTGATGTTTATTCTCACGTCAATGCTTGAGCTAATGCCCAGGGCACGCCTGAACCCAACAACACGAGCATCACCACTCCTCAACACATAAACCACGAGCCTAAGCAAACCAACGCTTGGATACCTAACCAGGTAGTTACCGAGCAACCAATCAACGAAGCCCCCGATTACGCCAACCCCAACGCCCAAGGCCCTACACAACCCCTCGATTACCTCACCCGGAACCTTCACCACAAGCACCACCAGCAAATGATTATTGAGAACCAAGTCAAGCGGTAGCTTGACTTAATACTCACGGGGAAGCACGTGCCGTACCCACGGCACGAGAGAAACAACGAGGAGTAGAACGCATATTTCAATCGCCCAGTGCACCCACCGGTGCACTTGACGTTGCACCAACACGTGAAGACTAAGGCTTTAGTTTGCATGTGTTTTTGCACCGTGTGGTGCACCGTGGTCTGCACCGTAACGTGCCTCTTTCTCTTTGGCAATTGGTGCTTACTCTGCATTGGCGCCGCCTTGTGGTGTGCTTCCTGTGTCTTCTGTTGCTTCGGTGGTTGGCGGCGCTAGGCATAGGGCTGTTCGTGTTAGTCCCTGTGGCGTCTTGATCCTATGCTTAATGGGTGTCAGCCCCATTAGTGCCTTGATTGCCTTTGCGAGCGGGTCTTGGTTGTTGATTACGGGTTTCAGGCTCTTCGTGTCTATTTCCCTGAGCGCCTTGGTTAGCTGATGCATCGCGAATTCAGTCTGGCTTTCCTGTGCTATGCCGAGTTGTTCCAGGGCTGTTCTGAACTCCTGGGTCTTCATGGTTTCGGTGAGTTGTTTGTAATCTATCGCTAATGTCTCCAGCTCATCAGTGTTTATGCCCATGCTCTTTAAGGTCTCTATTGGTATGCAGAGCAGTTCGTCAGTGGTTACCCTCGCGCCATATGCGACCTTCTGTATCGCCTCTGTTACGGCAGGGTTCTCGGCGATAATGCCATACAGTGCCGCTGGGTCGCTCGGCACTTTCTCAATTGACGGCTTAAGCCTTGAGTACGTGAGTTGGGCGACTGCCAATATATCATTAATTAATTTATTGAATTTATCCATTGCCGTGGTTTGCTCGGTCTGTCTTGTGCCGTGCTTGTCGAGCCACGTATAAATAGCGAACATGAGGGCGTTCCTCGCGACGTGGCTGTTGAGTATTGGTATTTGTCGTTTCACGCAGTCATATACGTCATCCAGGTCGCCTTCACAAGTAAGTTCCATTGACGGCACGGTGGCTTTAAGCTTCACGGCGTACCTGATGCCGTTGACGTCATCGATTACTTGTACGTCCTCGACAACGACGGGTATCACCATTTTGTCGCCCCTATATACGCCGTCGTCCTTTATTTCGAAATTCTGGGTGCTCGACCGCCTAATCATTTCCTTGATGAACTCCTTGGTCAAGTCCGTGCTCTGCCCCGAGGTCGAGTTTATAAAGTCCTGGTTGGATTCATTACTGTCCGACATGGGCACCCTCTCCCGTGGGCGTGGGGCTCACCCACGCCCACCGGGGGGCGATTTTAAAGCGAGGCGTGTTGGTTCACGTGTTATGCCGACGTCATCGTCCTTGAGCCCTTCAGGCGTTCGTAATCGTCAAAGTGAACCCAGATAGTGCCATTCTTAGCCTTCACGACCTGCCACGTTGGTATTTCAATTACCCACTCATTGCCCTCTTTCGTGATTACTTTCAACTTCACAAGCTCTTTAACCATCTCCTCAGCGCCCAACCCCTCCTTACCGACAATGTTAAGTACGTAGTCGGTATTGTCGACCGTAACGCTGAGTCTTAATACGACGCGACCGTCTTGTGTTTGCCCCGCTTTCAGCAAGTTCTTTATTCGTGCCCTTGTCGTGAAACTGAACGGCATCATGAGCTATCACCCGCGTTCGGCACGATTATTATCACATTCAGTTTCGCTTTGTTTTTATGCAACTCCTCCCACAGCTCATTCAATTCCAGCGGCAGATACAACAAAAAGCGATTCCCCGACTTCGTTAGTCTCCTCCTCATGAGCGGTATCGTCCTTATTGCACTTACTACTTGGCTCTCCATTTTGGTCGGCACGTTGGCTGTGCCGAAACTTAAATAGTTGCTGTTGATAGGTTCTCGGTATAATACCGTGAAATTTGAATTTGCGGTAAGGAAAAGTATTTAAACGCGGATTGAATGACAGATTGGATGGGCAGTGATGAGCGTGGGAGGTGCTATGACTTAACGAGAACGTTTATGGATGAACGGTGGAGGTGGTTGATCGATACCGTGGATTGTGCGATTGAAAGGTATAGGGAGGCGAGGGGTTTTGTAACTGAAAGGGAGATCATTGAGTGCCTAAGGAACCGTGGATTAAAGAGCCAGGACACTGCTGGGAGGGACATTGATTCGGCGAGCAAACACCGTCTTCTCATTAATAAAAGCGATGCCGCCAAGTTTGATTCAGCGTTTAAGGAATTGGGCGGTCATGGCTCTTGGGTGCCGACGGTCAGGGGCCTATTGGCTGTGGCGATAGCACGTGCGGCCAAAAATGATAAACGGCAAATGACCCTCCTAGCGGGCATGGTCGGCATAGCTGCACGGTTGTATGAGGCGGCGTTACTTGGCGGTATATTGGACGCATACCGGGAATTAGTTCGGCCTCCGTTCGTCATAGACGGCAGGTTGTCCGAGGGCGAGCGCGGGTTCAGGCTGACGTTAATACTAAGGGGCGAAGAGCCGAATGAGAGGGAGAGGCGGGTCGTGTGCGAGGGCACTGTGGATGCCGTTTACGAATGTTTGAGAAGAAGCGCGCCAATAGTTGAGGAATATGTTAATAAAATTGATGATAAAATTAAAAACATATTAATTAGGCATATTGCAATTAGGAGGTCGTTCGAGGGTGACGCCATACCAGTGCGCCCTGGCGAGCTGGACGATTACGTCAGGGATATAGACAGTCTCGTCAAGGTTGCAGAGTACCTAATGGCTATATACAATGTGGTTTATACCGAGCTTGAGACCGCGTTCAGGTCGCTCGTTAAGGAGGTCGTGAGGAGGGAGCTCGGTGAGGGAGGGCAAGCATGACCAGCAGACCTGGTATGCATGACTGCCCATGGAGGTATGCATGGTTAGGAGGGATAGAATTGAGGAATGAACCGTAAAGGGTGGTAGCCGGGCCCGGATTCGAACCGGGGTCAACGGGTCCAAAGCCCGCCATCCTTGGCCGCTAGACGACCCGGCTAAACCCAATTAACAACCCCAGTTTAAAAGCGCTACGCATCGCAA
>Ga0081534_100580_pt1 | contig 11412 bp, 9 predicted proteins | sample MonGeyMetagenome_FD_71019 | JGI IMG/M metagenome (GOLD analysis project Ga0081534, IMG submission 71019) | Hypoxic/sulfidic aquatic microbial communities from Monarch Geyser, Yellowstone National Park, USA - MG (SPAdes) v1 (version 2) | ecosystem: Environmental > Aquatic > Thermal springs > Hot...
TCCGGCTGGTAGTCCTAGGTTCATGGCTATGCTGGCTGAGTTGGATGGCTTGAGCGAGATAGAGAGGGCTATTGTGGCGAGTAGGTTGGTTAAGAGGGACGACCCAATACTCGAGTTGAAGCCCGAGGATTGGGTTGCGTTGGTCAAGGAGAGGATTGGTGACGTGTTTGCTGACGCCTTCGAGAGGTGGCTTAGGGCGAGGTGCAGGCAATGAGGAGCGATAAGAAGCTGGACAAGCTCGACAAAATCGACAACAACCTGGAGAGGGTTGTTACTAGGCTCAAGCAGCGAAAACTTAACGTCGAGGTTGAGTCTTTAGTGGATATGAGGGCTGTTAGGCAGTGGAGTAGTAGGTGCGTTGAACCGCTTAGGCAGTTCTGCGAGAAAGTACTGACTGAGCTCTACACTCACTACACGCCGGTTTCGGTGAACAACCTACTAAACGAGGTTGTGCAGAGGGGCCTTAGGCTCGAAATCGCACTAGCCCTGGCTAGCCAATTCGACCCCTTGCTGAGCAATGATACCTTGTTGAGGAGGTATATTGAGGAGGGATTCGTTGATTGGGATTACCTAGTCTCGGTAATCAATGGCTTTGGTTATAGGTTCGGCGTGGATGAGCTTAGGAATTTACTGGCTCAACCTGTTGTTGAGACTCCCAAGAGAAGATTTAACCTGCCTAGGAGCCTTGGTTTGTCGATTGTTAAGGGCCTTAAAAGGCAGTAGCCACTGAGGCGTGGGGCTCAGCGTAAAAATCAGGTGGTTCCTCCTAATTGCAGTAATCATAATGGGGATTGCCTACAAGCCACTATCCCTACTCCTAATACCGCTGCTCCTCTATAGGGAAACAAGGGACTGGATAATCGATGGACTCTACTCACTGGTTTTCCCTGGCTTAGCCCCCAGGCTTGAGGTTTTTGAGGACTACGTCTTTGATTACAGGAACAACATCGCCCACGTGTTTTACTCCGCTGAGCCTTTGTTCGATATCTCCCAATTGAGCGGTCAGCAGTACGTGAACCTAGTCAACGAGTTCACTCGCAGATTGAGCCTAATGCCAAGTGAGGCATTCGCATTCATTAGGCTTGGTGATAATAAATACGCCAGGCTGAGCAGGAAGGTTGAACCCACGGAAGCCGGACTGAGCGAGTTCACCAACTGGGTGAAAGGTAAGGAGGTTTTGCTCAGGCAGTACTTCATACTGAGCCCCGTCACGGGCTCGGAACTTAGGAAGTTAGTAGGGTTCCCGAGGAGCCCATCACTGGCTAGGCTAATCGCTGCCTTAGCGATTCTTGATTTCGCCGGCTTCCTATTCATGGGAATCTACGGCTTAATAGCATTAGTTGCCCTAAACGCACTAGCCATTAGGGCTAGGCACAATTACTCGGTGATCAAGGGCGGAGAGCTGAGCAAGCTAAGCCATAAGTTGACGGCGAGTGGCTTACTCTTCACTAAGCCATCCGAGGAGGATTTGAGGAGCATCGCCGAGGCATTTGTTTCAAGCAACAACAACTTCATGCTCTCGATAAGCGGTAACCCGCAGTTCAGGGGCGAGGTCTCCAGGACCGTTGTCTCAAGCCACACCAAGCTCATAGTGCACGAAAACCCGAGGGCAATACCCAAGGCGAGCCAGTGGGCTGTGGTCCTCGAGAGAATAAACGAGAGAGGAGAGGAGCCTGTCAAGGCCATGGTCGCGCTGGATAAGCCATCAAACATTCTGCTCTTGTTCACCACCAGATCAACAACACAGATGCACATTTGGGCTTTCCCAAGCATTGACGAGCTCGGTTATGACTTAGCCGTGGTGCCGATATTCCACGGTGGTAGGGTCCTCTCGGAGAGCCTTAGGGCTAGGGTTTACTTGGGTAGGGATAGGGAGAACAAGGAACTATGGATTGACTTTGATTCGCTGCCCTCAGGCTTCGGCGCAATCATTGCCTCAACTGGTATGGGTAAGACTAAGACTATGAAGAGGATATTGCTTGAGCTGGTGGGGAGTGGTATTAGTGTGACTGTTTTTGATCCGCACGGTGAGTACAAGATACCAGGCATCGAGCCCGTGGATATCACGCAGAGGTTCTTCAACTTTTTTGAGTTGAATGGCGTGACTGAGGCGGAGCGGATTCATCGATTATTGCTCGGTTTCGAGATGTTGGGTATACCGCAAGAGGCCATTTTGCCGGACCTGAGGGCGGTCTACAAGACCGGCATCTACAAGGACTTCCATGGAGCTATGGAGTTCATCAGGGCGAGGTTTGATGATGACTCCCCCGTTGGTTTGGTCTTCGATAGGTTGATGCAGCTCCTAGAGAATGCGGAGATTGTGCCGATTTCGGAGTTAATGAACAACAAGGCATTGCAGTTTTCAGCCGTCAGGAGCCCAGACCTGAGGGCATTCCTCATGGGCATTACGGTTGACCACATGTATTCATTCGCAATGTCCCAACCAATCATTGAGCGTTTACAACACTTGATAGTTGTTGATGAAGCCTACGACGTCCTCAAAACCCAATTGATAGAGTACATTGTGCGTGAAGCAAGAAAGCGCGGGGTTGCGACCATCTTCATCACGCAGACAATAAGGGACATTAGGGAGGAGATCCTAAAGAACATGCCGTTCATGATTGTTTTGGGAGGCAACGCCGCATACGTCGAGGACGTGGCCAGCGTCCTAAACCTAACCGATGAGGACAAGAGGTGGTTATCAACGGCTTTGCCACCACACATGGCAGGACTAACCGCGAAAGCCATAGTCATAACAGAACCAATAAGGAGACAAGCAATAATAGAGCTGGAGCCTGTGGTTAAGGGGTTGGGCTGAGTTAACAATATATTTTGTTTTGTATTGTTTTATTGCAGATTCTATGGCGGATGTAGATTTAGCGAAGATAAGTGAATTGCCTAATACGGCTAAGGTTTTATCGTGGGCAGCTATTGCCTTAGCGATTATTGGCTGTGCACTATCAATATCTACGGACTTCCTCTCACACGAAATCGCTTCATACACGCCCTTCGCATCTTTACTTTTGTTTGCATTGGCGTTTATTCTCTGGCTCTGGGTTGGCCATAAATTTGTGGATGTGTATCATGAGCTCCTATTCGCATCATTTAAGGTATCCCTACCGGACTCGATGATTGAAGGAACAATCATTTCGTTTGCAAATTATTTCGCATATGCCCCCATTTATTACATCCTGCTCTTCATGGGCATCTTGAACATCGCTTTTTATGGACCAACGAGGGCATCGGAAATTCATAGCGTAATATTGCCGCCACGGTCATCATCAGTGCTATTGCAGCCGTTCGTGAGCACCTTAACTGTGGCGATACCAGTCGCCGTATCGATAATCCTGGGATTGAGCAGGCAGTATAGTGATCCAGTATTAAGCAATCCCTGGTGCGTAATCCAACTGCAGGATGCCCTTAAGGAGAACCTTAAGAGCAATAGGGGGTGGTTACTAGCGTTTTCCATTGCTACATTATTCTTCTTTGCACTCTCGCTCACCCTCATGTCCATGACGTTAACGCCGAAAACCGACGTTTCAACCATACTCTGGGCATCGTTTATCCTAGGTGTAACCCTCGGCCTACTAGCAGGCGCTATACATTCCTTGATATTGGATATAACGATAAGCGACGTTATGTACCTATATTGCTCAATGGAATCACTCAAGAGAGAACTAGCAGGGCAAGGAGAACGGCGCATCAGTACTCAAGGGACAGAGGCGCGATAAGCTTATTTTAAATTAAGATATAGGTTGAGGTGAATTATGGCTAATTGCCTCGTCTACTACGACAAGGGTAGGGCCACCTCGTGGATCGGGGACGCCGCGGGTGAGGTCCTAGCCAACGAGCTTGAGAGGATGGGTTTCAACATTGTCGATGCCGTTGAATTAAGGCGAAGGATGGAGGATGCCGTGAGGAATAACGAGGCAGGGAAATACGTAGTGGTCTTCGCTAGGGACGTGGTGCCTCATGATGTTTTTGATGCCGTTAATAAGGATGCGCCGCAATTACCACAGACAGGGATTGCCAATCTAAGATCGGATATTCCGCCTGATACCCTCTACGCCGATACACCTCTCGTTAAGTTTCTCCATAGGGGTGGTAACATTGTTTGGCTTGGCGATGTGCCGTTCTGGTACGTGACGAACCCGCAGAAGCCGACGGAAACACTTCAGTTATGGATTTGGCCACACGTAAACTTCTTCGCAATATTAGGCGTGGTCCAGGTCTTCAGTAATATCCCGCAGCCAACGTATGAGGACTTAGCGGAGCTGGGTACGTGGCTTTCGAAAAGGCCCGTATTAGTCTCCCCGAAAATAATAATTAACGCTGACAAAGTCAATGAAGGCGCGGTTAATGATTGCAAGAGAAGGAATGGGTTCATACCGTTAGCTAAGACATTTGTTTTGAACGGGGCAGTGGTATCCTGGTTAATCAGGCTCCCTGATGGCTCTACATACAATATGATTGAACCACTGAGCAGAGAGCTCCAAATTTCAATAAGGGCTTCAAGACTAGCCACAGAGCTTGGATTAATGGGTGGCATATTTATACCAATAAAAATTCCAATCCGAGTTGGTGGTGAACATAGGCGTGAAGCTGTGAGAGAAGAGCGAGAAATCACGGTTTCGCAGCAACCCTCAGGGCCTATTTCAGGATTTTTCGAGGCATACCCAGCATGGATTAAGTGCGTTGGTAGGGGCTTATTCGTTAGGCTTTGGGACTACGAAATAAGGCTCGATAAAGATGGGAACGCGACCGTGACCGAGGAGGAGGTGAGGGACATGGCTGGAAAGATAAAGGATTCATTGGAGAAGCTCGGTATTAAATGCCCTAGTGATTAATACATCGCTAGCCGCAATCGGGCTTGAGCCGACGGTGAAGGGCTTGGGTTGATTCCGTTATGGATACTCCGTTATGGATGCACCGCTGAGGAAAAACGATTTTAAATTAATAGCGATGTTGTCGATTAAGCATGCCGGCTAAGGGGCAGCTTAGGAGGGTTGGGGAGGTGGTTGTTGGATTCTTTAACCCTGGCATAGCTGGTTGGTTATTCATTCTTTTCTTCATTATTTTATTTGCGATCATAGGACCTATCGTGTTGAGGATTGGCAAGTTATTCGTTAGGCCAATCTTTTGGCTTTACGAATCCAGGAACTACTCGGTTGGCCTAAGCCTAACAGGTTTAATAATCCCCGTAATTGTGGCTATCGCACTGGCTGGGTTACTGAGTAGGCGTGGGCATAGGGTTGTGCCGGCAATGATGGTTAATGCTTGGTTCTGGTTTTTCGTAATAATCTACGTAGTCATCATCACAGCCTTACCAGTGATGTCGTCAATAGCCGCCGCGGTGCTGTTTAGCCTAAACACGCCGATGATGATTGCGGCACCGCTAATATTCATCACAGCCTTCGGCCTAGCACGCGATGTCGATGAGGGCGGTTACTGGGTTGCTGCTGAGGCGTACATAGTGTTGTTCATACCCCTAGTACTCTCCGACTCAACAACAGCCCTAATGGCTGGCGTTGCGATCGAGGTTGTGCACCTATTCACCGAGGCATCACTCGTGATCGGAGGCTACGGAGCCATGGACGGGCTAATACTAATACCAATAGAGGCGGCAACGGCGGCGTTAATCACTACAGCCGTGATGAGGCGTACATCAGGGAGGCTGAGTATAATCGCTAGATTGTGAAATGGTATAATTGCTATCGAACTTAACCTAAATTTAGTAAGACCTTACACATAAACTGCGTAAATAATACTTAAATAATGGCTTAACTGACGATAATTCATGGTTAAAGAAGCAAAGGTATCAGAGTGCCCCCGCTGCGGGCGACCACTTATTAGCAGAGATTCACACAACTTACGCTTTAAGTTCTGTCCTAACTATCATTACGTAATCATAGAACCAATAAAGTTCAACAGATACTTACCTATTAATGTCGATGAGGTTTGTAAATGGCTCAAGGAGGAGCTAGACATAGCTAAGAATAGTAGGAGAGTTATAGGCTACGTTGAAGAGATAGTAAATCAGTGGGGCGGTGCGGGATTACAGGCTGAAGTGAAAGCTAAAATAATAGCTAAGTATGCAAATATGCTTTTGCCAGGTAGTGTAATATCTATAGGTAACAAGCTCTGCAAGATACAAGATATTAAGTCTCAGGATATTAAAAACGAAAAATACACGGAAGAGTACATAGAGGCAAGACTTAACGTATCTATAAAGGAGCCCCTCTCCGGTAAGGAGCATCGCATAAGTATTGCAGAACCGACAATCCTATACGAGGCAGCCCTTGAAATAATGGGTTGTAAAGAGGCGGCGTCGGAAGACGAGGATAATGCCGAGAACGAAAAGCCTAGGCCCAGCTATACATTATATGGCATAGTAACCCCTGCATATAAATGCGCTGAGAACTGCAATTACATAATTGATAATAAAAGAAGAAGAAAAATAGCTCGATGTGGGACATGCGAAAGTAAGAACCATGGTTCCAACGAAAATGAACAGAAACCCTGCTTTTACATCCACTTACTACAAGAGCCGAAACACGATTATGAGAGCTACACGAAAATAAGAGGCATTAAGTTGGATGATGATCAGAGGAGGGCGATTGATTCGATACTCAATCTATGGCTTAGTCCTCTCTATTTCACGATTTTCAATAATAAAATCTACGTTAACACTCAACAAATCGCTCCTCCCGGATTCCTAGTCATCGAGGGTCCTCCCGGCACTGGTAAGACCACCGTAATTGCCATCGCAGCCTGCGCATTGGCGAGGGCTGATTATAAGGTCTTGATAACGTCCCACACAAACATAGCCGTAGACAATGCCTTAGAGAAAATTGTGAGCCTGTGTCCCGACCTTAAGAATAAGGTAATTAGAGTTGGGCCGCCATTCAATATCAGCGAGAAATTACAGCACTTTATTACGAAAGCCCCCTCAATAATATTGGATGGGAAAATTGTTGGTATGACCATTGCCGAGCTCGCAGTTCTTCATAAAAAGTATAACCTTGAGAATTACGCTAAAAATTTCGAGCGTTGGCCATTGTTTGACTATGTATTCATTGATGAGGCGTCGATGGTGCCCCTGGGCATAGCCATAATACCCATCCATTACGGTCTCAGGAGGGTGATACTTGGCGACACGAGACAACTACCGCCAATAACAAAGTCTCAACAACCTACTAGGGCTGCTGAGTCAGTACTTCAATTGCTTGTTGATGATGGTAGGGTACCTATTGTTAAATTGAGGACCCAGAGGAGGGGCGTTGAGGGGATCTTCGATTACGTAGGTAAAGTGTTTTACCAGGGAGAGCTGAAAACAGAGTCCTCAATCGAGCCCATCTGCTTTAAGGAGGCAAAGTACGGCGATGCAATTGATAAGGCCCTAATCGGCGACGGCGTCAATATTTGTAACCAGGATGGGCAGAAGAGAAAACCAATAATCTGGATCGATGTTGGCGGCACTACCGAGTGGATTAAGTTAGAGGATATATACGGGGCTCCATCTGCAATTAACCGTGATGAGGCGTGCCTGGCAGTGATTATTTACATGAGACTTCGTGAGTATCTTAAGTATCAGTATCAAAATATTGCGGATAGAGTCGCAATAATAAGTACGCATAGGGCTCAGTCAGTATTGATAGAGAAAGCTATTAAAAATCTTGGCCTCGAGAAACCAGTAACGGCCTACCTAGTTGCTGCGGGCGGAGGTAAGAACTCAAAGGAAATAATTGATGCGAAAGGTATCGAGTCATTACTCGACCTGAGGGTTTCGAAAACAGTCGATAGTTACCAGGGGCGTGAGAAGGATATCATTATCTACTCAATGACTGCCGATAGATACCACAGGGCTCTCGCGAACTACGCGAGGTTCAACGTGGCAATTAGTAGGGCTAAGAGGATGCTCATCATACTCTCCTCAATGGGTGAGAACGACCTAAAGAAGTTACCATGGATATACTTGTTGACAAAAACTGCGCATACCCATAGGGTGCAGATTGATAGAAATGCCGTAGGAAATAATGATGTATGTAAGAAAATCGACGAGATAGCTAACGTACTTAAGATATTCGGTTCTTAATTTTGATGGTTCAAAAAGGCTTACGTGCATGTAACCATAAAATAACCACTAAATAACATAGGAGCACCTAACCAAGCCAGTCTTCTCGGCGTTGTAGTAATGCATCAATGCTTTAACTGAATATATAATGTATGTATATTAATTTCTCTAAATATTTTAATTCCTTGGTTAGGATCATTATTTAATGAGTAATGTGGATAACGACGTTGAGGAGTCAGCGGAGGAGAAAGAGGATTACTCACGTGTTGTTCCTGTTTTAATCAAGTTCATTGGAAAGTATAGGAAGGTACTTGTTAATGGTTCTAGGGATGTCGGTAAATCCTTATACGTAAGGCAAGCAGTGCTAACGCTAACTTATCAACATGAAGAACAGAGAAAACGGTATTTACCAGTGTTCCTAGAATGTCCAATCTCTGCCGATATCGTGTTACAGTTAACGAGGTTTTCACGCTTCCGTACTGAAAATACCTCATTACCACCTCATTACGATATAATACCGATAATTGTACTGGATAATGCACACCGATGCAGTGATGAGGATTTGATGAGGATTAATTCACAACTACCGAAAGACGCTAAGCTAGTCCTAATCGCACCATCGGCGGGGATTAGGCCGAGCAAGTCTGAGTACTTCTCCTATAGGATCTTACCGTTTAGATTCGTTGAAGTGGCTGAAACAATAGTAGACAAAGATATCCGATACATCTTAAAAAGGAGTCACTTAGAGGGATGCGGACGCATTGATAACTTAAGCAGTATCAATAAAGTGCATGAGCTTCTCGAGAAGATTCGTGGCTCTTCTGATCATGGCTCATTGATGAAGTTGTTTAGGTGTTACCTGATTTATGGTGGTACCGCGCATGGTGTTAGATACATAAGTGATTGTATAAATAATAAAGAGTTAAAAGGTATTAGTCATGCGTTCTTTAAGAGCGTGGGGAAGATCCTTGATGATGCGAAGGAATACAGCAAGTATTACGAAGGTATTGATTACGCATTATTTCAGGTAGCTATTCAAGCAACTATGATGTACATTGCGGAGAAGGTGATGAAAAAGGGCTTAGAGGTTGACCAGAATAAGCTTTATGAGGAGGTTCGCGAGATGGCGCAGAGGATTTCACCGTGGTGGAATATAGGGAGGAAGGACGTAGATGTTAATAGGGCCGTGCTTAATGCCATTAAATATTTAAAGGAAAGCGGGGTTATTGTGGAAATAAAACCCATTATTAGCATTATTAAACAAAGAAGTAACCCTGCTCAACAGGATAAATCGGCGAACGTGGTTAAGTACGTATTTACAGACCCTAGATATCTAATCGGTGCATACCTATACCACACGCACATGATTGGTAGTAAGGAATATACGGAGGCGTTTGATGAGGTCGTGGCAGCCATTAATGATTTAGTACAGACTCAGAAGCGGCAAGGAACTATTAAACCTGAGTACTACCTCGAAGCCATTACATTATCGAACCTAGCCCTTGGCGCCTACGCAATGAGTGTCTCATGCGGTAAGCCTGATAGGGATAGTCCTCCATTGAGTAAGTACATTAATTACGTCAAGGCTGATGACCGCGAAATTGATGCCCTCATAAAGGTTGGATACTTTAATAAGAGCCACGGCGAAGTAGGTCTAAGCATTCTTTTTGAGGTTTCGAGGAGCTTCGATGAAGATCATGTTAGTAAGTGTAAGGAGGCTTTAAACGATATTAAAGCTTCATACTGCATCTATGCAACGTTAGATGTAAACGATGTAAAAATATTAGGTGATGACAATATCATTGTTGCGCCACTACCTTATGCATTACTTTTATTTTAACACGTTTTTAGCGAGGCGTTTGTGTGTATCGTCGTTTATGCTCCTCATATACCTCATTGATTCTCTTAATCGCATCCTCAATACTTGCCCTGATTTTCGTGAGTTCCTCGTTGTTTGCTCGCCTCACTATTGATTCCCATGCGTAGATTAGCATGTCCATGGATAACCTAGTTAGCAGTGAATCCCAGTGGATTAGGTCGAGTATTACTAGGTCGTCCTCCTCACACTCGGCTGGCATTATCGTAGTCCTCATTGGCGGAAACTCACCAACCATGGATAGGGATATAGCCCCGTGGGAGAGCCTAACGTACCTACCACCAAGCCTACCATCAATCATTGCGACGGCATGTATGGGCTTGGATAAGTCATTATAGACCTCATAAATGAAGCCCACAGCATCACCACCCAACAAGTCCCTCAACCAACCCAATGCCTCATTAACCTCCCTACCCAGGGCATTGTACTGGCTACAGAGTAGGAAGTGGTCGTTTCCATCATTCTCCCCACCCACTCCCTTTCTCCCAATCTTCCTACACCTCCTGAACATACCCATGTCGAAACCACTCGTTAAATCCAACTTACTCCTAAGCACATCACTCCTAAACCTCCAATCCGCATAGAGCCCAACTGCCAGGGACTCGATTATGAGCCTCATCGAGAACAAGCCCGGGTACAACGAACACTCGAGCACCGAGTGCAGTACGTAATTACTGAGCGGTTCCACAACTCTCTCCAGTGCGAACTCAAACAGTGAATTAGCATCATGATCGGTAGGCACCAAGCCGTAGGCATCACCAATGAGTGCATTGAGATCATCAATGAGGTCGGGCCTATGGCTCATTATGAACTCGGCATTAGCCTCACAAAACCTACACGAAAGCCCACACAAACCCCTCAACCCACCCACACAAGCCACCATAAAGAGGGCGGTAGAAATAGAAATAAACCTAATCCTCAGGAAACCGAGGAACCTCTCTGGCAATGCACAAGCCGGTACTGGTCGTCCCTGTACATGGGCCAGGGCGTTGTGTTGCTCCTCAGGTGGTGTTATTGGGTCTTGTTGGGTCAGTAATTTTATTAATTGTTTTGTGGTTGGTTGTTTTAATGCCTACGTTGCTTGAGCGTGGTATCTCAATCGACATCATCAATGATTACTCAAGCGTTGAGAAGGGCCCGGGCAGACCACCACATTGGGAGATGGTCTTCTGGTGGACTAGGAAACCACTGACTGGCACCAGGGCAGTAATCGCAACATCGCTCCTGCCAGACAACGTCTACCGCAACATGAAATAACTCCTGAATATTTTTGTCCTTATATACATGAGGTGAGTGTTGAGGTTCATAAAGAATTTAAATAATACTACTAATAAATTGCGCAGTGAAGAATTTACATGCTGATTTAAGTAGGGATTTATTGATCAATTCTGGTTTTAGGATTTTACATGAGGAATTTAGTGAGGGAGTTGTGCCGTTATTGTGCGGAAAGCGATTTAGGGAC